>JACDJC010002597.1_pt1 | contig 13945 bp, 23 predicted proteins | sample 7454191 | NCBI WGS metagenome assembly JACDJC01 (sample SAMN14253291, study PRJNA609438) | sludge metagenome | isolation source: sludge after 25d culture with pyrite and EDTA | collected 2018-12-20 | reverse complement strand
GGAACCATCTACCTGCCGCACAGCTACGACCCGGAGTACCACTACCCCGGCCCGTCATCGGACCCCACCGACTTCGCGATGGTTGGTACTGGTTACCCGTCGCGTATCAAGTTCCTCGAGGCCGTCGACTGGTCGGGCCTGGACGCGACGTTGTGCGGGAACTGGCAGGCCGTCGAAGACGACTCGCCGCTCATCCCGCTGCTCGGCCATTCCCGCGACGAGTGCTACCCCAACGAACTGGCCGCCGACCTGTACCGCGGCACCCGCTCGAGCCTCAACCTGTACCGCCGGGAAGCCGAACACGCCGCATTGGTCGAAGGGTGGGCGATGGGGCCCCGCGAGGTCGAACTAGCCGCCTGCGGGACCTTCTACCTGACCGAAGCCCGCGGCGAGAACCGGGAAGTCCTCCCGATGGTCCCCACCGTCACCGACCCCCAGGACTTCGCCGACAAGCTCGCCTGGTGGCTCGCCCACGACACCGAACGCCAAGCGGTCGCCGACCAGGCACGGGAAGCGATCGCCGACCGGACGTTCCTCAACTCGGCCCGGAAGCTTCTACAGATCGTCAACTAACCCACGGGGCCACAGCGCATCCCCGCTAACCAAAGGAGCCAACTGTGGCCCGGATTCACGGTAGGCGCGGACGCGTCTACGTCGGCATTGCAAGTGACTCGGCCTCGGCCGAAGCACTCCCGTACACGGCCACATGGTCGATCGCTTTCGCCACCGATAACGCTGAGGTCACGGCGTTCGGTGACACGGTGAAGACCTACGTCGCCGGCCTCCCGGACGCGTCGGGTTCGTTCTCCGGGTTCCTCGACGACGCCACCGCCCAGACCTACACCGCTGCTGCGGACGGTCTGGCCCGCCGGTTCTACCTGTACCCGACGACCCCGTCGGCGACCGGGCCGTACTGGTTTGGTACCGCGCTGTTCGACTTCAACGCCGAGGCCGATGTCGGCGATTCGGTGAAGATGTCCGGGGACTGGTCGGCCGCTTCGGCTATCACCAAGATCGGCTGATTCCTTGGCTATCGCCGAGGTCAACATCACGGGGCTGAAAGAGCTGCGCCGTGCGTTGAACAAGGTCGACAAGACCATTGCGGCCGAGCTCCGCGAGGGGTTGAAGGACTCCGTCAACATCATCAGCGCCGACGTTCGTGCCCACATCCCGAAGAACACGGGGCGGGCTGCGGCGTCGGTGCGGGCGGTGTCTCGAGGTAACACCATTTACCTCGTCGGCGGCAAGGCGTCGGTTCCGTATTTCGGTTGGCTGGACTTCGGTGGACAGTTGCCAGACAAACGGCCGAACACGAAGAAGGCGTTGGCATGGTCCGGTCTGGTCAACGCTCAGGGCTCGCCCAAGGGTGTCATGTCGTCCAGAGGTGCCTACAGGCCGGTCCTAAAGCAGGGCCGCTACATCTACCCCGGCGTCGAACGAAACATGCCGAAGGTGATCGACGCAGCCGGTGACGCTTTCGACTCGTCGGCCCGCAAAGCCGGCCTCAAGTAACCACAACAGAAAGAACCCCTTCCATGTTGCGTGAAACGCTGGCAGCGCTCCGGCTCAAAGTCACCATCGGCAACAACACACACGACGTGACGTTGAAGCCCGGTGACCTTGTCCGCTTCGAAGAAAAGTTCGACCGGTCGCTGATGGATTCCGTCGAGGTTGACGACGACGGCCAGCCGATCGGGATGCGGTTCGGTGTCACCGAACTGATGTTTCTGGCGTGGTGCGGCGCGAAACGTGACGGCATCACCTCCCACGATTTCGACGGGTTCCTCGACGAAGTTGACGACGTGGAAGTCGGCGAACCCGACGAGGCCGGGAGCCTGGGAAAAGGCCAGTAACCAAGCTGCTCGCGGCGTTGGCGGTCGAGTCAGGCATACCGCCGTCAATCCTCGAAACCGAACACCCCGCCTATCTGGACGCGATGGTCGACCATCTCGTCGCCAAAGCCAAAGCGGCGTCAGGTGACACCGAACCCGAAATCGACTGGGACGAAACCTATGGAGGTGGCTGATGGCGCGTGAGGTCCGAGTAGCGATCATCGGCGACCCGTCGTCCCTCCAACGTGCCTTGCGGACCGCTGATACTGGGGTTACCCGGTTCGGTCAGCGGATGCAGTCATTCGGGACCCGGATGCGGTCCTTCGGTGCTTCGATGTCCAGAAACCTCACCCTCCCGCTCGTCGGGTTCGGGGTTCTTGCCGCACGGGAACTGTCCGAATCTCAGCGGGTGATGGGCCAGACCGAAGCGGTAATCCGGTCGATGGGTATCGCCGCTCAAGTCTCCGCCGAAGACGTCGCCGCGATGGCCGTCGAGATGCGGGACATGTCGGGGATGGACGACGAGGGTCTTCAGGAGATGATCAACACTCTCCTGACGTTCCGTGAAGTCGTCCCGGTGTTCGATGAGGCTTCCGCAGCGGCGCAGGATATGGCCGCCTTCTTCGGGTCCGATTTGCAGACGGCCGCCACTCAGGTCGGTCGTGCCCTTAACAACCCTCTCCGGGGTCTGACCGCGTTGACCCGTCGTGGTGTGGAGTTCACCGAATCGCAGGTCGCTGCGGTTGAAGCGATGATGGCCGTCGGCGATGTCGCCGGAGCTCAGCAGGTCATCCTCGAAGAACTCCGAGCAGAGTACGGCGGCCAGGCCGAGGCGTTGGGCGACACGCTCGGCGGTCGACTCAACATCATCAAACAGAAGATGGAAGACCTGGGGGCGTCCATCCTCGAGGATCTGATGCCAGCGCTGGAAGACCTCGCCGGGATGCTTAGCGCTGTAGCTGACGGTTACAGCGGGTTGACTGGCACTCAGCAGAAATGGGTTGCGGGCATGGTCGCCGCTTTGGCTGTCGCCGGTCCGTTGGCGTCCGCCGTCGGCGCTCTGGCGTCCGTCATCGGTTGGCTTATCCCCATAGTGACAACCCTCGCCGGGGTATTGGTGACACCGATTGTGGCGGTCGGCCTGCTCGCCGCCGCCGTCGGTGGCGGGGCCATCTACATCGCGACCCACTGGCGGGAAACGACCGATTTTCTCCGGAACGCATGGAACAACACCCTGGGTGTTGCCCGCGCCGTGTGGGCGAACATCTCCGGGGCTATCCGCAGCGCCGCGACCTCTGCTGCTTCCGCGGTGGGTCGGGCGGTCGACGACATGATGGGGTTCATCCGGTCGATTCCCGGCCGTGCCGGCGCTATCGCCTCAAGTTTCGGTGGCGTGCTCGTCGGGGCCGGCAGGGCGATCATCCAGGGTCTTTGGGACGGGATGCAAGCGGTCTGGGGTTCGGTCACTAGCTGGCTGTCCGGCCTCGCCGACATCATCCCCGACTGGAAAGGCCCGATGGAGAAGGACCGGAAGATCCTGATCCCGACCGGCCGTGTCATCATGGAAGGGCTCGGGGCCGGTATGCGCCAAGGCTGGGACGAAGACGTAACCCCGTTCCTGCGGTCGGCGACCGCCGACACCGGCAGGTTCATCCCCCGACGTGGCCGTCAACAGCAGGCATCGTCCAACGGTCTCGGCGATCCCGTCGAGTTCGCCAAGGCTGTCGGTCGGGAAATCCGCAAGGGCGTACCTGTCTGGGCGATGGACTGATGGCGCAGAACCTGACGGTAGGCCGTGCCGGTTTGGCGACCACGGTGGGCGGTGACGGCCTCGAGCTGGTGTGTGACCAGTGGGCTCAGGAAGGTGACGAGGCGTCGGTTGCCGGGTTCATCCGCCGCCAGTCGACAGTCGCCGACGCGAAAGCGCTGCGCGACCAGTTGGCCGGGTACGGGCCGCTGAACACCGACGAGCTTGTGGTCCCGGTGACGTGGTCGGAGGACTCCACGCGTGACGGGTTCTACCGGGTGATGTCGGTCGACACGTCCAACGAACTGACCGGACGACTCGGGTCGCCTTCGGAGGCGGGCGGGAACCTGGCGTACCGGTTCACCGCCGACCTGTCGAGGGTCCCGAACTTCCAGGCACCGCTGTGGGAGAAGATCTGCTCCGGTGCCACCCGGTCGGGTGGCGCAGCGACCGGCGTCACCTGGGCCAGCTACCCCTCCACGGCGACACTGGTGCAGCACGCCAACAACGGGTCCGCATCGGTGGTCACTCTCGAAGCCGAACTCGCAGACGTGGTGTTCACCTACCACGCGTCGACGTTCTACAACGAGACGATCCTGCAATGCCTGTCGCCGTCGACCTTCTATCAGGTCGCCTCCAAGATCGAACGGTCCGTGGACAACGGGACCACGTTCCGGACCGTCACCGGCAAGCAGATCCTCAACGACCCGACAAGCGGGTGGCGGATCGGTAACGGCCTTGTCCGCGTCTCTTACGGCACGACGCTCGATGTGGAGATGTGGAACGACGGCGCTGGCGCGTGGCAGTCGATCTCCTACAAGTGTGTCAGCAACGGCGTCACAGCCACGTCACTCGGGACACCTGACGCGGTGACCATTCTGCGGAACGCCCCCGAGATCGTCACCGTCCGGCTCGGATGGTCGGTGCTCGACACACCTCGCATCGTCGTCTACTGCGACCTCACGATCAGGCAGGGCCAGCCGTGGGTCGAGGGCTATCTGTCCACGATGGCCGGCGCAACCAAATCGTTGGGGGTGTTCCGTTCTGCTACCGAGGCCGGGACATCGTTCACCGGAGGGCTGGAAGCGACCTCCGATGACGGGTCATCGAACAAGTACCGGATTCACGCCAAGTCCACCGGCCACACGAAGGACACCACCAACGGCGGGATCTACCTATCCTCGGCGGGGACGAACATGCCGTTTGCTCTCTGCAACGACATCCAAGGGCTCACGAACACGACCGAGTCGACCTACTGGAACGCGTGCATGGAACATCGGCTGATGCTGGTCGGCGTCTGATGCCCTTGGTCGAAGAGTTGATGGACCCCGGTTCGTGGTCCGTGCAACTCCAAGAAGACACCCCCCGTTGGGTGCTCGAGGACATCGACATTCGTGACCGGCTGTGGGCCACCATCGTCATCACGCCGCACCACTACCGGGTGGGCGACATCTCCGACGCGAACCTGTTGACCGCCGCCCGGTACGCCGGGGTCTACCTCGGGATGGGCGAAGGCCGGCGAAGCCTGTACGGCAAAGGGCTGATCTGGTGGTTGGGCGACGACGGCGACGGCGGCGACCTCCACGCATCAGTCGACGTCAACTACACCGGCAAATACCTCACTGACGTTTTGACCGACCTTGTGTTCAACGGGCCTAACGGCCTGACCGCCGGGTCGGTTACCGCACCCGCTGACGTGTACGAGATCGACCTCGAGGGCGGCGACACCAAACGGGAAGTGTTGGACACCGCCCTCGGCCAGGCGTCAGTCGAGACGTTCTGGCAGGTCACCCCGCAAGGGACGGTGAACGTCAACACCCCCGCGGGGTTGTGGCCGACTACCACCACCCCTACGACGGTGTTCATCTCCGAAGGCGGCCGGGAAGGACACATCTACGGGGTTCCTGCCCGCATCGCGGTTGACGAGTTGGCGGGCGACGAGGTCCGCAACGACGTGTGGGTCGACTGGGACGACGGTCACAACTCGGGGCGTGCGATTCTGTCGACGCCGTCGGGGTGGACCGATTTCGCTGGCGGTTCGCCCGAAGTCCGGATGCTGATGGACTGGCGTCCGAAGCGGGCTAAGCCGCCGACCGAGAGGTGGCGGAAAGTCGCGGCGTGGCAGATCCAGTCGGAGACGAAAGCGGACCGGATGGCCGCCCGGGAGTTGAACGAACGGTCCGATGTCCGGAACCAGTTGACCGTGAGCATCGACGAATACGACCCGTGGCGGTTCTCCTGTTCGCCCGGGAACTCGGTTTACGTACTCGAACCGGACGCGAAGATCCAAGACCTCACGAAGTCGGTGCAGTATCAGGGCGAAGTCATTCACCCTGAAGTGGCCCGGGTGAACGAGTGGACGACCCCGATCCAGGAAGGGTACGGGGTGTATCTCCGGTACTGGAACGGCGCGTCGATGACCTACTACGACCTCACCGAATGGGTCGACTGGGAACTCGACACCACGACGTTGAAGCTGGGGCACCGCGACCGCTTCGCACCCGAGGCGAGTCCGAAGCGGATCTCGAAACTCAAGAAGAAGCGGATACGTGAGGCGGCCCGAAAGGCGGCGCTCATCCCCGGGCGTGGGCCTCGTCAGCCGTGGCGTATCCCGCAGCAGCGGCCAGGGAGCCAGAGGCACTGATGTTGTTCACCCGATACGCCGCCGGCACCGACACCCGTAACCAGTTCACGACCCCCCCTGACAACCGGGTTGTTCAGGATCTGGCGGATGTAGCGCAGATCACCACCGGAGGCGGGCAGGTCACCGGGACTACCGACTGCTACGACAACACCATTGCCGCAGTGCCCGTCACGGTCGGAAACCTCATCGCGGATGACGGGAACTGGTCGACCGCGTACGACTGCTGGGGGCCACCCTCGAGCTGGTTCACGGACTGGAACGGGACCGCCCGCACGTCGATCCTTGTGGACTGTTTCTGGCAGGTTCAGTGGCCCGACTGGTCGGGTGGCAACTCATCCGCATTCCTGCAAGTCGACTTCCGGGTCCGCAACCAGGCCAACCCGTCGGGGGCGACAGTGTCCCAGGACGTCTACGGCCTCTCACAGGTCGAGGTGCGACACGGGTTCGGTACCACTTCGGTGTTCTCCGGGACCGTCCCCGGGATCGCCATGACGTCGGGCAAGTTTCTAGAGATGCGGATCAATCAGACATCGGGGACCTACATGTCATCGATCCCGTTCCGGTGGGGTATCAGCCCTAGGGCTTCGACGTGACCGGGGCGATGGTGTGTTCCGGCACCGGAACGAACGCCGACTACAACCTCCCCGGGGTCACCGTTCTCGTCGCGGGCGGCACGATCGCGCTCGCCACCGGGACGATGTACTACCAGCCGATTCGGGTGAACGACCCGATCAACGTCACCGCCATCGGGATCTACGTCGCCACCGCGGCCGCGGCAGGCAAAGTCGGGATCGTCGGGGTCTACCCGGCAGACGTGAACCTCGACCCGAACGGCGCGTCGGTTGAAGCCTCGCCGATCTCGATGGCTATCGACGCCACCGGGGCCGTCGCGTCAGCCGCCATCGACCTCGACTTGGACCGGGGCACCTACCTCGTTTCGTGGCAGGCCAACGCCAACTGCACGCTACGAACGGTGGGCGGTGTCACCCCCGACACGCTCGGGTTCGACTCCGACTTCTCGACCTGGCCCGGTGTGCTGTCCGCAACCCGGGCCTACGACGGCACCAACCCGGCCACCGGGCCGGCGTGGACCCCTGGCGCTGCCGGTTCGCTCTCCGGGTTCGACTATTTCGCCGGCCTCGCTTACACGATTCTCTGATCCAAGGAGTAATCCCCATGCCTGAAACCGATGTGTCCGCCGCGCTCGAAGCGATCCGCAAGACGCAGCTACGGCAGGGGACCGTTCTTCGCGCTATCCGTGCCGCTCAGGATGCCGGAGCGGCCGAGCTCGCAGAGATCGACAAAGACCTGTACCTGATCCGAGAAGAACTCGGGATTCTGTAAGCCAAATCATCAACGTTTAGGAGCACATCATGCAGGATTGGCAAGATTTCTGGTCCCGTACGTTCTGGACCGCGGTCGCCGCAGGTCTCGGCGCTGTCACCGTCCCGGCGATCCTGTCGCTGAACGTCGACGTCTACGAGAGCATGGCGATCGCCGCCGGCACCGTCGTCTACAACGCTCTCACGATCTTCGCCCGTCAGCGGGCCGAGGCGTGACGCTGCTGGTCGTGGTGCTGGTCGCCCGGTGAAAGTCCCGTTTCCTCCGTTCGACGCGCGGTACGTGTATCACCCGTCGAACGAGGACGCCCGGTTCTTTCTCACCGGCCTACCGAAACCCACCTACCGGTTCGACGGGCACGACGTGTGCGCCGCTTGTAACGGCAAGGTCCGGGTCAAGGTCGTCACCACCCACGTACGCGGGTCGACGCCGGTCCGGATGATCGAAGACCACATCTGCCGACAGAAGGTTGCCTGATGACTACCGTCGCTCCCGCCGCACAGTCCGTGCTCGACCAGGCCACCCGTCTGTGGCCGAACCGGTCACGTATCTCCGACGGGACCGTCGGTGACCCGGCGCATGCGGCGCGTGTCTCGGACCACAACCCGGACTCCCGTGGCATCGTCCACGCCGCCGACCTCACCCATGACCCGGCGCACGGGGTGGACACCTACCAGTTGGCCGATCAGGTACGACTCAACGCCAAGGCCGGCCACGAGCCCCGGTTGAAGTACGTGATCTCCAATCGGCGGATCGCGTCCCCGACCGCCAACTGGGTGTGGCGGTACTACGACGGCGACAACCCGCACACGCAGCACATGCACGTCTCGGTCAACAGCGGGTCGGTGGAGAACGACACGACCCCCTGGTTCGTCGAACCGGAACCGCCGCCGCTCACCGACCAGCAGAAACGGGCGATCCTTGCCGCTGCACGGACGCTGATCCGCGAGCATCCGCGGCCCCGGCTCCGGTACAGACACCCCAACTTCCTGCGCGGCAACTACGTGAAGGAAGTGCAACGGGCGCTCACCCTGCCGGTGACGGGCCGTTACGGGGTCGGGACCTACAACGGTGTCCGCAAGATGCAGCGCATCGTCGGCCTCGAGCAGACCGGCGAAGTGAATCAGGAAACGTGGATCTGGATCATCTACTTCGCGATGGTCAAGGCGTTCGAGTCGTGACCCGCCGCAAGCGATACCGGAGCGCGATCACGGGCCGGTTCGTGAAGATGGCGACGTGGCTGCGCTGGCCCCGCCTGACCATCGCCGAACAGATCGTCGTCCCGCCCAGAGACGACGACTGATGACTCAGTACCTGATCGGGGTCGCGGTCCCGTTGACCCTGATGGGGTTGGTGGCCATCGGTAGGTGGGTGCGGAAGATCCTCGCCCAACTCGAAGAGGTCCACGCCCTGGCGGTGTCGGTCGACTCGGCGGTGAACCATCGCCCGAAGGGCGACCCGAAGCTGTATGACATGGTCGCCGACGCCGCCGCTCGGGCGAAAGAGAACGGCGAGGCCTCGGCGCGGCTCGAGGAACAGTTCCGTGACCACGCCGCCAACGACGAATACAACTTCGCCGACCTCAGGCAGCGGCTCCCCCAGCCGGAATGAACCCGCCGTTTGCCGACCCGTGGAAGACGAGTCGGCGGTTCCGTAAGGCGCAGACCGCGGTGGTGTTGGCCGGTTCGTTCGCGGTCGGTGTCGCTACCGGGGTCGGGTTGTGTGCGGTCGCTTTCGGCCGTGACCTGTTCGACCGGTTACCCCGCTAGGTCCCTGTCAGCTAACAGGAGTTCGGCGTGTGCTCAAAGAGGCTGTCGAGTCTGATCGTCGCACCCAGGGCGGCACCTGCCCGGTAGGTGTCCTGATCGCCGGTGAAGTCCCGGCAGGCTCCGAGGACGGTGTCCCGCCGTTAGATCCTGGCGACCGGGAGTACCTGGCCGAAACGGTCACCCCTGGTTCGTCTGCGGTTTTGGCGAAGGTGTATCGGGTGCTGGTCGATCAGGGGTACAGGGTCGGCGCTACCGCTCTGGACCGTCACCGCCGCCGCGACTGCCGCTGCCCGTGAGTCTCAAAGACGAGGTAGCGAAGGTCCCGCAGGACGGCCAGACGGTGAAACGTCCACCGACCGGCGGGCAGTGGACACCTTCAGTCACCCTCTCCGAAACCGAAGGCACCGCCGTGTCCGGTGTTCTCGCATGCGAGAACGACGAACGGCAGTTGATCGCCGGGTGGCAGTTGGACCCCGACGTGTGGGAGATCGTCCCCGGCACCCTGACGGTGAACCGGTGGCAGCAGCACGACAACTGCGACGACTGGCTGTACCAGTACAAAGCCAAGCTGATCGTCCGGGGTGAGAACCCGCGGGCCGACATCGACGAGCTCGTCAAGGCGATAGCGAAACGCCGGCCAGCGAAACGCACCCCACCCGACGGCGATCACACATTCGTGATCAACCTCGCTGACTGGCAGGTCGGCAAAGGCGAAGGCGGCGGCACCCCCGCGTTCCTGGACCACATGGGGGCGTGTTTCGACGCCCTCGAGGACCGCGTTTCCCGGCTCCGTAAACAGTACGCGGTCGGCTCGGTCGCCATCGTCGGGATGGGCGACCTGTTGGAACGGTGCCAGGGCAACTACCCGTCGCAGGCGTTCTCCACGGACCTGAACGAACGGGAACAGGCCCGTGTCGTCCGCCGCCTGCTACTAGATGCGGTGTACCGGTTCGCCCGCCTGGCCCAAGATGTTGTGGTCACCGGGGTCGGTGGGAACCACGGCGAGAACCGCCAGAACGGGAAGAGCTTCACGTCACCGGGCGACAACCTCGACGTAGGCGTCCTCGAATCTGTGTACGAAGCTACACAGACCAACCCTGACGCGTTCGGGCATGTCCGGTTCCACATCCCCGACGACCAGTTGGTCATCGCGTTGGAGCTCTCCGGTGTGCGGTGCGCGTGGACGCACGGCCACCTTGCTTCGCGTGGCGCGACGCCGCAGGCGAAACAGACGGCATGGTGGCAGGGGCAGGCGTTCGGCGACGGTCCCGCCCGCTGGACCGGCCTCAGCGAAGCGCAAGTGTTGACCACGGCGCATTACCACCACTTCGCGGCGACGGAGACACACGGCCGGCTGTGGCTCCAATGCCCCTCAATGGATGGGGGCTCGCGCTGGTTCACCGATGCGACCGGCCAGCACTCGGCGAGGGGGACGCTCACCTACCTACTCGGCCCCCGTGGCGTCCGTGAGATCGAGGTGGTCGCTTGACAACATTGTCCGATCGTGCCGTTACGGATCGGGTGGACAATGTTGTCTGCTGCTGGTGTAACCGTCGCGTGTGGGGGGGGAGGGTCGTCCCCGGCTGGGGGTACCTGCTCCAACCGTGCGGGCATGTGTCTTACCCGCGAGATTCACGGAGGCGTGAACAGTGACCACACATGAGAACGCTGGGGTTTGGGAGCCGCCGTCGGGTTGGGATTTCAAAACTCTGCGTCACGCCACGCACGTGTGTGGGTGGAGCCATTGGCATCCGGCGTGGGATGCCGGGACGTTCCGCGCCGCATGTGAGGGCCACGCCGCAACCTGCCCGTGGCCGGAACCCCCCGAACTGGTCGAAACCGTCTCCGACTGACATCTACGATCCGATATGGCCCCGGCTTCGGCCGGGGCTTCTTTTGCGTTCTGCGGTCGGCGCAGTGAACACAGCACCACCATGCGATGAGACGCCACCTGAGTCGGGTTCGTTGGTCAGTTGCTTGGGGGACTCCATGCCGACAGAGTAAACCTTTGTCCAGTGTTTCACAAGGGGGGGAGGGGTCTCCCACATTGAGGGTTGACAAGTATTAGCTCAGCTAGTAGAAACGTCACTTGATGGCGACACCTACTAGCCACGTCTGGCGCATGGCCGACAGACTGGCAGACGGAACCCTCGAGCAACGCATCGCAGAGATGCGCGCCGAGGAAGCATCCCCCGAGTCGATCTCGCGTCGCCTCTTCGCCGACTACGGCATCGAGGTGACCCGCCAAACCATCTACGCATGGTGCGCCAAGCTCGACTCCGAGGTAGCCGCATGACCTACCTCGGCATCTTCGCCGCGTGCATCGGTGTCCCCGCACTGATCCTGTCCATCGCGTTCCTCGCATACCTCGCAGCAAAGTCCGACGACCGCTGTCCGTGCGACTGGTGCCAGCGGGAGCGTGGCCGAGCATGACTCTCCGCGACCTACTCATCGAAGGATGGGACGCCGACCCGGATGCCGACCCGGACGACATCGCCCGCATGGTGATCGCCACGGCCCGGACCCGAAAGGATCTGGCCGACCTTGTGTTTCCTGCGGTTGCGGCTCAGGCGACGTTCGTGCGGCGGGGGATCGTCCGTCGGGAAGAATCGACAGCGTTCAGCCACTCCGGCCCCGAAGCCCAGGAGCACTTCGCTGATGCTGTCGACCCGACGGACGCCCGCCGCACCCTTCTCCACCGCAACACTTACGTAGACCATGACACCGGCTATGTGCCGTGGGGCGACCTGACTGTCGAACAGCACGAAGCCCGCATTGACTTCCTCGAACGGAAGATGTGGGGGATCAACGTCACTGTCGACCGGCACCGGCTGGCCGTGAAGCTGATCGAGAACGAGGGCGTGTCCTGCCTCAACGATCTGCCGTCCATCCCTGACGAGTTCTGGGAAGGAATGGCATGACCCCGGCGACCACACCAGCGTCGACGCCCAGCCGCCCGCCGTCGTCGGGGGACATTCTCACCGAGGACCAATCCAGCACCGACGGCCAGACGACACCCGTCCTCGGTGACTCTCTCGCCCCCGACCATTCCTCCGCCGACACCCATGGTGGGAGCGTCGGGGGCGACCTTCTCGACCAGGGCCAAAACAAGGTCGGCGACCACCTAGACGACGCCCTGGTCGACACTTCTACCGACAGCCACGGACTGTGCGACTTCCAATGGCGACCCGCTGTCGGTGTTTCTGCCGGGGACCGCCGTCCGAGCGAAGTCCAATGCTGTCCCGTCCCCGGCCTTTCTGTCCCACCCGCTGCGACCAGGAATGTCGCGACACCCGAACCTGGCCCGTCGGGCGGGTGGGACGCTCTCCGGCTGTTCGCCGAGATGTACGAGGACGCCCAGAAGGCCCGCATCGGCTGCGAGAACCGAGTCCGATCCGCAACCGTCGACGAAGACCTGACCGCCGCATCACTCGCAGCGCTCGCCAACGCCGAGAACGAACTGAAGAAGGCGCTCGGCAAGCAGTACAAGCGGACCGTCCCGACCCCGATCCAAGAATGGGCGAAGCAGACAAAGGGGATCGGGAAGACCTCGCCGCATCTCCTGGCCCGCCTGCTCGGTGTCATCGGTCACCCGGTACTCGCGACCCCGCATCACTGGGAAGGCGAAGGCACCGACCGGGTACTCGTCGCAGACCCGCCGTTCCTCCGGAACGTGGCGAAGCTGTGGGCGTACTGCGGCCACGGCGACCCGTCCCGGAAACGTGCGAAGGGCATGTCCGCCGCTCAGGCAGCGAGCCTCGGCAACCCCCGAGCGAAGATGATTGTTCACCTTCTCGCCGAGGCGGTCATCAAGTCGGCGAACGAGGACTATCGGATCGTCTACGACGCCCGCCGCGAAGCCACCGCCGTCATCCACCCGGACTGGTCGAAGGGCCACAGCCACAACGACGCCCTCCACATCGTCGCCAAAGAGATCCTGCGGGACCTCTGGCGGGCAGGGAGTGTCGATCTCGGTGGCCGACTTGCGTTCCCGACAAATGTGGCAGGCCGGGTCCGGGTCACCCATCTCGACACCGCGAACGCTCAGGCGCTCGCCGAACACACCGCCCGAGCCGTGCAGATCATGCGCGACGAGATCCAGCGGATCGAGGACGAGGCCGCAGACCGGATGATGTACGCCGAGTGGCTGGACGGCGCGTGATCCTGCATCACCTTCCGTGCCCCGCCTGCCAGCCGGGTGAGCCGTGTCGGCAGTTCCGCATGGCTGAGGCCGACGAACGTCAAGACCTGTCGGTAGCTGACGGCCTGGACCGGATGCGGTGGGAGAACTACCGCACCCCGCGTGTCCGTCCTGGTGTGGTGTCGGGCGAAGAGGTGTGGTGCATCGGTAACCAGCGGTGGGAGCGGATCTGATGTCGCAGTTACGTGACCTCGCCAAGCCGTTCCCGCAGCGGTTCGTCCACGACAACCCCTCCGGGTACGGGTCCTACGTCGCCCACTCCGTCTACGTCCAGCGCCTGTTGATGCACCTGGGCGGCTACGACTTCGAGACAGTCGAGATCATCCGCGGTCAGGTCAACGGCAAACCCGATTTGGGGACCGTGGTCGTCGGTGTGGTCATGCGCCTGACCGTGAAGATCGACGGGCGGCG
>JACDJC010002596.1_pt1 | contig 13946 bp, 9 predicted proteins | sample 7454191 | NCBI WGS metagenome assembly JACDJC01 (sample SAMN14253291, study PRJNA609438) | sludge metagenome | isolation source: sludge after 25d culture with pyrite and EDTA | collected 2018-12-20 | reverse complement strand
TCTTTTTTCTTTTTTCTTTTATCTTTTTTCTTATCCTTCCCACTTCTTACTTATCTTCTAACCCACCCCGGGCCTGATAAATCATGCCCTTCCCCTCCCTTATGCATAAGGGAGGAGATCGAGGGGAGGGTCAGTCGCGGGGTTTGTTTTTCTACAATAATTTCATCCCTTCGGGATTACAAACTCAATTTTTCGCGGTTAACTGTATTCGGTCCGTCCTACACTTAACTCTTAACTCTTTTTTCTTTTTTCTTTTATCTTTTTTCTTATCCTTCCCACGTTTTTCCAAAAAAAAAGCCCGCCGAAATGAATCGACAGGCTTTGTTTTTGTACACCTGCAGGGACTCGAACCCCGAACCAACTGATTAAGAGTCAGCTGCTCTACCACTTGAGCTACAGGTGCGTTAAAATTGAGTTTGCTAATTTAATGATCTTTGATTATTGATGCAAGTGTACATCATAAAAAAGCCGGTCTTTCGACCGGCTTTCAAAAATCCATTTATTCCTCATTCTCTCGGGGGTAACATCCGTGTTTGTTATATAATAATACAATAACTGTGCCATTCTTTTGGCAATATTGCGTATCTAATTGTTTTTATGCCAATTATCCATAATTACCAACAGATAAAATCCTTCTATATTCTATGTAAATATGTCGGATAATCAGACAGTTGCTGTATTTTTCGCTCCTTTTAATTTCTTATCTTTTTAAGTTTGTTTACTTAAACATATTGGAATCGGGCGGTATCGGGGATATTCCAAATAAAACCTAACCTGTGACGTCATCAGAGTTCATATCATAATCCGAAAATAAAAAAATGGTAATATACCGCTTAGTTTATTAACTTTCACGTTAGGATTTAATCGATATCAGGATGATTTTATTTTAACTGATTATAAAGAAACAAACATGACCAAGAAACTTATCCTGAAATGCAATCTCGCGGAAACTTTTTTTAAATACTTGCCAAATCCGCTGCATAAAGCCGGTCATCTATCTTCAGGCCCGGGAAAAACCACCTTTTTATTCCTGACTTTACTACTTCTGTTCTCTTCACCTGCCCGGACACAGGAGAATCATTTGATAATCGCTAAAGGGGACCATAATTATCCGCCGTATGAGTATTTGAATGATAAAAATCAGCCGGAAGGCTTCAATATTGATCTGATTAGAGCTGTAGCGGATGTGATGGGCCTGAATTTACAATTGACCTTAGGCCCCTGGAGCGAGGTTAGATCAGAACTTGAAGCCGGACAGATTGACATGATCACCGGTATGTATTACACCGAAGACAGAGATTCTCTCATAGACTTCTCAACGCCTCATATCATTGTATCCCATACGGTTTTTGTGCGCAAGGATTCGCAAATCGAACAACTATCCGATTTAAAAGACAAAGAAGTGATCGTACAGAATGGCGATGTGATGCATGAGTTTGCGGTTAAACATAAAATTTCCCGACAATTATTCACCGTGAATGACCACATAGACGCGCTTCGACTGCTGGCCTCAGGACAACACGACGCCGCTCTGCTTGCAAAACTTGCCGGTCAGGATCTCATTCACCGCTATAAGCTGACAAACATTGAACCGGTGGGGCCTCCGATCAATCCGGTAAACTATTGTTTCGCGGTTCATGAAGGCAATCCGGTTCTACTGGCCCAGTTAAATGAAGGGTTGAGTATCCTGAAAGCGACAGGCAAATATGACAGGATTTACCAGAAGTGGTTTGGTGTTTATGAACAGAAGACATTTTTTCAGCAACTTATGAAATATTCCGTGTATATCATCGCGCCATTTTTGGCAATCTTTCTTATAGTCTTTTACTGGTTTTGGCTGCTAAAAAAACGCGTGGCTGTAAAAACAGAACAGCTTAGAAAGGAACTTTCAGAAAGAGTACGGGCAGAAAAAGCGCTGCAGGAGAGTGAAGAAAAATACAGGATACTTGTTGAAAACCAATCCGATCTCGTTGTAAAAGTGGATAAAGATGGACGGTTTTTATTTGTAAGCCCGTCCTATTGCAAAGTTTTCGGAAAAACCGAAGAAGAGCTTCTCGGAAAGAAATTTATTCCCCTGGTACATGAAGATGACCGGGAAAGCACTCTGAAGACTATGGAAGAATTGTATAAACCGCCGCATACGATCTATGTGGAACAGCGGGCGATGACAAAAGACGGCTGGATGTGGATCGGCTGGGTTGACAGCGCCATAATAGATAAACAAGGAAAAGTTACCGGAATTGTTGGCGTTGGGCGAGATATCACAGACCGGAAAAATGTTGAAAATGAGATGAGCATGCTTGCTCACGCTGTTAAGAGCATCAGCGAATGCGTGAGTATTACCGATAAGGAAGATAATATTTTATTTGTAAATGACGCTTTTCTGAAAACGTACGGATACCGGCAGGAAGAATTGATCGGAAAGCCGATCACAATTGTACGTTCGCCGGAAGATTCTCTCGCTGAGGCCAGTCAAATTCTGCCAGATACATTATCAGGGGGCTGGCAGGGCGAAATCATCAATATCAGAAAAGACGGTACGAAAATACCTGTTTATCTCTCCACGTCAGCGATCAAAGATGAACATGGAAAACCGTTCGCCCTGATCGGTGTTGCCCGAAATATCACTGAACGAAAACGTCTCGAGAACCAATTACAGCAATCCCAAAAAATGGAGGCAGTCGGGCAGCTCGCCGGTGGAGTCGCGCATGATTTTAACAATCTATTAACAATTATCAGAGGTTACTGCGAATTATTACTGCTAAAAGTAAAAGACAATGACTCCATCATAAAAAGTATCACACAGATTGATGACGCGGCCCGCAGAGCGGAATCACTTACGCAGCAGCTCCTCGCCCTAAGCAGAAAGCAAATTCTCCAGCCAAAGATACTTGACCTGAATGAAATGATCATTAAAACCAAGAACATTCTTACACGGTTAATTCCGGAAAATATTGAAGTCAGCACAAATCTGAGCCATGAATTACTGTATATAAAATCTGATCCCGGACAAATTGAACAGGTGATCATGAATCTCGTACTCAATGCCAGGGATGCTATGCCGGAAGGCGGCCGGTTGACAATCGATACCAAATTGCTGTCTATTAACACAACCAATCTGCAACAGTATCCGGGTTTTAAGACCGGAACCTATGTTTCGATGCTGGTCAGCGACACCGGACACGGCATGGAGAAGGAAATTCAGCCGCATATTTTTGAACCCTTCTTTACTACAAAAGGGAAAGCAAAACATTCCGGTTTGGGATTGGCGACCGTTTATGGGATCGTCAGACAGAGTGACGGTCATATTCTTCTGGACAGCGAAGCAGGTAATGGGACGACTTTCCGTGTTTACTTCCTTAAAGAAGATAAAGCGGCCAGTAATTCTTCAGATAATGACAAGACATCCGGAAACGATCTGGACGGTTCTGAAACTATTTTGGTTGTTGAAGATGAAGAGCGGGTTCGTCAGGTAATCTGCGAGACATTGCGCGCGAGAGGTTACAGAGTGCTGGAATCACCCGATGGAGATCAGGCGCTTCTGGTCTGTAAACGGCATAAAGAGCAAATTGACCTTTTGCTGACAGATGTTGTCATGCCAAAAATGAATGGTAAAGAACTGGTCGAAAAATTGCAACCCATCCGTCCGGATATCCGAATTTTATACATGTCGGGTTATACGGATGACGCCATCGTTGATCAGGGTAAACTTAATCCGGACACCGAATTTATACAAAAACCGTTTACTCCTTTGGCCCTGGCGCGCAAAATACGCTCCGTTCTGGATAACCACACTGACAACGGATGATCCGCCGCAAAACATAAAATCACACCCATCAAATCTATACTTTATTAGCGTTCCGTTTTGTTTACAAATCGGGAGTATTCCAATTTATATGATTGAATATCTATTCAATTTGGCATTGTGATGAGTTTAAATCCGCATGGATAATTTTTACCATAAAAAAAGCCTGATCCATAAAAAAGAATCAGGCTGAATTTGATGTGAGCCAGCGGGGATTCGAACCCCGGACCAACGGCTTAAAAGGCCGCTGCTCTACCAGCTGAGCTACTGGCTCTCATTTTATTTATCAAAATAGAGTCGCTAATATAAGGATATAATCAATATCTGTCAACCTTATCACGGGATTTTTAATCAGAAAATTTTCGCCCCGTAATCCAGGCGCGTTTTTAGCTGCTGATTGCGTCAGCTTTTGAAATAATCGTTGGTAATTTTTACTACAATTCCCGAGAGCCCCAGCAATCCGATTAAATTCGGAACGGCCATCAGGCCGTTAAAGACATCCGCCATTGTCCATACCAGATCCAGCTGAGCGATCGTTCCCACAAGAACATATACGCTGAATGTCCCCCGGTACAGAATATTGATGGTATTCAGATCAGGAGCTGTGATATTATTTCTGATTTTTGTAAAAACAAAGACGTAGGTCAGGATTATAAACAGACTCATATAAAGCGCGCCGTCGCCGGACTTTAATACAATCCAGAGCGGTAAGGCCAGAATAATCATCAGCAGGTACATTACCACTTTTTTTGTCTTTTCACCCGTCGCGACAATGAATTCCAAAGCCTTTTCACCATAATAGCTCCATCCGAGTATTGTGGAGTAAGCAAACAGAATCAATCCCACCGAAACAACCGTTCCTCCCATGTTCCCGGGCAACCCCCGCGAAAAAGCAGCGGATGTCAATTCCGCGCCGGTTAACAGCGGATTACTCATCCATAGTCCCGATGCGATAATGGCAAATCCTGTTAAAGTGCAAATAACAATGGTATCGATAAAAGTCTGGGTCATCGAGACAAGCGCCTGAGAAACAGGATGTTTGGTTATGGCCGCGGCGGCGGCGATCGGCGAACTGCCCAAACCGGATTCATTTGAGAACACGCCTCTGGCGACGCCCATTTTTACGGTCATCATTACCGAAGCGCCGAGAAATCCTCCGGCCGCTGCCGTTCCGCTGAACGCGCCATCAATCACCTGCATAAATATCGCGGGGATGGTTTCAAAGTGAATCAACAGGATCGCCGAAGCGCTGATGAAGTAGAAAACAATCATAAAAGGCACCAGGATGCCGGTCACGCGTCCGATGCTTTTGATCCCGCCCACAATAACAATCGCCGTTGAGACCATCAATATAATTCCTGTCCAGGTATTCGGAATATTAAATGAATGATTCAGCGCCTGCGCTACAGAATTGGATTGAACCATATTACCAATACCGAACGCCGCGATAGCGGCAAAAACAGCAAATACCAGCCCCAGCCAGCGCATTCCCAGACCCTTATGGATATAATACATGGGTCCGCCGCTCATGGCGCCGTTTTCATCCACTTCACGGTAATGAACCGCCAGCACCGCTTCGCTGTATTTTGTCGCCATTCCGAACAAACCGGTAACCCACATCCAGAATAGAGCTCCCGGACCACCTGTGGCAATCGCGGTGGCGACACCCGCGATATTTCCCGTTCCCACCGTTGCGGAAAGCGCCGTCATCAGAGCCTGAAAGTGACTGATGTCTCCGGGCTGATCGCCTTCTTCTTTTCTCTTTATCAAACCGAGGTACAAGGAGTGGACAAGTTTGGTAATTTGAATTGCCCGTAATCTGACTGATAAATAAACACCGGTTCCAACCAGCAATACCAGAAGGGGCACTCCCCAGACAAGATCACTTAGCTGTCTGAAAAACTCAAGAAGCTGATCAGCCATATTACTCCCTGTTTATCATTTGATCGTACATGACCGCTTCCAGCACTCCTCCCGCGAGACTAAAATTATGATCAGGTATCTGCATGTGGGCGTTCTTATTAACGGCATGTGAGATTTCAGCGAAGACCACTCCGGCTTTTACTATCAGTCCGCTGTTCACTAGCCCTGTAATATGCCCGGCATCAGGTGATAGAATTGGGATTCCACCGATTCTTCCAACTTCATCTTTTTCAAAGACATGATCTCCGCATTGTTTGGATGCCGTAAAAATGCCTTCAATCGGAGCCCGGATCTGAACTTTGTTCAACCGGATATCCACCGGCTTCTCCTCTTCCGTTGGGATATTATCGAGAAACGGATAGAAAACCTTTCCTGTGTCAGGTGATTTTCCCCCGATCAGATAATTGGCTGTGAACTCACCTGTTTTATCTGAAAATCCAATTAATTTTGCATCTTCGGGGATCAGGGAGCGGATATTATGAAAAACATTTATATCTGTTATGATTATATAATCAGCATGAACGGCATCTTTAGATGACGATAAATCCGAATCGGTCAGAATCGGGATTTTTCTGTCGGCATGCTGATATTCCACAAAAGATTTCACAATAATATCAGGTTCAACATCACCGCTATCGATCGCTCCGGAAATGGTTAATCCCTGCACCCCGTCAATAGTCTTTGATCCACTGTAAACAGCGCCGCTGAACGTACGGAGATAATGAATGTCAAGCGGCCGGTCCTGAGCGACTATGGTGACGCCCATGCCACTGCGATAAAGCCTGAGGGCGCACGCGCTTCCTAAATCTTTCGATCCGGCTATCAGCACCTTTTTCATTTTGCGCTATTCCTTCCTCTTCCCCGCTCCATTCTCAATAGACTACAGAACGGAAAACATCAAAATGACGGTAAAAGAATATTTAAAAATGTAATTTGGAGTTTTTGTTACGAATCTTACGGATAAGATCAATTTACCCCGCGCTTAATCCGCCTGGGGTACAAGGGGCAATCCGAATGATTTTAATTTTCTGTCAAATGAAAAAACGATATCAACCCTTTTCCTTTTAAGGGTTTCCCTTATAAAATAATGTCTTAATTCAAGTTCTTTATCATTTGATTTCAGACAAAAATTGAGTCCGTTTTTTCTGACTCTGCGTGAAATCCAGTCCGATCTCAGATTGATCGTCAGGATGCTTTCTTCAATAATCGATAAAAACCGCCGCGCGAGATCGTTACCAAGATTCACTTTGATATGGTTTACCGTTTCATCGATTATAATATTATTGGTAATAATTTTGGCATCGTTTTCAATAAGATTCCTAAAATATGCCGTGGCCATCTCGTGTTGCGGATCATTTTTGTCGACAATTGCGAGCCAGGCCGAAGTATCAATAAAACTGGTCATTATTTTCATAATTCTTCCGGCTCCTCTGCTGAAAGTTCAAGTATTTTCATCAGCGGATTTTTTGTAATATTTATATCCATTCTCTTTGATCGGATTTTTTTTATCAGAATCTCGATCTTATCCCCTTCATTCAATTTTAAGCGATTAACTATCTCCGCCGGAATATCTATCTGATTCCTGGTGGAAATTTCAATCATAAACGTTCCTGATGGCATAATTCCTTACTCCTTAAGATACCAGTTTATAAATTCGCTTGTTTCAAAAACTCCATTTTCGCAGATAACTTTATGCACAAGATTAAGCGGCACTTTCTCAAAATACACATTTATTACACCCAGATCTTTGTTTTTGCTTTTGTACACTTCATCAGGATTCTGGGGAGTTATTTTGATGGCGCGCTCACTTTCAATTAAAATTTTTGTAGTCTCCACCGCGAGATATACCGGAACATTCAGATATTTTGCCGTCAGACAAAGCTGAAGGCTTCCAAGTTTATTTACAAATCCGGTTTCATACAGCCTGTCGGCTCCCAGTAAAACAAGATTCATTTCCGGCATGAAATAACCGGCGCCCGTATCTGAAATTAAAGTTGTTTTGATGTTCTGTTTTGTTAATTCTTCCGCGAGAAAGGCGCCCTCATCCGGGGGATGACTCTTCATACAGAATACATCAAATTTTCGTTTATGCCGGGAGGCGGTCAAAAGAATGTTTCTGACCATGGTACTGTTGCTGATTGTCATTACTTTATTAAAATTAGCAATAATCTTTGATCCAAGCTGAGAAATGGTGTCCACATTCTTATCCAGCTCTTCATCCAGGGCTTCGATTTTCGCCTGAATGGATTCAATCACTTCCGCGAGCGGCTTGTCCGAATTAAGACTTCTCTTAAAATATAAAAGTAACGCGTTACTCGTTTTCCGCAGAAGCACCATATTGGGCTGGCGCTTTATAAGCATCTTGGCCATATTCTGCAAAGATTTGTAGGTATCATCCGCCGTTGCCGCGTTCATAGCAGATGATTTTAATTCATCTCTGAAAAGATCGAGCATCTTTTTCGTCAGAGAAAGTGACCCGGAGTAATTATCATTCAGAATATTTTCTAATGTTTTGTTCATCATTTACCTTATAGTATTTTGATTGATCCATTCCACATATTCGGGAAGACCGTTCTGGATAGTCACCGAAATAATTTCAGGCACCTCATAAGGATGCAGAATCCGAACTTCGCTTTCGAGCCGTTTGAAATTATTTTCTGTGGATTTTATCAGCAATAACACTTCATTACTGCTTTCTATTTTTCCCTTCCAACGGTAAACAGATTTCATTCCCGGCAGAATATTACAACACGCGGCGAGCTTATTTTTAACGAGTTTTGAAGCTATGATGTCAGCGATCTCAGTTGATGGGACAGTACAGAATACAATAATCGCGTTATCTTTCATGAATATACCTATAATAATTATTAAATAATTTTACACATTTACTAAAAATAATGCAAGCGATTCATTTAATAGGATACGAATCTACTCTCATTCCCCGGCGATTAATTTCCGGGTTTGAACGCGCGTACTAATCATATACTATTCAACGCGATAAATCCTTATGTATCAATGATTATATTGTCGTTTGAGTCCCGCAGTTTTTAATTTACATGTTGACCGGTTTACCGGATGGGCGGTAAATTAAACATAATCTAATCAAACCGGAGAAATATACAAAATGCCGGAATTTTCAGAAAACACAAAACCCTGCTGTGGGAATCGGGATATTGACATATTCGATTCTGAATACCTGAAATGAAGAACCAGGTTTCCAAATCATAGAGTAAAATAACAACTCATTGACAAAACATGATAAATTGATGTCTTTTTGAAAAATCATCTGTTTTTTAATCCGAATCATCGGGGGTGACTATGCTGAAGCCTTTACAAAATTTTTTGTTCATTTTTTTAATCATATTACTCGTCAATCCAACTTCAGCACAAAACACAATCGTGCTTACATGGAATGATGTTGTCGGGATCAGCAGAAGCGAAAATCTGGACCTGGCCATACAAAGGAAAGAATATCAGCATCAAAAATTTAATGAATGGAAGGCGATCTCAGACTTTCTTCCATCGTTGGATTATCAGTACCAGGTAACAAAGAATATCGAATTGCCGGTCTTCGTTTTTGAAATCCAGGAAATGGGCCAGACCGTCCGGCAGGAAGTTCGCGTAGGAGCGGATTACAATTTTACTCACGCCTTTCAGCTTCAGCTTCCGATATTCACGGGAGGATCGCGTTTTGCGAACTGGCGGATACAAAAAAATCTCAAAAAATCCGTCAGGGAACAACTTCGGGACAAGGAAGATGATATTGTGCTTCAGTCCCTTGAGGCTTACTTCAATCTCATGCTCGCTTCCAGTCTGATCGATGTGAACCGTCAATCCGTCGAAGCGGCGAAAGCGAATTTCGATCAGGTTGAGAAATTTTATGAAGCCGGCGCGGCATCGAAACTGGATTATCTGAGGGCCAAGGCGCGGTATTCATCTACCCTGCCCCCTCTGACTACAGCAATCAACTCAAGAAAGATGTCTGAGCAAAATCTTAAATTTCTTCTCAACATCGATAAGGATGATTCGCTCATTGTACTGGATCAGTTAAAACGAATGGAGTTCCTTGATGAGAACAATCTGGCCCCCCTGGCGGAACTTCAGGAAAACGCGCTCATGGATCGACCTGATGTTGCCGGGATGGAATTCCAAAATAAAGCCGTCAGTGACCAGAAAATAATGGCCGCGTCAAGATTTCTGCCTACAGTTGCAATGAACGCGTCTGTGCAGCATCAGGCTCAGTCAAACTCAAGTGATGTATCTTCTGATGATTATATCAGAGTTAAAAGCGCCACATTGTCCGTTCAGCTGCCTCTTTTTGAAGGGGGAAAACGATTAATCGATTTGCAGCAATCCAAAATCAGGGACAAGCAATCCGATATACAACTGGATTTGTTAAAAAAATCTATCTATCTGGATGTTGAGAATAATTACAATCGATTCAGAGAGGCCCGTACCAATCTGATTAGTCTCAAAGAAGCTTCGGAGGAAACAAGAGAGGCGCTGCGGCTTGCCGATCTTAACTACCGCGAGGGCATCATCACCCAGGTGGAAGTTCTTACCGCTCAGCTTTCTTTTATCACCAGCGAAGAAGAATACCGCAACGGAATCTATCAATATAATGTATCTCAGCTGCGATTGCTTAAATCAACCGGAAAACTGAACACCATTTGGAATCAATAGGAGAAGGATCATGAAAAAAGTCTCGGTTTCTCTCATTTGGATTATTCTGATACTTTTGACGGGATGCGGGCAGGATAATGAAGAATCGAAAAAGACCGCCGTACCGGTTCAGGTTTACCAAATCCGTCCGGACTCTATTTCCACAACTATTGAAACTACGGGAAACCTGGAAGCCATGAATGACGCGTTTGTTTACAGCCAGGTCTCGGAAAAGCTGGACAAAATTATCAAACCCGTGGGCAGCAAGATAAAAAAAGATGAAATTATCGCCGTTCTGGAAAACAAAATCTGGAAACAATCGATGAAACAGGCGGAAGCCTCTTATCAATCCATGCAGGCAAGATACGATCAGGTAAAACAGGATTATGAACGTTATCAAAGGCTATACAGCGAAAGGGCCGTCAGCGAGCAGCAATGGGAAAAAACCGGATCCGCTTTGCAGGAATCAGAAGCCACCCTTGCTCAGCTCCGGGCCGCCTACGAACAGGCAAAGGAACAGTTTGAAAACACCTATATAAAGGCTCCATTCGACGGGGTGGTCGGCAGCCTTTTGTTCGAAATCGGTCAGATGGTGCCGGCCGGTCAGCCGGTGGCTAAAATTATAAATACTGATTTAATGCGGGCAAAACTCAATATCTCCGATATTTTTATGAATAAACTAAAACTGGGACAAACCGTTTACGCGGAATTTCCTCCCCTCCCGGGCAACATATATTCGGGAAGCATCACCCGTATAAATCCGGCAATCGACGCGATCAGCCGAACCGCGGAAACGGAGGCCATTTTTGACAATATCCATCGTGAACTTAAATCGGGCATGTACGGACAATTCAGCATTGAAATTGAGATGCGCAAAAATACTTTTGTAATCCCTGATAACGCCCTCATCCGGAGAACAGAAGTAAAAGTCGATCCGAACACAGGACAGACCTATACACATCAGCGGTTTTATGTTTTTGTTGCCGAAAGTGACACAGCGGGATTAGTTGAAGTCAAAACCGGTCTTCAGGAAAACAGCAGGATTGAAATCACCGACGGTCTGAAAAAAGACGATCGTGTGATTGTCGTCGGCCAGCAAATTGTAAAAGAGGGTCAAGAGGTAAATATTATTACTCAGTGAGAACAAGATGCCTGTACATTTTCAACTGATGCACAAATTTTAATCCTGAGAGGCGCTAATGAAACTGGTAGAAATTTCAATAAAAAAGCGTGTGACGCTTACGATGATGTATCTGATCATCATTGGATTTGCAATTTTCTCTTATTCCCAGTTAAAAGTGGATCTGTTTCCTGAAATCGACTTTCCTGTGATTGGTATTATTACACAGTATTCCGGAGTTGGTCCCGAAGATATTGAAAATCTCATCAGCCGCACCCTTGAGGAAGCCGTCTCCGCCACAAAAAATGTAAAAAAAGTGACTTCCCAGAGTTCCCAGGGGATCAGCCTGGTGATTCTTGAATTTGACTGGGGTACAGATATTGATCAGGCGGAGGCGGATGTCAGGAAAAGAATCGATCTGGTTCGCGGATTTTTGCCCGACGAATCAGATGATCCGATTACCTTCGCGTTTGATCCCGGGATGGCACCCATTATGTTCATGCTCTTGAATTCACCATATCTGGGACCGGCCGAACTCCGGCAACTCGGTGAGGAAAGAATCGAACCTTTGCTTGAACGTGTGGAGGGTGTCGCGAGTGTTGAAACCCAGGGAGGTCTCGAACGTCAGGTGAATATAAATCTGAATCCCGTTCTGCTCGCGGCGCATAATCTCTCACCGCTGGATGTAGTCAACGCGATCCGGGCGCAAAGCGGATTATTTCCCGCCGGAAAGATAGAGACATCAACGATAAACTTTAATCTGCGTATTTTAAGCGAATATAATTCAATCGATCAGATTAAAAAGACCATCATTAAGTATGAAAACAACTATCCGCTAAAAGTTGAAGATATCGCGAACGTTGAAAACGGTTATAAAGAACTCATCGGTGATGTCAGAGCAAACTATAATCAAAGCGTTTATATGCGTCTTTTTAAGCAGTCGGACGCCAATACGGTTCAGGCCTGCCGGAACGTAGCAGAAGTTCTTCCCGCGATAAAAGCCATTTTACCTGAAGGAACGGAATTTAAGGTGGTGTATGACCAGTCGGAATATATTCTTCTTGCGGTGAGCAATCTCGGCAAAACAGCAGTGATTGCCTTCATCCTGGCATTTTTAGTGATTTATTTTTTTCTGCGAAATATCAGAGGAAGCCTGATCATGGGATTAGCCATTCCCATCTCTGTTATTTCGACTTTCGCGGTTATGATGTTGTCGAATCTGACGGTAAACATCATTTCAATGGCCGGACTTGCCCTGGCAATCGGTATGCTTGTCGATAACTCCATCGTGGTGCTGGAAAATATTTACCGGTACCGGGAAGCCGGCAGTAAATTGACAGATGCCGCCTCTAACGGAGCTTCCGAAGTCGGGATGGCAATCACCGCGTCAACCCTGACGACAATCGGAGTCTTTCTTCCGGTGCTCTTTGTTCCCGGTATCGCGGGTGAGCTGTTTAACGATATGGTGGTAACGATCACTTTCAGTCTGTTTGCATCACTTATTATCGCGTTAACTCTCGTTCCCATGCTATCCTCAAAAATCCTGCTAACTGACGCTGAAATGCCCCGAATCAGGCTTAAAAAACTAAAGGCATGGATTACCACTTTCCTTGAGAGACTTACCGATAATTACGGCACAATTCTTCACTGGTCCCTGTACCATAAAAAAATAGTGCTGTTGATGACAGCGGTTTTGTTTTTTGGTTCCCTGGGGCTGATTCCGTTTCTCGGCGGTGAGTTTCTTCCGCAGGATGATCAGGGCTTTATTTCTGTTACCATTAACAGAGAAAGGGGCACTCCACTGGACAAGACCCGTCTCAGTGTTCTTGAAATAGAAAATATAGTCAAAGAAAAAGTTCCTGAAACTTCCGATATCTTTGCGTTATTTGGAAGCACCGAAGGGATATTTTCTCTTTTCGGCGCCTCCGGGAGTCATGGAATTAATCTAAGAATCCGTCTTTCACCAAAGGAAGACCGCGACAGAAGTCAGAAGGAAATAGAGAGTGAGCTGCGCGAATCATTTGACAAGATTCCCGGCATCACTTATCAGTTTATTCAACCCGGTTCTTTCTCAACCCAGCGGGCGGTTGAAGTAAAAATATTTGGATATGATTTATTGAAATCAAAAGCCATCGCGGAGCAGATAAAAAGCCGGATGGAACAGATTCCCGGGCTGGTTGACATTGATATCAACATGCAGGAAGGGGGTCAGGAGCTGAGAATCATTCCCGACCGCAACCGGATGAATGATCTAAGATTGAGCGCGTTTCAGGTAGCTGATATGATTTCCACCGCCATACAGGGAAAAGTGGCCGCGCAATACAGGGAAGGCGGAGACGAATACAATGTTTTTGTTCAGCTTGACAAACCGTTCCGTGAAAAGAGGGAAGCCCTCTCCAATCTTCTGCTCCCAACCATAAACGGTAAAATGATCCC
>JACDJC010002593.1_pt1 | contig 13963 bp, 11 predicted proteins | sample 7454191 | NCBI WGS metagenome assembly JACDJC01 (sample SAMN14253291, study PRJNA609438) | sludge metagenome | isolation source: sludge after 25d culture with pyrite and EDTA | collected 2018-12-20 | reverse complement strand
GACATAAATCCATGGGGAGGCCTGAAAAGGTTTGATTGGATCAGCCGGGCTGCCTTGTCAATATTTTGGTAGAATTCTTCGTCGTTGGATTTTAATCCTTGCATATGATTGAAGGTGTGGTTACCCACAGCATGTCCTTGTTTTAGGATATCCTCAAAAATCTCCGGATTTCGTTCAACATTTTCGCCAACACAGAAGAAGGTAGCTTTTGCATTGGCTTCATCCAATCTTTCCAGAATCCATGGTGTAACAATGGGTATTGGCCCATCATCGAATGTAATAAATACACTTTTGCTGCTCCCGTCCATTCTCCAGTAGGCCTCTGGATATAATCGCCTTAAAAGTCCGGGAGGATGGACGAGAGGAGCAAAAAATGTCATTGAACAGCCGACATGAATCTGGCATAATACTCTTCCATGGTTGCACGCGCTTTTTCTCCCGTGGCGGTAGAACCAGCCGCGTTGGAAATCCGCTCCAGTTTCTGCAGGTAGAACAGATTCTTTTGCATTTCATCCGTTACATCTCCAGAAACCTGTAGCCTGGCCGGAAGGGTGAACAAATATGCCAGCATGTCTTCAAATGAGCGAATTGATTCTTCTGCCAGTTGGTCTGCCTTTTGGGTAGCTTTGGCTTTGTAAAGTGTTTCGATCATGTCAAGAGAAAAATACTCATGCGGTACAATCCTGGTAGGTACCAGTTCAAAACCACGGTCAATCACTTCAATAGCCCTGCTTGTGTCACCCTCAACCAGCAGCTGTTGTGCCAGCCTGTTAAAATTGTTGCGAATATTTGTCATCATTCTGGCATTGTTTTCATCAATATAGACATTGGGATCGTCCATATTGCCCCAGGCAAACTTGTTCATCAGATTGTCGTACATGATACTGGCCCCAACATTACCAAAGTTAATCCTGTCGGCAGTAGGGGTCTCTCTTTTTATGGGGACAAAACGGTATGCGAAACCTTCAAGCTGGAAGTAGTCCTGAAGATTCAGGAACTTTGATGGTGCGATTGTTATGGCAAAATAAATAGGTCTTTCCCAATTGTTGTTTGCAATCATGTCAAGTATGACATATTCATCCTTCGGAAGATAATCCTTGTGGCTCAGGTCGATGTATATCGTGTCGACAATTTTGTCATAATCTTCGGGCCTTACCACTTTATTTCTGATAACAGCCTCCTTGTCGACAGGATATGAGATCACCTTTTTGGGAATATAGGAAGCATTACTTGCCTGGCGTAATTTTGTTCCCGGATCTTCACTGGAAACAAAGTTGACAGCCTCCCTCAAGTCGACTGTTGGTCGTTTTATTCTAGGATCGTCCAGCAAATATACCAAATCCCGGGTGCCCTGTGTATATTGCTCTTCCTTCAGGCTGATTGGAAGCGGTTTTGAATCCCACATTTTCTGTTTCATCTGGGTAATGTACCAATCGGTCTGCAGATAACTTAGGTTACAAACCCGGACATCCCTTCTTACGCCTTCGACATCCTGATTGTACCAGAGTGGAAATGTGTCGTTATCCCCATTTGTAAAGATGACACCCTGTTCAGCGACCGTTTTGAGGTAATTCGCTCCAAGATCCCTTGCGGTATAACGGTTTGAACGATCGTGGTCGTCATAGTTGGCCGAAATGAGAATACCCGGCACCAGCACAAGGCCCAGCAAAGATACCAGGGCAGCATTAATGTTGTCGGGAAGCACTTTTTTGAGTGCCTCATACAAAGCAGCCACACCAAGGCCTATCCAAATGGTGAATGCATAGAATGACCCGGCATAGGCATAATCCCTCTCACGTGGCTGAAGCGGATACTGGTTAAGATATACCACAATGGCAATTCCTGTCATCACAAACAACAATGTCACAAGCCATAAACCCTGCCTGCCCTCCTTGCCTTTGTTGAACTGGAAAAAGATACCCAATATGCCGAAAATGAGGGGAAGGAAATAATACTTATTCTTTGCTTTGTTATTTGCCAGTTGCTCAGGAAGATTGGTCTGGTCTCCAAGTCTGATTTTGTCGAGGCCATTGATGCCGCTGATCCAATTTCCATGAAGAATTCCTCCATGACTTTGGATATCATCCTGGCGACCGGCAAAATTCCACATGAAATAACGCATATACATGTGACCAACCTGGTATCTGAAAAAGAACTTCAGGTTTTCGCTGAAGGTTGGTTTGATAATGTTCTCGGTTTCTCCTCTTTCGTTTTGATGTCTTACTGGGCGACCTTTGATGTTTGCCCATTGTTCATATTCCTGGGCATGTTGAGGGTCCATGGAACTCCACATCCTGGGGAAAAGCGTCTTGAACTTATCGTCATAATTGGGTCTTACCCTATATTCCGTAATGACATATTTGCCATCCCTCTGTGTATAATAAGGGCTACCCTGAGTATAACGGTTGGCCGGATTGAGGGGTGAATTGTAATATTGTCCATGTACCAGTGGTCTTTCACCATATTGTTCACGATTCAGATAGGAAAGCAGGGAAAAGGTGTCATTCGGACTGTTCTGGTCCATGGGAGGAGCTGCCGATGACCTTATGATGATCAGAGCGAACGACGAATATCCTATAAAAATCACTGTCAATGCGACAACTATGGTATTCCATACCACCAGATTTTTTTTGATGGTATACCTGATGGCAAAAATCATGAAGGCAGTCAGGGCTATGACATAAAACAAAGCCCCTGAATGGAAGGGCATGCCAAGTCCATTGACAAACATCAACTCAAACCAGGAAGCAATTTTTACGAATCCCGGTATGACTCCATACATCAAACCGCCCAGGATGGCAATCGAAACCAGGAGCGCATAAACTATACCTTTGTTGGTTACCTCGTATTTCTTGAAATAATAAACAAAAACAATGGCCGGAATGGCAAGCAGGTTAAGGAGGTGAACCCCGATAGACAGACCGATCAAATAGGCAATCAGAATAAGCCATCGGTTGGCATGTGGCTTGTCAGCAATATTCTCCCATTTAAGGATTGCCCAGAATACAAGGGCTGTCAGGAAGGATGACATGGCATAAACCTCACCTTCGACTGCCGAGAACCAGAAAGTATCCGAAAAGGCATATCCGAGTGCACCTACAAGCCCACTACCCATGATTGCCAGTATGTTGCCGGTCGACATTTGATTGCCAGGAGCAATGAGTTTTTTTGCGAGGTGTGTGATAGTCCAGAATAAGAACAGGATAGTGAAGGCACTTGCAAGTGCAGACATGATATTAACCATGACAGCGGCATTTTGTTCCGATCCGCCAAGCAAGGTAAACAGTCTGCCAACAATCATGAAAACCGGGGCTCCCGGGGGATGTCCAACCTGAAGCAGGGTTGCGGTGGTTATAAATTCGCCGCAATCCCAGAAACTGGTTGTGGGCTCAATGGTCATCAGATATACAACGGCCGAAACCAGAAATGCAGTCCAGCCAACAATTAAATTGTACAGATTGTATTGCTTCATATCCTAGTAAGTTCTAGACAAATGCCCTATTATCAGGGCTTTGATATTTTCCTGCGAAGATAGTGGTTTTGAAGGAAACTCATGAAAAATTAAGTTAATTTAGAAAATTGTATTCATGTTCCTATGTTTCAGGATTATACCCGTTGCCATCCTGCCGGTTTCCACTCCTTCCCGACGTGCCGAATAAAACAGATCGTGATTTTCATAGGTGCACTTTCCATATAAAGATATCGAAGATTGATGGAGCCCGACACGCAGTAACTGAAGCCTGTTAAGTTCCCAAAGGTCGAGGTGCGGCCTTTGAAATTCACTGTTGATGATCAGGTCTTTCCAATCACCATATTTGCCAATAAACAGATCTGCAACTTCGTTTCCGATTTCATAAAAGCCGGATCCGATTGAAGGACCGATCACGGCAACCAATTCAGAAGGTGAAGACTTGAATTCTTTGGACATGGTCTTTACTGTTATGCCTGCAATTTCGCTATATGTGCCCCTCCAACCGGCGTGTATGACAGCCGCGGCATGGTGTTTCGGGTCGTATATGATCAATGGCACACAGTCAGCGGTTTGTACACAAATACAAATTCCCGGTTTGGAAGTAATCAGGGCATCCGTATCCGTAATTTCATGTTCAGGAAGAGATTCCAACAGTTTTACATTCGATGAATGCGTTTGCCTGGGAAAGACCAAGTTCGAGGGATCAATCCCCAATTCCCTGCATAATTGATCTTTCGAATGCTGTACCAAACTTACCTCCTCACCGGTAAAACGGGACAAAGCATGTAGGCCTTGCTTTTTGGTCGTGGTAAAGGCATAAATGTCTGGGAACTCTTTAAATATAGGATATGTGATCATTTTGTTTTCAATCTTTTTCGAGCAGCTGACTAAGCCTTTTTTTCTCATTTATTAGGATATTTTTTCGGCCTAGCACTATTAATCCTTCACGTTGTAACTCCCCCAGCACACGTGCCAGAGATGGCCTTGTTACTCCGAAAAGCTCGGCAATCTGTTGTTGGGTATGTTTGAGTTCAACGGTATTTGAGCCACTTCCGGACTCCTGTAACAAGTAATGGGCTATTTTACCCCGTATGGTTCTGAAGCTCAGGAAATGTAGTTTGTTTGACAAAAACTGGGTTCTGGTTGAAATGTCATTCAAGTAATTAATGAGTATGGTCTGTTCTTTCTGCAACAGTTTCAGAAATTCATTTTTGGCAATCGACAATAATTCCACATCGGTGTTAGCCGTTACCGTAACCGGATAAACATTTGATTTGCCGAAAATGAATGCCCCAGCCAATGCCCTTGGAGCTTCAATGTCTTCAATTTTGAGAACCTTGCCTGAATAGTCGAGCATTTCTCCCCTTACTGATCCCTTTTGGATAATGTATAATTGGTTAACTTTCTCCCCGGCATGTACAATTAAACTGTCCTTGCGAAAGCTTTTTATCTGGATGTGTACTGTTCTCAGACAGTCACTTACCTGTTCAGAATTCAGGCCCCTGAATACGGGACTTTTTGCTAGTATGTCGTAATTGGGCATATATCAGCAGATTTGTAACAAATGGTACATCTCACGAACCCGTTAAAATATAGTTTTGCTGCGTAAAATAGTAAAAAATGATACGGGAGATTGTAAAAATAGATGAGGAATTGTGCAATGGGTGTGGGGTTTGTGTTCCAAATTGCCACGAAGGCGCATTGCAGATAATTGACGGGAAGGCAAGACTAATCAGTGAGTTGATGTGCGACGGTTTGGGTGCGTGTATTGGCCATTGTCCGGAAGGCGCCATAACAATCGAGGAAAGAGAGGCTGAGGCCTATGATGAAACTGCCGTAATCGCACAAATGGTGAAAAGTGGAAAAAATACCGTGTTTGCACACTTAAAGCATCTGCAAGATCATGGTGAAACGGAATATTTGCGTGAAGCGACTACATGGCTCAGGGCAAATCGTGAAATATTGCCATTTTCAATTGCTGAGGTACATGAATTATTGAATGGGAGCAATAAAACAGTAAAAGCCAATGTGATCAGTAATGGGGCCGGTTGTCCGGGATCTGTCCAGCAATCATTCGCCGCTGCAGGTGGATTTAAAATGGCATCCTCGCCCTCTGCAATGAATGTTTCCGAATTGACACAATGGCCGGTGCAATTGCATTTAATCAATCCTGCAGCTTCTTATTTTAATGGATCAGACTTATTGGTGGCGGCTGATTGTGCCGCATTTGCTCATGGTGACTTTCACCGGACTTTTCTTAAAGGAAAGAAGTTGGTGATTGCCTGTCCAAAGCTTGATCATAGCACTGAAACTTATATCCAGAAATTCATACGGCTGATAGATGAGGCAAAAGTGAATACCATAACGGTGGTTATGATGGAAGTCCCATGTTGCGGGGGCCTGATTCAAATGGTCCAATACGCGGTAAGGTCAGCTTTCCGAAATGTTCCGGTGAAAGCGATCATAGTCAGTTCCAGGGGAGAAGTACTTTCGGAAGAGTGGGTATAAGCCCTGAAATTGCTTTATTAGATTTGCTATTTTGTTTCTAAGGCAAAGGATCATTGAGTTGTCTGAATTATTGATCAACCGGACGAACAATAGCCAGATTTTCGCTCTCGTTGATAAAGTCGATGATGTCATCCATGAATTGGTTAAAAAGATGAAATAGCTGATCATGTAGGCTCGACAATAATTCAGGGATGAATGATTCACGGTAAGGGATTGACGAATAGCCCGACATGATCCTTAAGGAGGTGTCGATACCCTCTGTGGTTGCATAGGATTCCAGTCTTCTGTTGTGAATCATGATTGGCAGAAATCTTTTGACCTCGTCGGGAAGTATATCAAAATTCTTTAATAAAGCTGAATGTGCATAACTGGCAAACTCAGACAAGCTAATTTCAGAAAAAAGATGCCATTTGTTGGCGAGAAAATAGTCAAATACAACATCGGCGGCAATGCCTGAGTACCTGTTGTATACCGGTCTGAAATAATTCTTTGTTTCTAGAAATGCCTTATGGTGATCAGTGAAATGGTCAATCTTACGGTGTATAAGAATTCCCCGCCTGATCCCATCACGATAGGCCAGAAAGCGATTCCCTTTAATGTAATCGCCAATAAAATTACCGGTCATAATGTCACCGGAATTCCCTGATAAATATAGATGTGCCAAAAAATTCATTAGATGCCGATCTGATGTTAACAGATCATACCCTCAAATGTTTTTTAACACTGTTTTATTCTGGTGATTGTGAGATTTATCTTGTTTTTCAGTTCGAAATTGTCCTAAATTTTGCAGTTAAATCAATAGGATCAGTAAACTAATCAATAAATCTTATGGAACCGCAGAAAGTAATCATTATCGGCGCTGCAGGCCGTGATTTTCACAATTTCAATACCCATTTCAGAGGGAACCCCGCTTATAGGGTGGTAGCCTTTACTGCTGCCCAGATCCCGGATATTGACGGGAGGAAATATCCGGCAGAGCTTGCCGGAGAACTTTATCCGGAGGGAATCCCGATTCACCACCAGAATGAGCTTGAGGGACTAATACGGGAAAATGCAGTGGACATTTGCGTGTTTTCATACAGTGATGTGCCTTATAATTATGTCATGAAAATTTCGTCGATGGTAAATGCAGCCGGAGCCATGTTCCTGCTTTTAAGCCCCAGACAGACTCAAATCCAAAGCATAAAACCCGTCATTTCAGTCTGTGCCACCCGAACCGGTTCAGGAAAGAGCCAGACAAGCCGAAAAATTGTCCAGTTGTTAATGCGACTTGGATTGAAAGTGGTTGCCATCAGACATCCCATGCCTTATGGAAATTTGGCAGAGCAGGCTGTCCAGAGGTTTGCGACCATCGAGGACCTGGCAAAACATAAATGCACCATTGAGGAAATTGAGGAATATGAACCTCATGTCGTTAGAGGCAATGTGATATATGCCGGGGTAGATTACGAAGCTATCCTTCGTGCCGCAGAGAATGACCCAAATGGATGCGATGTAATTCTTTGGGATGGCGGAAACAATGATTTTTCATTTTATAAGTCTGATTTGTCAATCGTGGTGGCCGATCCACACCGCCCGGGAACCGAAGTGAGCTATTATCCGAGTGAGTTGAATATGAGGACTGCAGATGTCATAATCATTAACAAGATTGATACGGCAAGGCCTGAAGATATTGAGAAAGTAAGGAAAAATATTGAAGTTGTTAATCAGGGCGCTGTCGTTATTGATGCTACAAGCCCTATCAGGGTTGATGATTCATCGCTGATTAAAGGTAAAAGGGTACTTGCTGTTGAAGACGGACCTACCCTGACTCATGGTGAAATGAAGATAGGTGCCGCGGTAGTGGCTGCCCACAAGTATGGAGCAAGAGAACTGGTAGATCCCCGTCCTTTTCTCTGTGGAAAACTCAATGATACTTTCCTGACATATCCCGGTATCGGTAAGCTTTTGCCAGCTATGGGCTATAGTCCTGAACAGGTAAAAGACCTGGAAGAAACCATTAACAATACTGATTGTGACTCTGTTCTTATCGGAACGCCCATTGACCTTCAGAGGTTAATCAGGTTGACCAAGCCGGCCACAAGGGTTTATTACGATCTTGAAGAGATTGGTTATCCCAAACTGGAGGATGTTTTGGATGAATTCTTAGTAAAAAAAGGATTGTCAAATCTGGCAACAAAGTGATTGACTGAGTATTGACCATTCAGGGTCCTGTTCATCTGTTATAATGCCATCTTGAAATGGATGGTGATTGTCATTTTTATTACTTTTGGACTTTAGAAATCAGAAACAGATGAGCAAGAGAATTGTCGCGTTTGGTGAACTTGTCTGGGATTTATTCCCCGACGACCAGAAAATCGGGGGAGCTCCGGTTAACCTGGTTTTCAGGGTGAATGCTATGGGTGATGAGGGATTTTTATTATCCCGTATCGGCGAAGACCAACTTGGACAAGATGCACTCGCCGAACTTGCAAAACTGAAAATTTCTGACTCCAATGTCCAGGTGGATCCTATTTTTCCTACAGGAACCGCCCATATCAGGATTGGAAGCGAGGGAAGACCTGATTATGTGATCGAACCTGACATGGCCTTCGACCATATCGAATTTACTGCAGAGGCCCTGAAGCTCGTCAGAAGTGCTGATTGCCTGGTTTATGGCACCCTCGTCCAACGATATGGGATTTCAAAAAACACACTCAGGGAATTGCTTAAGGAATCTCCAGCCCCTGTAAAGTATCTGGATTTAAAACTTCGGAAAAATTGTTACAACCGCCCGATTCTTGAAAGTAGTCTTGAAGCTGCCAATATATTAAGGGTAAAAGAAAATGAGCTCTTTACGCTCAAAAGTGAACTTGGCCTTTTTGAATTTGAAACCAGGGCACTTGCCCAAGAGGTTATCAATGAGTATAATATCGATATTGTCCTCGTGACTAAAAGTAAATCAGGAGCATGTGCTGTTTGCAAGGATGGCTCTTATTTCGAGGACCCGGGTTATAAAATCGAAATTGTGGATACTGTTGGTTCGGGATCTGCTTTCTCTGCCGCTTTTCTTCATGTATATCTCGAAAACAGGAATGTTGAAGAAGCTTTAAATTTTGCGAATGCCGCTGGCGCAGCCGTAGCTGCCACGCATGGAGCCACATCTTATATATCAAAACGACAAATTACTGAATTGTTGCGAAGTGGTGAACGCCGTAAATAGTTATATTTAAGGGTTCAACTAATCTGCTTTGCATAATGAAAACTAATCGTAGGAATTTTATTCGTTCCACCTCCATGGCTGCCGCTTCAATTGGGATGGTGGGTCCCTTTTCCAATACTGTTTTTGCAGGTACTCCTTCCGATCAGTTAAATGTTGCCTTGATCGGGGTCAGGAATATGGGTTTCGGTATCCTGGAACGTCATCTTGAAAAAGGTAATGTCAATTGTGTTGGTTTATGTGATATTGATGCGAGCCTGCTTGAAAAAAGGGCTACCGACGTCCAGAAATCTTTTGGACAGAAACCTGCAATCTATAAGGATTTTCGAAAATTATTGGAAAACAAGGATATTGATGCAGTTATTATTGGTACCCCTGACCACTGGCATTGTTTGCAAACTGTCTATGCATGTCAGGCGGGCAAGGATGTTTATGTTGAAAAGCCGATGGCTAATTCAATCGCTGAATGCAACGTGATGGTGAATGCTGCACATCGATACAACCGGATCATTCAGGTTGGTCAGCAACAACGGTCAGGTAAGCATTGGCAGGATGTGAATGCCATGATTAAAAATGGCAGGATCGGTAAACTTCGAAAAGTGAATATTTGGGGGAATTTTGATTATGGTGTTGGTCAGGCAAAGGTCCCCGACCAGCCGGTTCCCGATGGCGTCGATTTTGATATGTGGTTGGGGCCTGCGCCTGACAGAAGTTTCAACCCTGCACGATTCCATGGAAGCTGGAGAATGTTTTGGGACTATGGGGGAGGATTGGTTACTGACTGGGGGGTTCACTTGATTGATATGGCCTTCTGGGCGAAAGACCTAAAAACCCCGCCCAAAATCACCCTTGCCTCTGGCGGCAATTATTCATTTGAAAACAATGCCCATGAAACCTTTGATACCATGTCAGTGATATGGCAACAGGATGACTTTATCGTATCCTGGGAGCATACGGCTGGCACTCAGGGCGGGCCATGGGATAAGAATTACGGAATTGCATTCATAGGTGATAATGCAACCTTGGTTGTGAACCGACAGGGCTACAAGATCATACCGGAATGGGACGATGCCAATAAAGTTGGAAAGACCGAAGGAATCGAAGTTAAGATGGATGGTGAAAACCATGGGGATCATGTTGCTGATTTTATCAGTAGTGTAAAGACCAGAAATACTCCGGCATGCCCACCTGAGATTGGAAGGGCGGTGGCAGTTGCAGCTCATGCCGCTAACATTGCGGTGCGCACGGGTGAAAACAAATTGGTTTGGGATGACAAATCTTCCTCCTTTTCAAATTCAGAAAAGGGAAACGAAATGATCAAGCCTAAGTATAGAAGCCCTTGGAATTTTCCTGAACTTTAATCACTTACCAAAATTGAATCAACATGAATGCGATAAACCGACGTCACTTTATCAGGCAGTCTGCCCTGGCCTCAATCTCCATTGCGGCAGCACCAACCCTGTTTGCAGGCATTCCAGGTAATAATGCGCCTGCCTTGGGATTTATTTCCGGGATAGTCAATAATTTTTTACAACAAGATTGGAAGGGTACACTCTCATCACTGGCCGCCATGGGTTATACCGAGTTGGAAGGAGGCTGGAACCTTGGGGATTCATCAAATGAAATGCTTGACTTCTGTGCCGGAATCGGAATCAGGCCTGTGGCAGGGGGGATGGGATTACAACAGTTACTCGAAAGCACAGCCACACACATTGAGACTGCCAGACGCTATAAAAACGATTATCTGGTTTGCTACTGGCCTTGGCTCGACGGGGCGGATAACATAACCGCTGACCAGTGCAGGAAGTCGGCAGAAACCCTGAACCAGTTGGGAAAAATGTGTCAGGAATCCGGTTTAAAGTTCTGTTGGCATAATCATGACAAAGAATTTCTTAAAGACACAGGAGAAGGTTTGCCTTTTGATCTGTTGATGAAATGGACCGACCCTCAGTTAGTTTCAGTTGAGCTGGATTTATACTGGGTCAAGAAAGGAGGCGGAGATCCACTCACGGTCCTGAAAAGATATGCCGGGCGTTATTCAATTCTTCATCTTAAAGACATGAATAACGAAAAGGAAATGGATTTTGCCTGTCCGGGAGAGGGAGTGATCGATTTCGCACCTTTGCTTCGCGAGGCAATCGATCAGGGTATACAGCATTATATGGTGGAAAGGGATGGAGAAGTCAATGGTCTGAATTGTTTGCAAAACAGCTACAGGTACCTTAGGGAACTTTCACTTTAGGTAACAGCACTTTTATAAATGCTGTCAGAGACAGCTTTCGAAAAACATTCAATTTTTGGTAACCTGAAACATAGGAATTCAGTTTAATAAATAAAACTGAATTCCTATGAAAACGACTTCCACAAAATTGTTGAAGCAGCTGACGGAGAACTTGTGGCTCCAATACCTGCGAAGGGTTCCTTATGCGCGCAGTTATTCGGAAATGGTCGAGGCCAAGGGAGGCCGTGTTGTTCATGATCATATAGCTTTCAGGACATTAAATTCGCATACTGGTGAACAGCCGTCTGGCATAAAGTCAATAGGACATATTCTGGAGATGCTGAATTACAGAAAGGCCGGAAAATACAAATTTCCCAAGATGCAGGTCACTGCTGTACATTATGAACATCCCGACCCCTTGCTTCCCCGGATTTTTGTGAGCCAGCTTGAGGTTGAAGAACTGCCTGAATGGGCACGCAATATCATAAATCAGAAAGTTTTCGAGACACCATATCTTATTTCAGATCAGGCCATTGAGTTGTTGAATGTTATTGAAGCCCAAGGGAAGATTAACGAAGAAGCCGCTGAAATCCTTGTTGAGGAATTGACTGGATATTTCAGGCGGCCCTGGAAGCTTCCACAAAGAGATGATTTGCTTCAGATCAATGATTTGTCACAATACGCCGCATGGGTTTTGCTTCATGGAAATTCCGTTAATCATTTTGCTGCTTCCATTAACCTGCAAAATGTGCCTGAATGGCCAGATCTGGAAACTACCTGCAGGGCATTGGCTGCTGCCAAAATCCCGATGAAGGAGGAGATTGAAGGAGAAAAGGGTAGTATATTAAGGCAATCGGCCACTCAGGCAGTGAAGGAGATTTTTCGTTTAAAAAGCGGCGATGGTACCATAGTTGATACCGAATGGACCTATGCATACTATGAATTCACGGAAAGGGGATATGTCATCAGTGATTCGGGTGAGAGCTTATTCTCCGGGTTTCTTACTGATCAGGCAACCCACTTGTTCAAAATGACTGAAACCCGCGACAATTAGCTGCCTGTATTTTTTTCAGGTGTCAACTGTATTGCTTTTTGTTTGTTTGGGAAATACTTCCAACCAGGCTCCAAAGTGATTATTGTATGCAAATTCCGTCAAGGGGATAAATCCTGATAGTATTTTACCGGATTTATTGCATAATGTTTGATGTGGATTATGCTCCGAAATCCAGGAGGCAAAAGATTTATCCCTTCCCTGCCATATCCTGAATATGCCATAAGACGATGGATGAATATTTTTCTCGATACCCATGCTTATATGTCCCATGGTGAAACGCCAGTTGATTTCCAGACAGGGATTTATCTTAAGATTGCCTGCATAATCCCTGAAAATGAGGGTGTCAATACCAAATGGTCCGGAGTATAGATTATTTAATCCTGCATCCGTTAAAGCCTTGATGAGGAGTCCGGGCAGTTCGGCGATGGACCAATCTATGAATTCTTTTTCTTCATTCGGTGTTTCGGCAGGGAATCCACTTAGATAATTACCCTTGTATTGGCCTCTGTTATCCGTGAAAAATCTTGAAATGCCTGTGAAGGTGATTTTTCCCTGGACTGAATCGAAAAGAAATGCAAGATCCTGAACCTTTTGAAGAAGTGGTTCCGCCATCATGTATCCTTGTGATTTCAGGGTGCCATTTATCTGTTGCCTAATAGATCGATGTAAGGGTATTTCTGTTACGGCGATCAAACCTCGTCCGGCACTGCTCCATGGTGATTTCAACATTAAGGGGCCAGTTTCAGATGCGAACGTTTCGATCTCTTCTAAAGTATGGCAAATTCTGGGCATCAAATGAATGGGTATAAACTTTTCATTGAAATATTCCTGCAAGAGCTTTTTCAACAGCATTTGGGAGGTCAGGCGACTGCGAAGTTGTTTGTCTGATTCTTTCCAGGAAAATATTTCATTTGTTATTGCCGGATTATTTTTGGATTCAAGAAATGGTGATATCTGTCGTATAAAGGCAGGACTCCAGCCCCAAGGGTGAATCTCTTTTATCGGTACTGGAGTGTTTGAAAACGAATCGAATGTCGTGAAACGGGGTTCGGTAAACCCAGCTGAAATCATGAGCCGGGACATTTCAGGAGATGGGAGTTTTTTAACCAAAACTATATCATCAGGTGTGGCAAGGAATCTGACAATAGTTGCCATGTCCTCTTCCATGCGGGTGAGCATGGCATTTGGTTGCCAGGAAGGGCTCCCGTTGGCAACGGCAAAATCACAAGTGGGATTGAAAACGAATAGTCTTGGCAGAACCATCCCGGCTATTGGGCATTATCTTCCTGTATTTCTTTATTGCTATCACCCCAGAAATCCAGAAATGGAAATACCGAGGGGGCAAAATCCTTAACGGGTTCAAACATTCTGGAATTATTTTTCGCTTCAACCGGTATCAGGTGTACGTCCTTGTCAATCTTGTTGATGACTACCAAAAACACACTTAAGATCAGGATCCCTTTAAGCAATCCAAAAAACAATCCGGCAAACCGGTTAATGAAGTTTAAT
>JACDJC010002590.1_pt1 | contig 13977 bp, 13 predicted proteins | sample 7454191 | NCBI WGS metagenome assembly JACDJC01 (sample SAMN14253291, study PRJNA609438) | sludge metagenome | isolation source: sludge after 25d culture with pyrite and EDTA | collected 2018-12-20 | reverse complement strand
GACAGGGATGTCAGGGTTCAGGGCCGCATGGACGGCACTGTTCCGCGTGACGGTGAACTTAATCCGGCGATCGTGGCTGCCGCTCTCGGGCTGGAAGCCTCATACGGAAAGGATGTCCCTTCGCTTGTGCGCCAGCGTCCGCCATCGTTCTGCAAGGGATGCGGTCATGCTGATCTCTATGCAGCCCTTGCGGAGGTGATGGCCGAGGCCGGCCCGGGAAGGGTTTTCTCAGACATTGGCTGTTACACACTGGGAGCGCTGCCTCCTTACAATATGGTCAATTCATGTGTCGACATGGGAGCCTCCGTCACGATGGCCGTGGGCGCTGCAGATGCAGGACTGTATCCGGTTGTTGCAGTGATAGGCGACTCCACCTTCACTCACTCGGGTATGACCGGATTGCTGGATGCTGTACTGAAGGACTCCCCGATAACCCTGATAATCTCTGATAATTCAACAACCGGAATGACCGGAGGGCAGAAATCACAGGCTACTGACAGGATAGAAAGCATCTGCATAGGTCTGGGTGTTGATCCGGGGCATCTCAGGTTAATTGTTCCTCTCAGGAAGAACCATGAGGAAAACAAGGCCGTTATCCGCACAGAGCTGAACCACCGTGGTCTCTCAGTGATACTCGCAAGACGTGAGTGCATTCAGACCGCATCGCGGAACAAGAAGGCAGAATCGGTAGGGAAAAACCAAAAAAGTGAATAATATGAAATGTGACATTATACTTGCAGGTGTGGGTGGGCAGGGAATCCTGTCCATTGCGGCCACGATTGGTCTTGCAGCGGTGGAGCAGAACCTGCATCTCAAGCAGGCTGAGGTTCACGGCATGAGCCAGAGGGGCGGTGACGTTCAGTCGCATCTCAGACTCTCTGACTCAGAGATCTGGTCAGACCTGATCCCTCACGGCGGAGCTGACCTGATTATAAGTGTCGAGCCTATGGAGGCCCTGCGCTATCTCCCCTGGCTTTCTCCGGGAGGCTGGCTGGTTACAAATACAGTCCCGTTTGTCAATATTCCTGATTATCCCGAGGCTGGCGAGGTTCTCGCTGAACTCCGCAGGTCAGGCAATACGATAGCTATTGATGCTGACGGTATTGCAAGGGACCACGGGTCAGCCCGTTCCGGCAACATGGTAATACTTGGTGCTGCCTCCTCATTCATTTCGATGCCTTTCCCTGCCCTGGAGAATGCTGTCAGAAAGATGTTCGGACGCAAGGGTGAAGAAGTTGTGGAGGTGAACCTGAAGGCCCTTCGTGCCGGGAGGGATGCTTCCGGCAGGTAGGAGAGCCATGGCAGAGATTGGGCCATCAGGCATAAGTCTCATCTCCTTCGCCCGTTCCGGGTGAAGGTCATTGCAGGTAATAAACAGGCCCCGGCGCATTGCCGGGGTCTGTCCGCGAGACATCCATCCGCCACTTCCCGGCCCCTCATTCCGTTTGGATTGCCGGATTCTGGCCATACTGCCCGGTCACTTGCCCCGGCTCTTCCCGCTGCGTCCGGCAGACTCGCTGCCTGCAGAAATCTCACCCTCATGATCCGGCTCCGGTTCATCAGAGATCATCTCCCTCGACTTGTTACCCTGGCTGAGCATCACCAGGTCAGTGGCCACAATCTCCGTGACATTCCGCTGAACACCGTTCTTGTCAGTGTAGCTCCGGTAGCTTATACGCCCCTCGATGCATACCTCCTTCCCTTTTCCAAGGAACTTCGAAGAGAGCTCTGCAAGGCCGTTCCATGCCACAATGCTGTGCCATGTTGTCTCGTCGATCTTTGTGCCCTCGGCATTCCTGTAACTCTCATTGGTTGCAAGATTGAAATGTGCAACCTTCTTTCCGCTCTCGAGTGTTCTGATCTCCGGGTCCTGTCCCAGGCGACCAATCAGCTGAACCTTGTTTCTCAATGCATTCATGACTCTTGGTTTTAGTTAATAATGCTGTTAACAGTACAAATTTGCACCCTCCTCCGCAGACGATTCGGTTGTTAAGCATTTCTATCCGCTTAGCAGTCGTTTATATCCGTTTGTAAGCGGGTTACAGAATAATAATCAGGCTGATATGACAATTATTAAAAGTAATTTTTTCATATCTTTATCAAAACATTCGCTGTGGAAAGAGTATGTCTTGACTGCGGAGCCCGGCTCCTTGGGCGGTCTGATAAGAAATTCTGTTCCGATCAGTGCCGCAACAATTACAATAACCGTCTTAACCGTGATCAGAATAATTATGTCCGGAACGTCCATGCACTGCTACGGCGCAACCGGAAGATTCTTGCGGACCTTTTTGAAGACGGCCATCACCGGATTCACCGTGATGCCCTGACTGCGCAGGGTTACAACTTCACCTTTTTCACGCACCTGGTGGAGACCATGGAGGGTGAGCGCTGGTCTTACTGTTTCGAGTACGGATTTACCGAGACTGAAGAGGGTTACCTCGGGCTGAAGAGATGCAGCACCTACCTGGAGATGCCGGAGGAGGAAGCTGACGCGGAGGAGGAGTGAGGCATTACTTCAGTCACCGGGGGGAGGTGATGAGCCAGTTTAACCATTCACTTTGCTGTGTGAAAACCATACGGTAAGACCTTATCCTGTTTTTTTGTATGTTTGAGGCTTAAAAGAAACGGGTATGAGATTAACAGCGATAATAGCGGCGGCAGCGCTACTGGGGATTACTGCCATGGCTGAACGCCAGAAGGTTTACGAAAACAATTACCTGGTTAAGGTGGGTGATACCGCCCCTGATTTCACCATAAGGGAAGCAGGCGGCAAATCATACAGGCTTTCGGACCTCCGCGGAAAGGTTGTCATGCTTCAGTTCACGGCAAGCTGGTGCGGTGTATGTCGCAAGGAGATGCCATTCATCGAGGAGGAGATCTGGATCCCCGGAAAAAAGCAGGGACTTGTGGTTATTGGCATAGACAGGGATGAACCTGAGGAGACTGTTAAAAAGTTTGCTGCAGACATGAAAATAACCTACCCCCTTGCGCTGGATCCCGGCGCCGATATATTCGGACTCTTTGCGGAGAAACAGGCAGGGGTGACCCGTAACGTTATTATAGACCGAAACGGTAAAATTGTATTCCTGACACGCCTCTTCGAGCGACAGGAATTTGATGAAATGAAGAAGATAATCTTCTCGGAACTGGCCAAAAAGTAGAAAAAGAGCCCTCTTTTGCCTTCTGAATGCAACCTTTGGCGTGCTTCTTGCGTTTATCAGAGCAACGACTACTGTTCTTTAAACTAAAAATGAGAAAAATGAAAAAGTTCATTGTCATTGCTCTTGCTCTTGTTCTTGCCGCACCGCTGTTTTCACAGGTAAAATTTGGTCTTAAGGCCGGGGCAAGCACCGACTTCACCTTCACCGACCAGACCTTTCAGGGTACAAATGTCGATGTGATAATTCAGAATGCCAAGGATGCCGAGTGGGGCTTCCAGGGAGGGGTTTTCATGAGGGCAACCATTGCAGGTTTCTATATTCAGCCGGAATTGTTACTTGCAACAGCCACCAATTCAGTGTCATATGAAGATGTTGAGGCTGGCGGCGCTCCGGTGATATACAATCAGAAGTTCAATAAACTGAACATCCCGGTACTTCTCGGACTTAAAGTAGGTCCGGTGAGGATCAATGCAGGCCCGGCGGCTTCGGTGATGATCTCTGATCCTAAGGAGATCATTGACGGTGCCACCTATAAGAAGGCTACCTTCGGCTACCAGGCCGGCGTAGGCTTTGATGTGCTGAAGAGGCTGACATTCGACCTCAGGTATGAGGGTAACCTGAACCAGTTCGGTGACGAGATTGAGATAGGCAACCAGACATTCCAGCTTGATGACAGGACAGGAGCCATCCTGTTCCATGTAGGACTGATATTCTGACACCTGCCAAATCAGAAGGAACTCTTCCGCTGTATCCGGAAGAGTTTTTTTTTATATTTACGTGAGCAAGCTAACTGTACTTCATGATCCTGGCAGGTAATGGAATAATTGTTTTGAGAAACGTACTTGCGGTAGTCTACCTCATCGCAGTTTTCGCAATCTGCCTGATGATAGTCTTTGAGAACCGCAATCCGGTCAAGACCCTCTCATGGATGCTTGTCATACTGTTTATTCCTGTTGCCGGCATGATAGTCTATTTCTTCTTCGGCCGCAATTACCGGAAGCAGAAGATTTACAGCCGCAAGAGCCTGGCTGACAGCGCGAGGCTCGAGGATCATGCTGACCGCCAGGTCAGGCTCCTTTCAAAATACCTGTCGGGGGACAGTGCGGCTGTCAGGTCAAAGGAGCACCTTATCCACCTGATGCTCAGGAATAACCGGTCGCTGCTCACGCTTGACAACAGGATTGACCTCCTTGTCAACGGCCGCCAGACTTTTCCTGCAATGCTTGATGCCATCGCATCAGCTACTAACTATATCCACCTTGAATTCTATCGCTTTGAGCCGGACACCCTGGGCATGGAATTCAGCGAGCTGATGAAGCGCAAGGCGAAGGAAGGGGTCAGGGTAAGGGTTATCTATGACGATGTAGGCAGCTGGAACATCCGCAAGCCGTATATCAGGAAGATGCGCGAGGCCGGGGTTCAGATTCATACGTTTATGCCGGTCCGCTTTCCAAACTTCTCCAGCAAGATAAACTACCGGAACCACCGGAAGATACTGGTTGTTGACGGGAAGGTTGGTTTTGTCGGAGGACTCAATATTGCGGACAAGTACCTTCACGGACTGCCTGACCTCGGACCATGGGTGGACACACACCTGAGGCTTGAGGGTGAGGCTGTTGCAGCGCTGGATAGGGTCTTTGTTGCTGACTGGGACTTTGTCAGCGGGGAGGAACTGCCGCCTGACGCAGCCCTTGATCATGTCGTGCGCACCGGCAACAGGTGCCTGGTTCAGGTAGCCTCCAGCGGCCCTGATACTGACTGGGCTACAATCATGCAGGTGTACTTCTCTGCAATTGCCACGGCAAAGTCTTCGATCTACCTTACATCGCCCTATTTCAGCCCTGACGAGAGCCTGCTGACCGCACTGAAGACTGCAGCCCTCAGTGGTGTTGATGTGAGGATGATCTTTCCTGAAAGCACTGACTCCATAATAGCAAACTGGAACACCCGCTCCTATATCTCTGAGCTGCTCGATGCCGGGGTTAGGGTATTCCTTTACAGAAACGGATTCATTCATTCCAAATACCTCCTTGTGGATAATATCTTCTCCTCTGTCGGCTCACCCAATGTCGATGTCAGAAGTTTCGACCTTGACTTCGAGGTTACGGCTCTCATTTACGACGAGGATTTCGCCCTGCGCCTGGGAGTCCTCTTCGCCGAGGATGTCAAGAACTGTTATGAGATAAGCAGGGATGAGTGGGAGAAAAGACCCAGAAGAGAGAGATACAAGGAGTCGATAGCCCGCATTTTCGGGCCGCTTTACTAACTTCGCACCAAATGAAAAAACTGATACTCGTACTGTTTTATATAATTCTTGCGGCAGGGTTCATGATGACCCTGTTCCTCTGGATGACTGTCCTGAGGAAGAATGTGAAGGCGGAAGAGCCGGTAAGGATCTACGTTCCCACAGGATCTGACTTCAATGCCCTGACTGACACTCTCGAGAGCGCCGGTGTACTTCGCAGCAAGGGGAGCTTCCTGCTGACCTCAAGGCTTAAATCCTACGGACGTTCCGTGAAGCCCGGTTCATACATCCTGGAACCCGGCATGAGCAACAACGCGCTGGTTAATATGCTCCGTTCAGGACAGCAGGCAGCGGTAAATGTCACGTTCAACAACATAAGGACACTGGAAGAGCTCGCCGGAAAAATCGGAGGCCAGATTGAAGCTGATTCGGCAGATATATCTGCCTTCCTGGCTGATGAGGCAAATTTCAGGGATGACGGCTTCGACAGGCTGACTCTGATATCTGTCTTTATACCTGATACATACCAGGTTTACTGGTCGGTTGATGCCCGGGGTTTCTACCGCAGGATGCTGAAGGAATATCGCGATTACTGGACCGCAGAGCGAAAAGCCATGGCCGGGGAAAAGGGTCTGACCCCTGCGGAGGTGTCAATTCTTGCCTCAATCGTTGACGAGGAAGCTTCAAAGGCAGATGAGAAACCGCGAATCGCAGGCGTTTATCTGAACAGGCTACGCGTGGGTATGCCCCTGCAGGCTGACCCGACGATCAAGTTTGCTGTAAATGATTTTACTCTGCGCCGGATTCTGAACAGGCATCTGGAGGTTGATTCACCGTATAATACATATAAATATTCCGGCTTGCCGCCCGGACCCATCAGGTGTCCTTCGCGCTCAGGACTGGAATCTGTCCTGAACCCGGAGAAGCATGAATATCTATTTTTCGTTGCGAAGTTCGACGGTTCAGGTTATCATCATTTCTCGCGCACCCTGGCAGAGCACAACAGGTATGCCGCCTCATACAGGCGCGAGTTGAACAAGAGAAGGATTTACAGGTAAATCAGTTGTTCCCGGTGTAGTTATTCAGCCATCCGATGATTCTGCCGGCATTGACCCTGTTGTCTGCAACCTCCTGAAGCAGCGCTGTGCGTTTATCCTTCATCTCAGTGGTAAAATTCTCTTTCATGAGCTTGTCAGTGAGGCTGATCCAGTCTCCGGGACTATTTGCCACATGACAAAGCTCTTCGAGGCTTGTACCTGAGACAGCAGCAGGAGACGCCACCACATGGCGGCCATAGCACAGTGCATTGATCAGTTTCAGCTTTATCCCGGAAGGCTGTGAGGAATTCAGAAGGCATACCTGGGCATTTGTAACCAGCTCATTCATCTTCTCCGGGTCCGGATTTGGGATGACCCTGACATGCCTGAGAGCGGAGGCTGCCTTGACCAGCTCGGCGGAAGGCCTTTTGCCTGCAAGTATTGTCCTGTATTTCCATCCCTGTGCCACTTCCCTCAGTATCTGCAGGGCAGCTGCATTGTTCTCAGCCGTGGAGAAATCACCGTGCATCAGCACATAGTCTCCCTTTCCTGAAGATGAACAGCAACCGTCACCGGGGTGGAACGGACCCACAAAGAGGGCGTTGCCGTACCTGGCACTGAAATAATCAGTGTCGCCGGGAGAGATGGAGAGCAGTTGTGAGGCTGCCGCAAGCTTTTTTTCATATCGCTCGAGCTTCCTGGCTTCGGAATTGAAGTAATGCCTTCTTAACGGATTTTTCTCACTTACAGCCAGGTTGCGATAGTAAATGTGTTCGATGTTGTGCGTCCTGACCATCGTGATCCTGTCAGCCAGGGCGGGATTATCAAGGAAGTGAGTCGTGTGCAGACCTTCAAAGATTATCGGATGATCGTCGGCCAGCAGGTCCTTGAGAAGCAGGCTGTTCTTTCGTGACAGAACGATGAAGGGCTCGTGGCTGAAGAGATGGAAAAGATTCAGTTCACGCCTGTAATAGTGGACGCGGAGGCATTCGCGCTCCAGCGTACGGGAACGGCTCCGGCCATAGCTGAAACAATGAAGTATCACTCCGATGCCCTGTTTTTTCAGTGCCGAGATCTTGTAAAAAACATCCATTATGCCGCCGTAATCAGGCGGATAGGGAACATTGAAGCTTACCAGGTGTATTATTCTGTTGCCGGGGGTATAGTCCATGAGGTCCGAATACGATTTACAAACATAACTAAAATAAATTCTTTCGTATCTTTCATCCGGACTGACTCTAAAGATATCTGAGAGTTTTACACGACCGTGATGAAGAGAGCCGTGATTGCAGTAATCAGTGACCTGTCAACCGACATGAGGGTCAGGAAGCTTGCTTTGCTGATGGCTGAAGAGAGTCTTAATGTAACGGTTATCGGAAGGATGTCAGATTCTCCATTGCCTGCGACGGATACAGGAATCAGGGCAATCCGGATTCGGGTCCCCTTCAGAAAGGGACCGGCAATGTACATGCTTTTCAATCTCTTCCTGTTTTTCAGGCTTCTTTTCAGACGTTATGACATATGCGTTGCATGCGATCTGGATACACTCATGCCATGCTATATTGTTTCAGGCTTATTCAGAAAGAAGCTCATATATGACTCGCATGAGTATTTCACCGGGCAGTATGGCCTTGAGGAGCGGCATTTCAGGCATTTTCTGTGGAAGAGTGCAGAGCGGCTGACTGTTCCACATGTAAAGTATATGATAACAGTAAGTGATTCCATAGCAGATCTTTACAGGGATGAATACGGGGTTGATCCGGTTGTTGTAAGAAATGTCGCCTCTGATGTAAGTCACCTTGAGCCGCGACACCGGAGTGAATTTGGCGCAGCGGATAATATGTTGCTGCTTGTTTTCCAGGGCTCCGGGATCAATCCCGGCCGCGGGGGAGAGGAGTTGATAAGTGCCATGGCCATGACTTCGGGAGTACGGCTTCTGTTCATAGGTTCGGGTGATGTCATGGACCGACTGTACAGGCTTGCAACCGAGAGCCCGGCCCGTGACCGCATCACTTTCCTGCCCAGGATGCCCTGGGAAGAGATGATGCGTTACACTATGTGCTGCGACGCTGGAATATCCGCTGATACTGATACCTGCATCAACCAGCGTTTCAGCCTGCCCAACAAACTGTTTGACTATATTGCAGCCGGAATTCCTGCAGTAGTTTCACCGCTTCCCGAAATCGTTGCCTTGGTAAAACACTACGGGTGCGGAACAGTTCTGGAGGAGGTTACACCCGAAGCCATTGCGCGGGAGTTGCAGAGGCTGGCAAATGACCGTGTGCTGCTTCATGCTCTGAAGGAGAGGGCCCTCACGGCAAGACGGGAGCTTACATGGGAAAAGGAAAAACTACGGGAACAAGAACTGATCAGAAGTGTTATAAACTCAAACTATTATAAATGAACAGAGCTTTTATCAGAAAATATCTGCCTGAGATCATCGGTACACTGCTCGGGGCAGCCGGCGGATTCATATACTGGAAGTATGTCGGATGCCTGACTGGCACCTGCGCAATAAAGTCAAACTGGTACCTTATGATACCGTGGGCTGCCGTCCTCGGATTCCTGGCCGGTTCGGTTGCGGGAGATTTCATCAGGAAGAGAAAGAAGCCCGAAGCTCCGGAGGGCAACTGATTCCCCGGATGCCCGAGGCAGGTGAAGGTCGCGCGCGAGCTGACTCTGGCCGTGAAATTTTTAGCGGGGAAGTTTGTATATTGCATACAGATTACCACAACAAACCAACCCGTATCCATGAAAACAAACCGCAGGAATTTCCTTCGCACGGCAGCAGTTGCCGGGGCAGGCACAGTCACAGCCGCATCGCTGGCTTCATGTTCCCGCCGTGAGAAGTCGACCGAGGCAATGGCCTCAGTAAGGGAAGCCGTCATGGCAGCCCATGCCCAGAGCTTCAACATGTCAGGTTATGCAGCACCACCGGTTGAAAAGGTGCGGGTCGGATTTATCGGGCTTGGGATGAGAGGACCGGGCGCCGTGGAGCGTATGGCTCACATCGAAGGGGTTGAAATTGCTGCGTTGTGCGATACCTATCCTGACCGCGTTGACAAGGTGCAGGCAATTCTCACAAAGTTCGGTCTTCCTCAGGCAAAAGGCTTCAGCGGAAGTGAGGAAGCCTGGAAGGGGCTCTGTGATGATCCGGGGATTGATCTGGTGTACATATGTACTCCCTGGGCCTGGCATACCCCAATGGCCGTCCGTGCTATGGAAGCCGGGAAGCACGCAGCAGTGGAGGTGCCGGCGGCAAAGACAGTGGAGGAGTGCTGGCAACTGGTGGAGGTCTCTGAGCGGACTAAGATGCACTGCATGCAGCTTGAGAACTGCTGTTATGATTTTTTCGAGCTCCTTACGCTAAACATGGCCCGCCAGGGTATGTTCGGAGATATAGTTCACGGGGAGGGGGCATACATCCATGACCTGCGATGGGACTTCACCTATGACAAGAACGGTTATGCCGACATGTGGCGGCTTAAGGAAAACGTCCGCAACGGCAATCTTTACCCTACCCACGGCCTGGGTCCGGTTTGCCAGATAATGAATATAAACAGGGGTGACAGGATGGAATACCTGACATCGCTCTCGTCAAACGATTTCGCCATGGGACCTGAGCTGGAACAACTGGCGAAGGAAGACCCGTTTTACGCTCCCTTCACAGGAAAACCGTACCGTGGCAACATGAACACCACCCTTGTCAAAACGAATCTTGGACGGAGTATAATGATCCAGCACGATGTTTCAAGCCCGAGGCCCTACTCGAGGATACATCTTATCAGCGGAACGAAGGGTTTTGCACAGAAGTGGCCTTCTCCGGCAAGGATAGCACTAGGCCATTCATGGCTGCCTGAAGAAAAAATGGCAGAGATCGAGGCACAGCATACTCCGGAGATTGTCAGGAGGGTGGGTGAGATGGCGAAGGCCATCGGCGGTCACGGAGGGATGGACTTCATTATGGACTGGAGGCTTATCGATTGTCTGCGCAACGGGCTGCCGCTTGACCAGGATGTTTACGATGCCGCTCTCTGGAGCGTAATTGCACCGCTCAGTGAATGGTCTGTTGCAAACAGGTCTGCCTCGATTGATGTTCCGGACTTCACATGCGGATCATGGAGGGGCAACACACCTTTTGATCCGAATCTGAAAGCCGGCGGCACCACGAAGGTACTCAGGCCGCAGGGAAGCAACGCACAGCTTGAGGTTTAGGTTGCCTGTTCATACTAAGATTGGGTAATCCGAATAATCGGATAATATATTTTCTACATTTGCGGGCAAATTCCGAACCGGATGTTCAGTTCAGTAACATTTTTGGTCATCCTTCTGCTTACACTGCCGGTCTTCGCGGTCTCCAGGCCGGCGAAGTATCACTATACCCTTGCCTTGCTGGTTGCCGGTATCGCCCTGACAACAGCCTGGAGCCTGAGGGTGCTCACCGGTGCGGAACCAATAAAGGAAATTTCTCTGTTCACCCCCGCAGCCGGCAGCCAGGTAGTGCTTGTCATCGATGAACTATCCGCATTCTTTATATTGGTCATCAACTTTACAGTACTTGTAGGCTTCCTTTATGCAAGAGGCTATCTCGAGCCTTACCGGCTGAAGATGAACGGTCTTCGTTTTTCAATTCATTATTTCTCCTATCTGTGGCTCTGGCTGTCGATGCTGATGGTTGTCACGATCCGTGACGGTCTCTCCTTCCTTATAGTATGGGAGATAATGGCCCTCTCTTCGTTCTTCCTTGTGATCTTTGATGCGGAGGAGAGGAGCATCATGAAGACAGGCATCAGCTATCTCATCCAGATGCATGTGGGGATGTTCTTTATCCTCGTAGCCTTTCTTCTTGTGCAGGATGGAACCGGGAAAATGAGTTTTGATGCACTGGGTGAGTACTTCGCGGGGCACCGGAACCTTCCGCTCTTCCTGCTTTTCTTTGCAGGTTTTGCAATCAAGGCCGGTTTCATCCCTCTGTACACATGGCTTCCCGAGGCTCATCCTGCCGCACCGTCGCATGTCTCAGGGGTCATGTCAGGGGTGATGATAAAGATGGGTATTTACGGGATTGTGAGGGTACTCATATCCATGCAGTCAGAACTGCTTCTGACAGGGATCATAATTCTGCTTGTCTCGCTTCTCTCCGGCGTAATGGGAGTTATGATGGCGATAGTCCAGAACGACCTGAAGCGGCTCCTGGCATTCAGCAGCATTGAAAACGTTGGCATCATCGGAGCCGGGCTGGGTCTCGGGGTGATGGGGCAGGCGCTTGGTAATCCGGTTCTGGCCCTTCTCGGCTATTCGGGCGGACTGCTTCATTTGCTGAACCATTCACTGTTCAAGTCGCTGCTCTTTTTCAATGCCGGGTCGGTATATCTGGCAACGCATACCCGCAATATGGAAAGGCTTGGAGGCTTGATGAAGAGGATGCCATGGACCGCCATGCTGTTCCTTGCCGGATCAATGGCCATATGCGGATTGCCTCCGTTCAACGGATTTGTTTCGGAGTATCTTATTTACATGGGGATGTTCGGCAGCCTGTCAGGCTCAGAACTCTTCCCGTCAATCCTCATTGTCGGTTCAGTTGCTGCACTGTCGCTCATCGGAGGACTGGCAGTCTTCTGTTTCACGAGGGCGTTCGGGATCACCTTCCTGGGAGCATCACGTACGGAAGCTGCAACCAATGCTTCTGAAGTCCGGAGAGCAATGATAGTCCCGCAGTTTTTCACCGTGGCATTGATACTGATGATAGGTCTGGGGTCTCCACTGGTTGTGAAACCGGTTTTTGAGATCGTGGCCCGGACATGGGACCTTGGTGCACTACCCCTTGTCACCGGAGCCTTTACAGCCAATCTCGCCCAGATCAGTCTCGCCGGAGGCATATTCACGGTTCTGCTTACAACCCTGCTGTTATACCGTAAGTACCACCTGGGACGAAGGAGCGTTGCAACAGGCCCCACATGGGGCTGCGGATACACTGCCGCAACACCGAAACTGCAATACACTGCAACATCATTTGCCTATAACTACAATCACCTTGCAAAACCTATACTGCAGACCCGCAAGGAGATGGATGAGATAGGCGAGGAAGAGATCTTCCCCCGCAAGCGGAGCTTCATCTCGCACAGCGAAGACTTTTTCAAAAAGGTTTTGATTGACAGACCAGCGGACTGGACGGCCGGGCTGCTGAAAAAGATAGCAGTGATGCAGACGGGACAGATCCGTCACTATATATTATATGCTTTCCTTTTTATGCTCCTTGTCTTATTGCTGGCAATGCTGAATATCCTATAGAGATGGCAGGATTCATAATGATAGCAGTTGCAGCCTTCTTCTTCCCGGGAATCATTCTCAGGACGAAGAGCATCGCCTCGGGGCGAAAGGGTCCGGGTATTTTCCAGCCATTGAAGGATGTGTCGGTGCTTCTCAGAAAGGGAAGCGTCTTCAGTGATACCACAGGACTCATCTTTCGCATTGCGCCATCAGTCACCCTTGTCTCGGTGGCCGGTGCAATGATGCTGCTTCCCTTTGCAGAACAGAAGGCTCTGATTTCATTTGAGGGCGACTTCATCTTCTTTGCATACCTGCTGGCACTGGGTAAGTTCTTTACAATCATTGCAGCACTGGATACCGGGAGCAGTTTCGAAGGGATGGGCGCAAGCCGGGAAGCGCTCTTCTCAATGCTTGTGGAGCCGGCCTTTTTCTTGCTGATGGGAACCTTCGCGATGTTCACGGGATATACATCATTCTCGGTGATATTCAATCATTTCTTTATTACCGGGAACGATTATGTGTTGATATACAGTATTATAGGGGCCTATTTGCTTGCGCAGATAGCCATGGTGGAGAACAGCCGGCTTCCGGTGGATGATCCGAAAACCCACCTCGAGCTTACCATGATCCACGAGGTTATGATCCTTGACTACAGCGGATTCGACAAGGCTCTGATCCACATGGGTACCTGGCTGAAATTCACACTCTACGGCTCGCTGATCTATAACCTGGTTGTGCCGGCCGGCTGGAATCTCTTTCTGAAGATCGGGCTTTTCTTTGCCGTGCAGGGGCTTTTTGCGGTTGTGATTGGCTTTACTGAGTCGTTCCGCGCGAGGAACAAGATGAACAAGAATCCGAAGTTCATCCTTACGCTGTCAGCAATAGCTCTGATCGGATTCACAGTGATACTGATACTTACTGATAAACTGGTCTGACAGGAATTATGGTAAACTATCTGATAGTACTGTTTGCGGTCACCCTGATGTACTTTGCATCGGCGGAGAGGCTCTCGACATACGTCAGGCTGGTGGCGCTCCAGGGACTTCTCCTGTGCGGCATTGCTGTGTTTGAACTTAAGGAGGTCAACCTTGCGAACCTGCTCTTCATTGTTGCGGAGACGCTGTTGTTCAAGGCTGTTCTGCTACCCTATCTGCTCAGCAGGATCATCCGCAAATCGGGCGTGACAAAAGTACACCGGCAGGCAGTACCCGGATTCTACCTGCTGCTCTTTTCAATTGCAGGGCTTCTCGTCAGCGTTATCCTG
>JACDJC010002589.1_pt1 | contig 13983 bp, 14 predicted proteins | sample 7454191 | NCBI WGS metagenome assembly JACDJC01 (sample SAMN14253291, study PRJNA609438) | sludge metagenome | isolation source: sludge after 25d culture with pyrite and EDTA | collected 2018-12-20 | reverse complement strand
TCGTGCTATCCTCGATCTCCCCCACTACCTCCTTGGGGGCGGGGCCGCGGGCGCCGGCGCCCACCCCCGCCGCCGCCCCCCCCACCGCGGCGGGGTTGCCCAGCCAGAAATACAGGCCGAACGCGGCGGCCGGCAGGGCCACGGCGAGCGCATAGCCGAGTCCACGCGCACCCGCCGAGACCGGCGCGGGCGCGGCGTCCGGCGCCAGGGCATCGTCGGCGAGACGCAGTTCCAGTTCCTGCAGTGCAGCCTGGTACTGCGCCTCGGGGATCAGGCCGTTGGCGCGGTCGGCTTCCAGTTCCTTCAACTGGTCACGGTAGACGGCGATGTTGATGTCGCGCCGCCCCGCCGCGCCGATCGTCTTGCGCGCGCGCAGCAGCGCGGGCAGGACGAAGGCAAGCGCGACCAGCGCGCAGGCGGCGGCAAGCCCCCAGAACAGGGGGGAGGAGGAAAGCAGGCTCATTGATCTTCTTTCAGCAGCCGGGCGGCCGCGGCAAGTTTCTCTGCATCCGGCGGTTCGGCCGCTGCGGCACGACGGCGGCGCAGCGTGACGTACCAGGCACCGGCGCCGGCGCCGAGGAACAGCACCGGGCCCAGCCAGAGCAGCCAGGTCACCGGCTTGAACGGCGGCCGGTACAGCACGAAATCGCCGTAGCGCGCGGTCAGGTAATCGATCACCTCGGGGTCGCTCTTGCCGGCCTTCATCTGGTCGCGGATCTCGCGCCGCAGATCCTCCGCCAGTTCGGCCTTGGAGCCGGCGAGCGACTCGTTCTGGCAGACCAGGCAGCGGAGGTCTTCCGCCAGACGCACCATGCGCTGCTCGATCTCCGGGTTTTCCGCGTTGGGTGCGGCTTCCCTGGCTGCTGCGTCGTTCGGCGCGGCGCTGACAGCCAAAGACGGCGCACACACCAACACGAGCGCCAGCATGAGGTTGCGGATGCGATCGCTCATGCGCCGAGCTCCTTCAATTTCGGTTCGAATTTCTCTTTCCACACGTCCGGGCTGATCGGGCCGATATGCTTCATGCGCACGATACCCTCGCGATCGATGACATAGGTTTCTGGCGTGCCGGTGACGCCGTAGTCGATGCCGACGCGGCCGTCGAGATCCTCGGGCACGGCAAGGTAAGGACTGCCGGCGCGCGCGAGCAGCATCGCAGCCTCGCGATCACGGTCCTTCCAGTTCAGCCCGACGATGGGCACGCGGCCACCCTGTGCGATCTGCATCAACACCGGGTGCTCCTGCCGGCACGACACGCACCAGGGCGCCCACACGTTGAGCAACCACACCTTGCCGCGCATGTCGGCGGGGCTGAACGACGCGGCGTCGTTGCCCACCAGCGGCAGCTTGAACGCCGGCGCAGGACGGTCGATCAAGGGCGACGGCACCTCGCGCGGATTGAGGAACAGCCCCTTGGCGAAGAAGCCCACCAGGACGAGAAAGGCCAGCAGCGGCAACCAGCGCTTCATGCTCAGGCTCCCTGCGCGGCGAGGCCGCGCGGCAGTTCGCTGCGCCGCAGGGCGATGCGGTAGCGCCTGTCGGACGCAGCAAGCAAGCCGCCGACGACCATGAACGCCCCGCCCAGCCACAGCCAGTTGATGAACGGCTTGTGGAACAGGCGAATGCTCCACGCCCCCTGTTCGTCCAGTTGTTCGCCCATGGCCACATAGAGGTCGCGGAACAGGTTGGCATGCAGCGCCGCCTCGGTCATCGCCATGCCGGAGGCGTTGTACAGGCGCTTCTCCGGATGCAGCGTGGCGACGGGGGCGCCGTTGCGGGTCACTTCCACGGTACCGCGGGCCGCGCGGTAGTTGGGACCGTCGCGTTCAGTCGCCCCGCGGAAGGTGAAGGTGTAGCCGGCAAGCTCGGCGTAGCTGCCGACATCCATGCGCACATCGCGCTCGCTCTCGAAGTTGGCGACCACGGCGATGCCGGCGATGCCGACCGCCACGCCGAAGTGCGCGAGCTGCATGCCCCAGAAACCGCGCGGCACGCTGCGCAGCCTCTGGCCGACGCCGCCCGCTCCGTGGCCCAGGCGGTCACGGAACGCGACCGCCACCGCCAGCGTGATCCAAACCGCGAGGAAGAAGCCGAGGCTCGCCCACGGCTTGAAGCCGTCCACGGTGAACGGCAGCAGCAGCGCCGCAACCACGGCCACCGCCAGCGCCCATTTCAGGCGCGTCCAGGCGTCGGGCAGACTGCCTTCCTTCCAGCGCACCAGCGGACCGACGCCCATGAGGAACAGCGCCGGCGCCATCAGCGGCACGAACACGGCATTGAAATAAGGCGGGCCGACGGAAATCTTGCCCAGCCCCATGGCGTCCATGAACAGCGGGTACAGCGTGCCCAGCAACACCGCCCCCAGCGCGGCGACCAGAATGACGTTGTTGGCGAGCAGCAGCGATTCGCGCGAGAACCAGGAGAAGCCGCCGCCGGTGATCATCTTCGGTGCACGCCATGCGTACAGCACCAGCGAACCGCCGATGACCACCGCGAGAAAACCGAGGATGAACGCGCCGCGCGCCGGATCGGTGGCAAACGCGTGCACCGAGGACAGCACGCCGGAGCGCACGAGGAAGGTGCCGAGCAACGACAGCGAGAACGCCACCAGTGCCAGCAGCACGGTCCACGCCTTGAACGCGCCACGCTTTTCCGTCACGGCGAGCGAGTGGATCAGTGCCGTGCCGGCGATCCAGGGCATGAACGAGGCATTCTCGGTCGGATCCCAGAACCACCAGCCGCCCCAGCCGAGTTCACGATAGGCCCACCAGCTGCCGAGCACGATGCCCAGGGTGAGGAAGGCCCAGGCCACCGTGGTCCACGGCCGCGACCAGCGCGCCCAGGCGGCATCGAGCTTGCCGGACAGCAGCGCGGCGATGGCGAAGGCGAAGGCGACCGCGAAGCCGACATAGCCCATGTACAGCATCGGCGGATGCAGGATCATGCCCCAGTCCTGCAACAGCGGATTCAGGTCGCTGCCATCCGGCGCCGCCGGGACGAGCCGCGTGAAGGGATTCGAGGTGGTGAGCAGGAAGGCGAGGAAGCCCACCGAGATCAGGCCCATGATGCCGAGCACACGCGCCACCATGTCTTCCGGTAGGTGGCGCGAGAAGACCGCGACGGCCGTGCTCCAGAAACCAAGTATCAGCACCCACAGCAGCATCGAGCCCTCGTGCGAGCCCCAGGTCGCAGTGATGCGATACACCTCCGGCAGGCGCGAGTAGGAGTTGCGCGCCACGTTCATCACGGAAAAGTCGTTGGCAAGGAAGGACCAGGCCAGGCAGCCGAAGGCCAGCGCGACGAAGACGAACTGCCCCTGCGCGGCAGGCCGCGCCACCGCCATCAGGGTGCGGTCGCCGCGCTGCGCCCCGACCAGCGGCAGCACCGATTGCGCCAGTGCCAGCAGCAGTCCAAGGATCAATGCGAAATGTCCAAGTTCGGGAATCATGTTTTCTCCTCGTCAACCGCCGATGCCGCGCCCGTCGCGCTCATTCGACCACCGTTTGCTGGGCCTTCTGCGCCTGTTCGACGGCGTGCGCCGCCTCGGGGGGCATGTAGTTCTCGTCGTGCTTGGCGAGCACCTGGGTGGCGGTGAACACGCCGTCGCCACCCAGGCGACCTTCCGCGACCACGCCCTTGCCTTCCTTGAACAGGTCGGGAAGGATGCCCGTATAGATCACCGGAATGGTGCGCGCGGTGTCGGTGACGACGAAGCGCACCGACAGGCCGTCGGGCTGGCGCTGGATGCTGCCCGCCTCGACCAGCCCGCCGATGCGGAATGCGCGCCCGGTCGGCGCTTCGCCATTGGCGACCTGGCTCGGCGAGAAAAAGAACACCAGATTGCTCTGGAAAGCGTTGAGCACGAGGGCGGCGGCGATACCGAGGCCGGCAACGACGAGAACGATGATGGCAAGTTTCTTGTGGCGTGATTTCATGATTGAACCTAAAAACCGCAGTTGGACGCGCCCGATGGTGCGCCTGATCGCGTGGCTGCCGCGAAGCAACGACGCGGCGAATGCGTGAGCAGGCGTGCCAGCGGGCGCGTAGCGGGCTCATCCGACAGGTGAAGGTGAGCGAAGCCAGAAAATTCAGCGTTCATGTAATGTCCGTAAGAGAATTGAGCGGTCAACTGCGGTTTTTAGGTTCAATGCTCATTGCGAATCGAATCGTTGCAGGCGGCGCAGGCGGCTGACGACCTGGCGGCGCTGCCGACGCACCCGCCACACCTCCCCCACGATGCAGGCGAGCGTCGCACCGAACGAACCCCACACATAGAGCGCGTAGCCGCCCATAGCCCAGAAGGCGCTCCAGCTTTCCCAGATCATGCCTGCTCCTTGAGAACCGCGCGCGCCCACTCGGTCTGCCGTTCGCGCTCGAGGATGAGCGTGCGTGCGCGCGCGAGGGCGACGGCGATGGTGTACATCCAGGCCGCGAGCGCCATGACGAGCATGCCCCAAAGCATGACCTGCGCCATCGACGGCGCACGGGTGAGACTCACCGAGGCGCCCTGGTGCAGGGTGTTCCACCACTTGACCGAAAAATAGATGATCGGCACGTTGATGACACCGACCAGATTGAGCAGCGCCCCGGCGCGATCGGCGCGGCGCGGGTCGTCGATGGCCGCCTGCAGCGCCATGTAGCCCACGTACAGGAACAGCAGGATGAGTTCCGAGGTGAGACGCGCATCCCACACCCACCACGCACCCCACATCGGCTTGCCCCACAGTGCCCCCGTCCACAGCGCGAGGAAGGTGAACATGGCGCCGGTGGGCGCAAGCGCACGCGCCATGACGAAGGACAGGCGCGTATTCCAGGCCAGGCCGATGGCGGACCAGAACGCCATGACGATGTAGATGAACATCGACATCCACGCCGCCGGCACATGGATGAAGATGATGCGGTAACCCTCGCCCTGCTGGAAGTCGGTCGGCGCAACGAAGAAGCTGAGGTAAAGCCCCACCGCGGTGAACACGACCGCCAGCGCGGCGAACCACGGCACGAGCCGGCCGGCGAGCGGATAGAAGGTCGCCGGCGAGGCGTAATGATAAAGACTCAAGGGTTCACTCCACGGATACTCGAAGGGCGAGTGCGCTGATCCACGGCGCGACCAGCAGTGCCATCACCAGCACCGCCCCCAACAGGGACAGGTGCGCCTCGGCACCAGTTCCCGAAAGCGTGCCATCGACCGCTCCCGCGCCGAAAATCAGCACCGGCACATAAAGCGGCAGGATCAGCAGGGTGATCAGCACGCCGCCGCCGCGCAGGCCCAGCGTCAGTGCCGCGCCGATGCCGCCCAGGAGCGAGAGCACCGGCGTGCCGATCGCCAGCGACAGCACCAACACCGCCAGCGCGTCGGCCGGCAGGCCGAACTGGATGCCCAGCACCGGCGCGATCAGCAGCAGCGGAATGCCGTTGATGATCCAGTGGGCGATCGCCTTGCCCAGCGCCAGGAGCGCATTCGAATAGGGTGCAAGCAGGAGCTGCTCCAGGCTGCCGTCGCGGTGGTCGTCGGCATACAGCCGCCCCAGCGACAGCAGGCAGGCGAGCAGCGCCGCCACCCACACGACCCCCGGACCGATGGTCCGCAGCATTGCCGGCTCCGGACCGATGCCAAGCGGAAACAGGCTCGCCACCATGATGAAGAAGAACTGCGCGGTCAGCCAGTCGCCGCGCCGGCGGGCGGCGAGCAGGATGTCGCGGCGGATGACCGCGATCAGAAAGCGCAACATGTCGATTCATGGGTGGCGCCCATCACTCCCCGATCGAAACCGACTTGGGCGTGAGGCCGTCGAGCGACAGCGGTTGATGAGTGGTCATGATGACCATGCCGCCGGCAAGGACATGGTCGCGGATCAACCCTTCGACCAGCGCGACGCCGTGCACGTCCAGCCCCGTCAGCGGCTCGTCGAGAATCCACAGCAGCGCGCCGGCCGTCACCAGCCCCGCCAGCGCGACACGGCGGCGCTGGCCAAAGGACAGCACGCGCGCCGGCAGGTCGAGACAGCGCCCCAAGCCCAGCCGTTCCAGTGCCGCGACCGCGGCATCTTCGTCCAGCGTCCGCCCGCCGAGGTCGGCCGCCAGACGCAGGTTCTCCAGCGGCGTGAGGTCGTCCTTGATGCCGTTGACGTGGCCAACGTAGGCCATCTCGCGCCCGTATTGCTCATGTACGCGTGCGAGCGGCTCGCCGCGCCAGTGCACGGCACCGGCCGCCGGCTGCGACAGGCCGCACAGGATGCGCAACAGGCTGGTCTTGCCGCGCCCGTTGCCCCCGCGCACCAGCAGGGCCTCGCCGCTGTCCAGCTCGAAGCCGAGTCCATGGAACAGCGTGTGTTCGCTGCGTTCGCAGGCGAGACCCTCAGCGGAAAGGACGGGAAAAGCGTTCATGACAGGCAAGCGTGAATCAACCCCGCAGCTTACCAGAATTCACCCCCCCGGCACCGCTCGCCACGCCGGCGAATGGACGAAAAAAGGGGGGCGCAAGCCCCCCGGAATGATCCAGCACCCACCGCGTCAGTACGGCTTCTGTGCGGCGGTCTTGCTGTTGCCGACGGCAGCCGGCGCCTTGTCCGCCCCCAGCGCCTTCTTCAGAAGGGCGATGCCTTCCTGCGCGGCGTCCATCGAGCGAGTGAGCGACTCACGCGCGTTCTGCGGGTTGTGGAAACCGTCGGAGTTCTCGGCGGTCCACCATTCCCAGTACAGGGTGGCGTCGTACTGAAGGTCGTAGGCCTTGTCCATCACGTCCTTCGGCACCGTGCCGGCGGCCTGCGCCTTGCCGATCCAGTCGATCAGGCTGGCGATCCAGAATTCGGCCTTGGCCAGCTTGCCACGGGTGTAGTTCTGGATCGAATCGATGTGATAGAGGGCATCCTTCTCGCTCCAGTCCTTGTGGCAGGTGAGACAGGTTTCCTTGATCTGGTAGCGCGGTGACATCTGCTGGTGCGAGGTCAGCGTCTTGCCGTTGGCCAGCACCTTCTTCGGCATGTGACAGTTCTTGCACTCGACCCCTGCCTGTTCATGCTTCGATCCCCAGTAGGTCTCGAACTCGGGGTGCTGGATCTTGGGCAGGTAGGCCCCGGTGCCGGCATGCTTGAAGTCCTTGAACTTGTAGCCCTCGACCATGACCTTCTTGTAGCCGAACACGTTGGTCCAGGGGAAGATGTTGGTGCGCGCATCCGCCATGCCGACGGGCTTGTGGTCCTCCGGGTCGGTGCAGTCGTAGCCGGGTCCGCAGTTGTACTCGACGTGACATTGCGCGCACATCAGGTTGGAATCAACCCGGTTGAGCACGCCGATGGCGCGGAAGTCGCTCCCGTTTCGCTTGAACGTGACCTTGGTCATGGTCGTCTTCTGGCTCTTCTCGGGGTCCATCGGATAGGTGCCAAGCTTGCGATCGACCACGGCATCGATCAGCGCATCACGCACCACGCGCGGGCCAGCCGAATGCGGGTCGTGGCACATGAAACAGTTGAGCGGATGCTTCATCGCGCGCGCGAACTCGACCGGCTTGGAAGTACGGTCCCATTTCGCCGCGGGGTGCTTGTCGCCGCGATAGCTCCAGTCGAGGATGTGATCCTGCGTCTTGCAGTTCATGCACACCGGGTTGACTGCGGTGACGGTCTGGCGCATGAATTTCTTCTGGTCTGAAGTCGCCGGCTCGCGATCGACCAGCACGTTCCAGGCGTTGTTCGCCGCCAGCTCGGCCTTGTTGATGTAGGTCCAGTCCTTGAACTGGATGCGTCCGCCGAACGCGCGGTCGACCGCCCACTGGTCGACCAGCATGAAGGCGTGCGAGCGCGGTTCGCCATGCTCCTTGGTGAAGCCGTAGCCTTCCATGAGCTTGTCGAACAGCGGCGAGCGGCCCTTGAAGGTGGCTTTCTCCAGACGCGCCGGCGAACTCAGGTTGGTCTGCACGAAAGAGTTGTACTGATCGGCGTGACAGGTCGCGCACGCACGATGATCGGTAATGGTGACCGGCCGCGTCCCCATGTCCTTCGGCTTGGCCGTCTTCAGGTGTGCATCGAGATTCTCGTGGCAATGAGCGCAGTTGACCGTGGCATGCCGTCCCTGTGCATGAAAATCCTCGATTTCGACGTGGCACGCGAAGCATTTTTCGGCATCGACCGGCTTGATCGGCGGTTTCGGCGGCTCCGCTGCCTGCACGGCGCCGCCCAGCCATACGGCGGCAGCCGCCAGCAGCCAGCGCGTATAACGGTTCCCTCTGCTCATGGCGTTCTCCCCTGGAAATTCAGTGATACGTGCACTTAGGCGAAACAGTCCGCCATGATGTTCTTCAGCCAGCCGACCGCGTACTCCGCCTCCAGTTTGCGCAGCGTGGTGATCGCGGGCGTGTCGATCACCGAGATGCCGCCGGCCTCCTGCGCATAGATGAGCTTGCCGCCTTCCACCCGGTAGACGTGCACCACGGAGAATCCCCAGTCGGGGGCGGCGATGCTGTAACAGGTGTTGACGAAATACGGCGTCGGTGCGGGTTGCCCGGCCAGCCGCGCGAGGATGGCGCCGACCGCCACCTTCGCCTGGGTGACGGCCGCGTGCGCCGACTTCGGCATGGGGTAGACGGGAAGGTCGCCATGCACGCAGGAATCCCCCACTACCCAGACATTCTTCTGCACCGTCGATTCCATGGTCAGCATGTCGACCGTGCACCAGCCCTTGTCATTGGTCAGGCCAGCGCGCTTCGCGATCGAACCGGCATGATGCGGTGGAATGACGTTGAGCACATCGGCCTTGTGTTCGCCAAAGTTGGTGTAGGCGGTCTTCGTCTTGGGATCGATCTTCACTACTTTGCCGTCGGAGGCGCCGGGCACCCACTCGATCATGCTGCCGTAGTGGGTTTTCCAGGCCTGTTCGAACAGGCCCTTCTTGGAGAAGGAATCGTTGGCGTCAAGGATCAGCACCTTCGATTTGTTCTTGCCATGCGCCTTGAGATAGGCCGCCACCTGCGACGCGCGCTCATAGGGACCGGGCGGGCAGCGGAAGGGTCCCGGCGGCACGGCGATGATGAAGGTGCCGCCGTCGGGCATCGCCTCGAGCTGCTTTTTCAGCGCGAGCGTTTGCGGTCCGGCCTTGTAGGCGTGAGGCAGATCGGTATTCGCCAGTTCCTCCGTGTACCCCTCCACGCCGGCGTAGTTGAAATCGATGCCCGGCGACAACACCAGCGCGTCGTAGCCGAGCGTCGCGCCGCCCTTGAGGGTGACCGTGCGCTTAGCCGCGTCGATGGCGGTCGCTTCGTCGAAGAGCACGTTGACGCCGCGCTTCTGCAGGCCACCGTAGCCGACTTCGAGATCCTTGAGCTCGCCGTGTCCCGAGATGACCTCGTTGGACAGGGGGCAGGACACATAGATCTTGTTGCGCTCGACGAGGGTGACGTCGAGCGCGGGCGCCATCATCTTCAGGTACTTGGCCGCGACTGCGCCACCGAAGCCGCCCCCCACGACCACCACGCGCTGTTTGCCGTTTGCGAACGCCCACGGCGCATGCAGCGTCAGGGCCGGGACGCCTAGCGCGGCGGCCTTGAGAAAATCGCGGCGATTGAATCGACTCATGGCAGTCTCCCCCGTCATTTCTGGCTGGCGTAATAATCCGCGACGGCCCGCAGTTCCTCGTCGCTCAGGCGCTTCAGCGCCCCACGCATCTGGCGGTTCGGCATCGCCGTCGCGTCATCGTGATATTTGAGTGATTCGAGATAGAGGTAGTCTGCCCACTGCCCGTTCAGGTGAGGCGTCCCGCTGTCGGTCGAGACGCCCGTGTCGCCGTGGCACACCGCGCATCGCCGGAGCGATTGGGCCCCGAGCCGCACACGCGCCTCATCAACCTTCTGGGGCCGTGGCACCCACGGCTGTTTTGCGAAATGCGCCGCCAAGTCGGCGATCTGCACATCGCTGTAACCCTTGAGCAGACGCCCCATGGTGGCGGAAAAGCGCGTGCCGCTTTTCCACTCCAGCATGACGTTGGTGAGATAGGCCTGGGGTAAGCCGCCGATGGATGGCATGGTGGGCCCCACCGAAACGCCGTTCACGCCGTGACAGTTGTTGCAGGTACTGGCCAGGGCCTCGACGGAATCGGCGGCATGCGCCGAAGTCCCGAGCCCCACCAGGAATACCGCGATCGTAGCGCGAATGCCCATGCTCGCCTCCCGTATGTCTCATCCGCCCCCCGGCGGACGCAACCTGAACAATGGGGCGTCGTAGACGCCGAAAATCCATTTTTGTTCACTATAGGACAGCCGCAAATTTCTGCTCGCCTATTCGGCACGGCCCACAACTTTTTTGCGGTGACCGCAATCAGGGTGCAAAGGTGTTACCCACCAGCTCCTTCACCTCGGCCTGAGGCGTGTGGCACTGCACGCACACATGGCGGTTGTCGGAACGCTTGAGGCTGCCGTCGTCGAGCTTGACATAGTGACTCAGCGGCATCGGCGTCGGCTCGCCCGATGCGGCACGTGGCTTGCCGATCATGTCCGGCGCGTCGTGACAGCGCAGGCAGCCGTTCTTCTTCGCACGGATCGGCAACAGGTTGTCGATCCTGTGCGGAATCTGCGGGGGCGCGCCGAGGTAGGCACGCTGCAACCCGCGCGCCGCCGAAGGTTCGGTCTCCGGATACTGGAAGACTTCCGGACTGGGATCGTCGAACACGCTGCCCGGCGCAAGGCCCATCTGGTCGTCACGCACCACGACCTCGCCCGCCTGCAGCGCACCATAGGCCACACTCACGAGGCCAATCGCCAGAACTGCCGTGATGGTCTTTTTCATCTCCGTTTCCTCTTGGTCAGGGTTGTCTTCTCGTAGCTTGCGGCACTGCCTGCCAGCGCCACGCAAAGTCGAGACTGTCTTCGGGGCAGGCCGGCAGGCAGCGGCCGCAGTTGGTACAGGCGCCCGACGCCACCATCCCGCGCTCGGCCGCCTGCTTCAGGTTGAGCACCTGCGGTTCCGGACACACGCGTGCGCATTCGCCGCAGCGGGTGCAACTGGCGTCGTCGAAGCGCACGCGAATCGCCGCACGGCTGCCGAGCAGGCCGTAGAATGCGCCGAGCGGACACAGATGACCGCACCAGCCATGCTTCAGGATCAGCAGATCGAAGATGAAAATACCGAGCACGGCGGTCAGCCCCATGCCCACCCCGTAGATCAGTTCGCGGTGCAGCATGGAAATCGGGCTCACCCATTCGAAGGCGGCGACGCCGGTGAGTACCGACAACAGCAGGGCCATGCCGAGAATCCAGTAGCGCGTGGTGCGCGACAGCACGAACAGATTCTTCGGATTCAGGCGATTGCGCAGCCATGCCGCGAAATCCGTCACCAGGTTCATCGGGCACACCCAGGCACAGAACACGCGCCCGACGACGGCATAGAAAACGAGGATCACCGCTGCGCCGGTCAGCACCGTGGTGTGCAGCCAGTGGCCGGAGACCAGTTGCTGCAGAACCGCGAACGGATCGGCAAAGGGGATCACGCCGAGCAGTTCGGCGGCCGAGAGATTGCCGCGCAGCAGCGGGACTCCGGCAACTTCCCAGCCCCAGTGCAGGGTGCCGAAGAACATCAGCAGCACCGCGAACTGGACGCCGCGGCGCAGGATCAGATGGCGCCAGCCCCACAGGCCGACCTTCGGTGGATTCGCCGTGGCGTTCACAGTTCGAGCTCTTCATTGAGCACATCCATGCCCGGTGCTTTCGCGGGGGCAGCAGGTTCGGCGGCGGATGGTGCCGGTGCGGCCGCGGGCGACTCGGCGGGCACAGCGGCGGATGATGGCGTCTCCGATTTCCACCCCAGCCGGTAGTGCTCGCCCATGCGACCCTGCACCAGTTTCGGATTCAGCACGCGGATGGCGGCTTCGTCGGTGGGACAGGCTTCCTCACACATGCCACAGCCGGTGCAGGCCTGCGAATGCACGATGGGCACGAACATGGCGTGCTTGCTCAACTGGCGCGGGTGAGTCTGGATGGTGATGGCGCTGTCCTTCACGGGACAGACGCGATAGCACACCTCGCAACGCAGGCCCTGCCACGACAGGCAGGACTCCTCGTCGATCACCGCGAGACCCATGCGTGCATCGGCGATGTTCGCAAATTTCGGGTCGAGTGCACCGGTCGGGCACGCCGGCACGCACGGAAAATCGGTGCACATGTAGCACGGCACCGTGCGCGGCGTGAAGAACGGAGTGCCAATGGGGGCGCCATCCTGGGCGCGTGCGAGGCGCAGCGTGTCGTAGGGACAGGCGTGGACGCACTGGCCGCACTTGATGCAGGCGGCGGCGAAGTCCGCTTCGGCCAGCGCGCCGGGCGGACGCAGCGCCAGCACCGACGCCGCCGCTTCCTGGCGCAGCAGGTGCGCCCACAGCAGTCCGCCGCAGGCCGCCACCGCAGCGCCCTGCGCGGTCCGCATCAGGAATTCCCGGCGCCCGGCATCCATCGCGTTCTCACCCGTTCCGGCGCGTCACTCAGGCCTTGTAGACCTTGACGGCGCACTTCTTGTAGTCGCTCTCCTTGGAGATCGGGCAGGTGGTGTCGAGGGTGACGCGATTGATGAACACGCCCTCGTCGAAGAAGGGCACGTACACGGTTCCCTTGACCATCTTGTTGCGACCGCCGGTTTCCACCCGCACCTTGACCTTGCCGCGACGCGACTCGATCCACACCAGATCGTTGCGTTTCAGGCCACGCGCCTCGGCGTCGGGGGGGTGGATCCACAACCCCGCCGCCGGCACCGCGCGGTGCAGTTCAGGCACGCGGCGCGTCATGGTGCCGGAGTGCCAGTGTTCGAGCACCCGACCGGTGCACAGCCACAGGTCGTAGTTCTTGTCCGGCTGCACGGCAGGTGCGGCATACGGGCGGAAGAAGATCTTTGCCTTGCCGGCGAGGCTCTTCGGCGCAGGGTCGGTGATGCCGTCGAGGTTGCCGCTCGGGATCGCCTTGAACAGCTTGCCGTAGAACTCGATGCCGGCACCCTTGGTCACGTAGGGGTCGTATTGCTCGTTGAAGCGCCAGGCGACTTCCTTGCCGTTGACCACCGGCCACTTCAGACCGCGCACCTTGTCGGCATGATAGACGTCGAAATCGGCGAGGTCCTTGCCCTTGCCCTTGCCGAACTGCTGGTATTCGATCCAGAACGCCTTCTCCGGAAACCAGCCGTCGCCGAGCAGGGTGGCGATATGGTTATCGTGGCCCTTGGCCACGGCGTCGGGCCACTTCACCTTGAGATTGTCCGGCGTGGCGAACAGCACTTTGTACAGGCTGTCCTCCGGCGAATAGCCGAGCTTCTGCGCCTCCGCCATCACGTCGGGCAGGGTGTTGTCGGCAAACCCCTCGGCCTTGAGCCCGGGCACCTTCTGCTCGCCCCAGAAGTCCTTGAGCTTGAAGCGCTTGGCGAACTCCAGGGTCTGCCACAGGTCGCCACGCGCCTGTCCCGGCGGCGGCACCTGCTGGCGCCACTGCTGGGTGCGGCGTTCGGCATTGCCATAACCGCCCCATTTCTCGAAGATCATCGCGCTGGGCAGGATGAGGTCGGCGACCTTGGCGGAAATGCCCGGATACGCTTCGGACACGATGATGAAGTTGTCCTGCTCGCGCGCCGCGCGAATCCAGTGGTTGGCGTTGGGATGGGTGTGCCAGGGGTTGTTGACCTGCACCCAGGCCCATTTCACCGAGCCATCCTCGAGATCGCGCAGGATCTTGGCATAGAACGAGCCGACCTTCGGGTTGAGTGTCTTCGCCGGAAGCTTCCAGTAGCCCTCGGTCTCGGCGCGGTGCTGCGGATTGGGAATCAGGCGGTCGGCCGGCAGGCGGTGGGAGAATGTACCCACCTCGCGCGCCGTGCCGCACGCCGAAGGCTGGCCGGTGAGCGAGAACGCACCGTTGCCGGGCATGGACTGCTTGCCGAGCAGGAGGTGGTTCATGTAGCACTGTTCGTTGACCCAGGTGCCGCGCTGGTGCTGGTTGAAGCCCATGGTCCAGAACGACACCACCTTGCG
>JACDJC010002586.1_pt1 | contig 13985 bp, 11 predicted proteins | sample 7454191 | NCBI WGS metagenome assembly JACDJC01 (sample SAMN14253291, study PRJNA609438) | sludge metagenome | isolation source: sludge after 25d culture with pyrite and EDTA | collected 2018-12-20 | reverse complement strand
GCTGGCCACGATCGCCTCGAAGAACCACTACAACGGCGCCCGCAACCCGCTGGCCCAGTTCCGCAAGGAGATGGACGTCGACGCCATCTGCGCCATGCCGGCCGTCGCCGGACGTCTCGGCGTGTTCGACTGCGCCGGCGTGGCCGATGGGTCGGCTGCCGCCATGATCGTGCGGGCCGAGGACGCCCACAAGTACTGCGACAATCCGCTGTACATCAAGGCGCTCAGCCTGGTCGCCGGCAATGGCTCGGGCCTGTTGGACCCGGACTACGACTACACCACCTTCCCCGAGTGCGTGGCCGCCGGCCAGGACGCCTACGCCCAGGCTGGCATCACCGATCCCCGCTCGCAACTGGCGATGGCCGAGGTGCACGACTGCTTCACCCCCACCGAGCTGGTGTTGATGGAGGATCTGGGCTTCTCCAAGCGGGGCGAGGCCTACAGCGACGTGACCGACGGGGTGTTCGATCTGAAGGGCGACCTGCCCATCAACTCCGACGGCGGCCTGAAGAGCTTTGGCCACCCGGTGGGCGCCTCCGGCCTGCGCATGATCTACGAGCTGTGGTTGCAGTTGCGGGGCGAAGCACCAGAGGATCGCCGCATCGCCACCGCCGACCGGGGCCTGGGCCTCACCCACAACCTGGGCGGCTACCCAGGCGAGATGGTCGCCTTCGTCGGCATCTTCGGCGTCTGACACTCAGGCGAGCTCGCCGCCGGCGGGCCTGCACCACCCATAGAGGGATCACCACGATGAAGGTATTGCTCGTTGGCCAAGGCTACGTCGGCCTGCCCGTCTCGATGGCGGCGGTCGGCGTTGGCTTCCATGTCACCGGGTTTGACACCGACCCGTCGAAGATCGACCTGTTGGCCGGGGGCGGATCCCACGTGGAGGACATCGCGCCGGCCACGGTGCAGGCGGCGCTCGACAGCGGGCGCTATCGAGCGGTGTCCGATGCCGATCAGCTGGGTGGCTTCGATGTGGCGGTGATCACCGTGCCCACCCCGCTCACCGATGGTATCCCCGACCTTGGCGCCGTCGAGGCGGCTGCCGCCATGGTGGGTGATCTGCTCGCCACCGGCGGGCTGGTCGTCCTCGAGTCCACCACCTGGCCGGGTACGACCACCGAGGTGGTCGGCCCGATCCTCGAGGCCAGAAGCGGCCTGCGGGCCGGGGTGGACTTCCATCTGGGCTACAGCCCCGAGCGCATCGATCCCGGCAACCGCACCTGGCGGCTGGAGAACACTCCAAAGGTGGTGGGCGGCATCGATCCGGCCTCCACCGTCGCGGTGGCTGCCTTTTACGGCGCCTTCGTCGACACGGTGGTGCCGGTGGGGTCCACCGAGGTGGCCGAGCTCACCAAGCTGCTGGAGAACACCTTCCGCCACGTCAACATTGCGCTGGTCAACGAGCTGGCCATGTTTGCCCACGACCTCGACATCGACATCAACGATGCGGTGACCGCAGCCTCCTCGAAGCCGTTCGGTTTCATGTCGTTTCGCCCGGGGCCTGGCGTCGGCGGGCACTGCCTCCCGATCGACCCCACCTACCTGTCGTGGCGGGTTCGGCGCCGGTTGGGCACCTCGTTTCGGTTCGTCGAGTTGGCCAACGACGTCAACGATCACATGCCCGACTACGTGGTGCGCCGCATCCAGGCCGGCCTGAACGACCGCCGGCTGCCCGTGCGGGGCCGCAGCGTGCTGTTGTGCGGCCTGGCGTACAAGGCCGACACCTCCGACGCCCGCGAGACGCCCACCCGGGCGATTGTGGCGGGGCTGCTGTCCCTCGGGGCCGAGGTCACTCTGGCCGACCCGCACGTGCCCGCCGAGCAGTTCCCCGATGGGGTGGGCGTCGTCAACGACGACGCCCAAGCGCTAGTGGCGGCCGCCGAGGTGGCGGACGCCGTCGTGGTGCTGGTGCCCCACGGGGGCTTCAACCTGGCCGATGTCGTGGCGGCGGCCCCCTGGGTGCTCGACTGCACCTCGGCCGCCCCCGACGCAGCCCACGTCGAGCGGCTGTAACAGCTCTTCGTTGCTGCCACTGTGCGCAGCGCCACGTGAATCCAAGCCAAAACGCGACGAAGGCGCATCGCTTCGTCGGGCCAAAGCCCGGCGAGCGATGCGCCTTGCATCACATGGTGTATCGACTCAGTTGGTGCGCCGCCGCCGTGACACGGTGATCACCAGCATCGCTCCGCCGGCGACCAGCGCGGTGGCCAGCAGCGAGGGCAGGGCGGCACCAAACCCGGTCCGAGCCAACGGTCCGCTGGACGTGATGGGTACTCCGCTGGCGGTGACTCCGCCGACGGGGATAGCACCACCGGACGTGGCACCGCCGGGGACGATCCCACCAGTGGCACCGCCAGGAACGCCACCACCCGTGGTGACACCATTAGGACCCGATGGGCCAGACGGGCCAGAGGGTGGAACGGCGCTGTCAGCGCCCACGTCGCTAGGACCGGTCGTGCCACCGGTCGTGCCACCGGTGGTGGCACCGGTTGTGTCGCCGCTGGGGCCTGCGGTGGTGTAGCTGTCGCCGCCGTCCTGAGCACCGGCGGGCGCCACAAACATGAGGCCGAAAAGCAGGCCAAGCGCTGCAACCGTCGCGCTGAGCACGCCGGCCTTCTTCGATAATCCGGTGCGAGAGACCTGCATGACGTTCCTCCAGTAGTGACAGCGCTCGTAGCCTACCGGGTGTTGAGCCCAGGTGTCATCATTTCATGAACGGATTTCCGTTCGGTCTCGGCCGTCAGGATTACCCCGAGGTGGTCGCACCGCCGGAAACCATGCCATCGGGCGTCCACCACGCCAGCGTCCTGGCCAGGCCGACACCGAGTTCCACAGGGTTTCGGGCACCCACAAGCTCCTCAAGACCGGCCGGATCGGCTTGGCTGTGGCGGACGTCGCCGGGACGATCCGGACCGAAGGCCACCTCCAGGCTGCGTCCCAGCAGCTCTTCCAGCTCGGCGATCACGTCCAGCAGTGTCCAGCGGCGACCGAAGGCCAGGTTGACCGGGCGGGCCGAGTCCAGCCCACCGAGGGCAACCTCAGCCAGCACGTCGACCACGTCGCCCACATAGGTGAAGTCACGGCTCTGCATCCCATCGCCGTTCACCGGTACCGAGCGGCCGGCCAGCGCCGCATCGAGAAACGCCGGCACCACCGCCGCATAGGCATCGCCTGCGCGCTGGCGAGGCCCGTACACGTTGAAGAACCGAAATGGCACCGCTGGGAAGCCGTAGCAGTGGCGCCAGGCCAGCACCGCCGACTCCCCCGCCAGCTTGGACACGGCATAGGGGCTGAGCGGTGCCGGGGCCAGGTCGATCGTCTTGGGCAGCACCTCGGCCGCCCCATAGACCGACGATGAGGAGGCGAACACCAGGGGGCGCCCCCCGGCCGCGCGGATCGCCTCCAGCACGTTCACCGTGCCGTCGATGTTGGTGGTCATCGACGGTCGAGGCAGGTCGACCGAGCGGGGCACCGATGGGATGGCCGCCAGGTGCACCACGGCGGTGGCCTCGGCGATCAGCCGTGTCACCAGTGGCTCGTCCAGCACCGAGCCCTCAACCAGGTCGACCGGGGTATCGGAGCCGCCCGCCCCGTTCAGGTTGTCCCGGCGTCCGGTGGACAGGTCGTCCAGCACGGTCACCCGTTCTACCCGTTGGTCGTCGACCAGCCGCTGGGCCAGGTTGCTGCCGATGAAGCCCGCCCCGCCGGTCACCAGCACGTGCTGTTCGTGTTGTGGGCGTGTGGTCTGGTCCATGGCGGGCCTCGGTTGAAAGAGAGCGGAGCCACCAGTGTTTCGTACCGGCGGATGGCGGCGGCAATCCCGTCGGTTCAGCCGGCCAGGCGCACGATCCGCCCGGGTGGCACGGTCTCGTCGATCAGGTCACGAGAGTCGTCGCGCACCCTCACGTTGGTCTCGGTGGTGCCGCCGTTGGCCGGCTGGAGCAGCGTCAGGTTGTAGGGCCCGGCGGGCAGGGTGCCCTCCAGGCGCCAGCGCAGCTCGACGCTCTGGCCCGGGGGGATGTCCAGCCCGGCACTGTGTCGGTACAGGCCTTGCTCCGGTTGGGTGCGCACCGGTGCCGGTTGGCCGTTCACCTCCAGGGCGACGGTGGCCGATGGGCTGAGGATGGCTACCTCCCGGATCTGGGTGCCGGGCGGAGCCCCGCTCTCGCTGCCGACCACCACCGGTGGCAGCAGTGTCGGGTCACCAACATTATTGGTGTAGGTCGAGGTCAGCGTGCCGATGCGAGCGCCGTTCTCTGCATCCCAGGCGACCTCGTAGGTGTGGGTTCGGTCCAAGAACACGTCCAGCTTGTTGCCCGCCTTGTTGCGCTCGACCATACCCAGCAGGTCGCCGTCGGTCGCCGGCATCGGTGCGCTCAGCCCGATCCGGTCCAGCAGCGCCCGGTCGCCGTCCTCCCCGGTGGCCATCGCCAGGTGACCGTCGCGTACCAAAGGTCCGAAGCGCTCCCCCAGGCCGCGCGGGCCGGGCAGATCGGCCGATCCCAGCCGGTCGAAGATCTCGCCTGTCAATTCACCGATCGCCTCGTCGTCAGTCCCATCCTGGGGCAGCACGCGAAATTGGTCGCGGGTAAAGAACGCCTCAGTGTTGGTGGCGTTGATCTCGGCGACGGTCCCGGGCACCGGGATGGGCCCGGTCAGATCCACAAACTCGGCCAGCGCCGCCGGGTCGGCATAGATGACGCCGTCGATGGCGCCGAGGCCGTTGGCCTCCATCAGGTTGGCAGCAGCTGCGGCAATGACATCCAGGTCGGCTGACGAAGGCCAGTTCTGGGGGTAGCGGCTGGGGGCCATCTCCAGAAATGCTGGCGGAAAAAAGGAGATGGGCGATGGCTGCGGGCGGTCGGGGTCGGGCCCCCACAGATCCAGAGCGGTGCCGGATTCCTCCAAATCGATCGCACCGTTGTCCACCCGCAGCAGCGCCCATCCGCCCATGAAACCGCCAAAGTCGCGTCCCTCCGCTGGGTTGCCCACCATCACCAGGTACCGTCGAGGTCCGTCTGCACCCAGCAACGGCGGAGCGTCGGACAACGCCAGTTGGGCCAGCTCGGTCTCGGCGCTCAGGTCGCCAACCTCAACGGCCACCTCGTCCAGCCGGGTGCGCAGCGGGGCCACCACCCACGGCGAGTCAAGACCGGACAGCCCGTCGACGGCGGCATCCAGCGACGACGCAAGGGCGGCCACCGGCACCTGCGTGGCCTCCAGCTGGGCCAGGTTCACTCCTCCGCCCTCCTGGCGCAGCGCCTGATAGTCAACCGACGTGGCGGCAAATGCGGCGCTGCTGTTGAGATCCCGACCCATAGTCGCCCCGGTGCGGAGGGCGTTCAGGTTCTGGGCTACCCCGGGCACCAGCCGGGCCGGCGCCAGCCAGAGCGCTCCCAGCCGGTCCGCTGTGTCACCAAACTCGACCGATGCCTCGTTCAACAGCTCGGTGGCCCCGGCCGTCTCGCCATCGCGCACTGCAGCGGCGCCCCGCCGAGTGTTGTCCACGGCCGACTGCATCGGGTTGACCATGCCGAGCAGCACACCCCCGGCCACGACCAGCCCAACCACGAGCACCGCGGCGGTGCCGAGGGTGCCCAGCCGGGCTCGGCGCTGTCCGGCGCTACCCATCTGTTGATAGCCCGTTGCGCACATCACCACATACAGCACGATGCCGATCAGCGCCGTGAAGCCCAGGGGGCCCACGGGGCGCAGCTCCATCAGCGCCAAGGTGACCGCAGCCCCAGCCGCCGCACCGACCACCCAGTTTCGGCGGTCGATCGTCAACAGAACGGCCGCTGCGCTCACGGCGCCCAACCCCAGCGTCAGGCCGGCGCCTTGGGCCAGCATCGATGCCAGGACGGCCACGGTAAACAGCGGCCATCGCCGTGCCCGTGATCCGGCCAGTGCACCGACGGCCACCAGCGCCGCCCGCTCCAAGGCATCGATGCCGGCGTTGCCGGTGGGTGCAATTGCGCCGGCCCACAGCGCCGCTACGAGCGCGCCAGTTACGGTGACCGCCACGACACCCGCCACCACCCGCGGGCCCCGGCTGGCTCGAGCCCGACGGGCCTGCCGACGCTTCGGCCGCTCATTCGAGATCGACGGAGGGGCCCCGGTCGAGGCCGCAGCAAAGCGTGATCCGCTTAGCTGCTCCGTTGGTTCGACGTCGTTCAGAAAGCCGTCGTCAGCCGACGCTGACGAACCCACAGCCCCAACAACGTCGCGCTCATCCCACTCAAACGGTGGGTCGTCGCTCAGGGGTACCTCATCGGGCTCCGCACCCCGACGTGTCGATCTGCGCTGATGCTTCGATGCCACTTGGGGAGGTCTCCAACAGAATCGATGGTGGTTCGGGCGGGTTGGGAAATCTACCAGCGCTCCGACGTGAGATGATCGCACCATGGTCGACCCACCACGCGATCCCGCATCTCCGCCGTTTCGGCTGTTGTTCATCTGCACGGCCAACCGCTGCCGCTCGCCGATGGCCGAGTTCTTGGCGCGACGCTCGCTGGCCCGGCGTCAGATCGACGCCGAGGTGGTCTCATCAGGACGTCTCGAAAGCGGGGTGCAGGCGTCTGCAGGAGCGGTAGCGGCAATGGCCGCCCGGGAGATCGACCTTCGCGGCCACACCAGCGCCCGCCACGATTCTGAGACGCTGGCCCACGCCGATCTGGTGCTGGTCATGGAACGCACCCACCTGGTCGATGTGTATCAAGCCGAACCCAGCGCCCTCGATCACTCGTTCACGTTGGGCGAGTTCCCGGTGCTCCTCAAGACCATCGAAATCGATCCCCCGATTGAGGCCGACACTACGTCGCTCATCCGCGCTCGTGGACGCATTGCGTTAGCGCATAGGTTGCGCGACCCGCAGCGTGTGCTGGTCGATGACGACAGCACCGACATCGCCGACCCCATGGGCCGCTGGAACCTGCATTATCGTCGAACCGCCAAACAGATCGACCGTCTCATCGAAGAATCCTTCGATGGCCTGTTTTGCTGACACTCCGCTATCGGACGTCGAGTTGGTGCGCAGCATCATTTACGTCGGAGCCGCCCCCTCCAACCGACCCCGGGAGATGTCAGTCGGCTGCCGGTCAATTATCGCCCTTCCCGACGCCAATCGTCAGCGTCGGCGATCTCGCCCCATGTGCCAAAAGGAAACCCCTCAACGGCCTCCAGCCTCCACGACTTGAGCGTTCAACAGCGCTGCGGTCGTGATAACGCAATCCGAGCGAGGTGCAGGAACACTCGACAGCCGTTGGCCACCTCGTACAGTTCTAGGATCATCAACCTGCTGCTCCAACACTTCTGCGTATGAGCCGAATCGTCGTGACCGGCTCGGCCGGGTTTGTGGGCTCGCATCTCGTCGATCGACTTCTGGCCGAGGGTCACGATGTCGTAGGGATCGACTGTTTCACCGACTTCTATGGTCGTCGAACCAAGGAACAGAACCTGGCTGATGCGTTCCGGTCCCCCAATTTCACGTTTGCAGAGGCTGACCTCCGGACGGACCCCCTTGAGCCCCTGCTCGCGGGCGCCGATGCGGTCGTCAACGAGGCGGCAACGCCCGGGCTGATCCTGAGCTGGGATCAGTTCGGCCGCTATCAGGAGAACAACCTGGGCGTGGTAGAGCGTCTGGCCGCAGCCAGCATCGCAGTGGGCGTCGATCATTTCGTGCAGGCATCCACGTCGTCGGTCTATGGCGCGGAGGCAACCGGAACAGAGAACTCCCCCACGAGCCCCATCTCGCCGTACGGGGTCACCAAGCTGGCGGCCGAGCATCTGCTCCACGCCTACCGCCAAAGCTTCGGGCTGCCGCTGACGGTTCTTCGGTACTTCTCCATCTACGGACCTCGTCAGCGACCAGATATGGCGTTTCAGATCTTCTGCAATACGATGTGGCGCGGGGACCCGCTCACGATCTACGGCGACGGCCTCCAAAGTCGCAGCAACACCTATATTGACGACTGCATCACGGCCACGGTCGCCGCTCTCGGACGCCCCCCCGACGGATCGACCTACAACATCGGGGGTGGCCAGGAGATCCAGTTGCTTGAAGCCGTTCGTCTGCTGTCCGAGCATCTCAACGTCACGCCCACCATCAAGCATCAAGCGCCGCGTCCTGGAGATCAGCGGCGGACGCGCGCTGACACACGCCAGGCGACTGCCGATCTTGGGTGGACGGCTCAGGTCAAGCCAGAAGAGGGCCTCGCTCGGCAAGCCGATTGGGCGATTGACCACATCAATGCGCAGTAGTCTGGGCGCCGTCGACGGCGCCCACTGGAAGCAGATGTTGTCACCCAATCGTTCTTGCGCACGATGACGGCGCCAGGTTCAGCCGCCACGCCCGCCAGCTCCTTCTCATGGGTCACTGCATCGCGGGCATCGCAGTGGTGGGGCTACAAAATTCCTCCAGTCATTGGAGCGGTTGGGTTCGGCGCGCTCGTCAGTCAGAACGCTGAGAGTGGGCTGCTCACACACTTGGCTCTGCTGATCGTCTCGGCCATTGGTCTCGCCACGTTTGGCCACCTGGTCAACGACTGCTGTGACGTTGCAAGCGACGCCCTGGGGGGGAAGACCAACCGATTGGCTCCGAAATCGGTGCCGGCGAGGTTCGCCGCATCGACGCTCGCGGTCATCCTAGGGCTCCTGCCATGGCTTTGGTTGCCCATGGGCTGGTGGACCGCCGGGCTGCTTGGGGTGGAGATAGGCCTGCTCCTCGCGTACTCCGTCCCTCCTATCCGCCTGAAGTCACGGGGGATATGGGGAGTTGTGGCGGATGCCGCCTATGCCTACGCCATTCCGTTCCTCCTAGCGGGAACCCTCGCCGGGTCTATCGACGAGGCACCGCAGTTGGTGCTGCTGGGCGGCTTGGGCCTGGCCGTCGGAGCACGCAGCATCCTCTATCACCAGCTTGAGGACCGAGAGGCCGATGAACTCGCCGGCATCAAAACGGCGGTGGCACGGCTGGGTAGACCCCGGACGCTACGACTTGTCGGCTACGTGCTGGTGCCGGCAGAGGTAATCTTGGCGGTCGCTCTCGTGGCGGTTGCGGGATCATGGTGGCTGACACTGATCGTGGTTGGGGCTGCGCTGTATCGCTGCTTCCAAGTGGTCCTGTTGGGAACGGGCCAACAGGACAGGCGACGCGGCCTACCGGCAGTGTTGGCATTTCAGTTCACCAATCCTCTGCTGGAACAGTGGCTTCCGTTGGGTTGCTGGATCGCCGTTGCCACGACGTTCCCCAGAGCCTGGTGGGTCGTCGTCGCGTTGCTCGTCTTTTTTGATTCGCCCATTCGGCAGCTGATCGTGCGAGATGCGCGTTACATACCGGACGCGCTGACGCGCTCCGCATTCTCCCTTCAAGCCCGCCGAGATCTGCGTATCCTGCTGGACCCCACGCGACACCTTTTGTTGAACTCCCCACCCAAACCAATCGACCATGATCAAGCGCGCTCCTGGGTCTTTGTGGTGTGTGGCCCAGCAGATCACCTCGCCACATTGAATCGAGCAGTCATGCACCTCCGCGCTGCGAGCTGCTTGCCCATCTGGTGGGTCACCGACAGCTCGCGGAACGACTACGACCTCGACCCACACCTCTTCGACCGGGTCGTTGATGTTGCAGTTCCGACTAGGTTCGACAACCACCAGGCAAGTATCTGGCTGAAGACGTCCCTTCCTCACCATGTGGGATCGGGCCAGTGGTGCTACCTCGACAGCGACGTACTGGCCGTCGCGTCGGAGGTGGACAACATCTTTGCCGAGCCAAGAGGCATCGTGGGGTTCGCCTCCGACCTGACCATCAACTCAAATTGTGTCGACCGATTCAGCCCTTGGGCCATGAACTGCGATTGCAGCGGCATGAGCGGTCAACACTCCTGCGGCCACCTTCGCAGCGAACTGACTCGACGGTTCAACATTGAGGTACCAAGCGACTGGGTTCACTGGAACGGAGGTGTGTTCACCTTCGACCAGAAGAGCTACCGGTTCTTCAACCAGTGGCATGAAATTGCCGTCACGTCGTTCGACTGGCCGGAGTGGAAGACCAGAGACCAAGGCGCGCTGATCGCTACGGTCTGGCTCCAAGGCCTCGCTGAGACGCCTCGCCTGGATCCAAGATTCAACTTCATCGCCGATACCGGAAACTCGGACCTTCTCTTCCTACCGTCACGGGGTTGGGCCCATCATCCCGACGCCGCCTGGTACCGACCCCAGTTTATGCACCTGTACGCAAGCCCGCTCGAGGACCCCGGCTTCGATCTGCTGCGAGACTTGGAGGCGCCAATCCTTCGGGCAAGCCACGTTCGCATGTTTCGCCACCATCGGGCGCTCGCACTTGTCAGGCTGCGGAGCGCTGTCTCCCCTCGGCGTCTCTTACCCCACCGGCTAGGGCCGGGGGTGCGCCGACGAATCGACCGGCTACGAGGCCAGAATTCCAGCGCTGCCGAGACTGTCGAATCGCAAACCGAATCCGCCAAGCCGCGCCCGTAGGCCCTGCGCAGTCCTAGTGTGCTGTCAGCTTGTTTCGGTGGACAATTCGGTTCCGAGGGCTGCGGTGCGGTAGCCGCCGAGCCGTTCGAGGATGTCGTCGGCCGTTTTGTGCCACACAAACGGCTTGGGGTCGTCGTTCCAGTGGGCAACCCAGTCCTTGATGTCATCGGCGAGTTCGGTGACGGAGCGGTGTGCTGATCGTTTCAGCTTCTTGGTCGTCAACGCCCCGAACCATCGCTCGACCAGGAACATCGGTGACCCGTAGGTCGGGGTGAAGTGGAAGTGGAACCGTTTGTGGCGGAGCAGCCAGCGTTGGATCTTCGGGGTTTCGTGGGTCGACAGGTTGTCCAAGATGATGTGGACGTCCAACTCGTCGGGGACTTCCCGGTTGATCTTGTTGAGGAACCTTCGGAAGTCCTCCGAGGTGTGCGAGCCCGTGATGTCGGTGATCCGGTGCCCTTGGCGATGTCGAGGGCGGCGAAGAGGTCACATGTGCCGTTGCGTTCGTAGTCGTAAGTTGTGCTTGCGGATGTTGTGGCCGGTTGCCAGGAACGTCCATTCCGATGATGCTGCTTCGAGTCTTCGAGGAGGACGTGTTTGCCGCCTTGGACGGTGTCGTGCTGTCCGAACACGGGCTCGATGATCGCTTTGCGGCGGGCGTAGCGGGCTTTGCCTGGTTTGCTTCGGAGTTTGCGGGCCATCCGTTGCTTGGGGGTGGCGGTCTTGGGGATCGGCCCTCCTCTCGGCGCGGATGGAGGCCGCTCACCATGTTTGAGCCGTCCGGTCGCGGTATGGGCATCAACGCCACGGTGCTGGGCGGCGGTGGCGACCCTGTCGTCGGAGAAGTAGCCCGCGTCGGCCAACACGATCGGGGGTGCGACCCCGAGGTTCCGGGTGACCTCGTCGATCATCGGGCCGAACTGGTTGCAGTCTGCTGACCGGTTCCTGAGCCGGGTGGTCACGATCATCTGCGACCCTGCGTCGATGGTGGTCTGGGTGTTGTAGCAGTAGTGGAACGACCCGTCGGAGCTGGCTCAGCCGTGCGGCCTACGTCCAGTGGATGTCTGCGCGGAGACAGCTCAATCAGTCCTTCGCTGGAATCACAGGATACTGGTTGAACGGCGGCTGGTCCTGTCGTGTCAACAAACAGTCTTCCAGCAGTAGCCAGTCGAGATCAGTACTCATGAATGTTCGGTACGCATCGATCGGCGTCGCCACGATCGGCTCTCCACGAAGGTTGAAAGATGTGTTCACCAGCACTGGGCATCCGGTGCGCTCGTAAAACGCCGTGAGGAGCCGGTGGAACTGCGGAAACCTCACCTCGTCCACGGTCTGAATTCGAGCGGTGTGATCGACGTGGGTCACCGCCGGAATCTCGGATCGAACCTGGGCGACAACGTCCGTCACGGTGGCTCCGGTCTGGACGCTCAAGACTCCCTCGGTAGGCATGGTCAGCCGGGCCTGATCGACCTTGTGCACGAAGGTCATGTAGGGCGACGCGTGGTCGACGTCGAACCACTCGCTGGCGCGCTCGGCAAGCACCGCTGGGGCGAACGGGCGAAACCCCTCCCGCTGCTTCACGCGAAGGTTCAGCACGCGCTGGGCATCCTCAGAGCGGGCATCGGCCAGAATCGACCTGTTACCGAGCGCCCGAGGCCCAAACTCCATTCGCCCTTGAAACACCGCCACCACACCGCCGTCGGCGAGCAGTCCGGCCACCCGTTCGGCTCGCACGTCTTCGTCATCAATCCGCTCGAATGGTCGCCCTTCCCGGTCCAGCCACGCTGCAATGTCCGATGAGGCAAACGAGGGCCCCAAGAGCGAGCCGTTCATCCCATCTGGGCTCTCCGGCGTGCGCTCTACTCCAAGTTCCTGGTGAGCGGCCCACACGGCACAGCCCAGTGCGCTGCCGGCATCGCCTGCCGCCGGTTGCACCCACACATCGTCGAAGATGCGCTCCTCTCGCAGGCGGCCGGTGGCGACACAGTTCAGGGCCACGCCCCCTGCGAGGACGGCGTTTGATTCGCCGGTCAACTGCCGGGCGGTCGTGGCGGTGCGGCACATCACCTCCTCGACGACGGCCTGGATGGACCTCGCCAGGTCACATTCCCGCTCGGTGATAGGCGACTCGGCAGCCCGGGCCGGCCCATCAAAGAGCGTATCGAAACGTCGCGACGTCATCCGCCGACCGACCAGAAAGTCGAAGTACTGCAGGTCCAGCCGCATCGAGCCGTCGTGCCGGAGATCGACGACCTCATCCAGGATCCGCTGTTGGTACGTCGGCTTGCCGAACGGTGCCAAGCCCATCAGCTTGTACTCGCCGGAGTTCACTTTGAACCCGCAGTGGTGGGTGACAGCCGAGTACAGCAGGCCGAGGCTGTCAGGGAACCGCTGTTCCCGAAGCAACTCCACCTGGCTCCCCCGCCCGACGCCGATCGAGCTGGTGGTCCATTCCCCAACGCCGTCCATCGTGATGATGGCGGCCCGTTCAAACGGGGATGGGTAGAACGCGGCGGCCGCATGGCTGAGGTGGTGCTCGGCGTAGAGCAGCTTGGATGGCATGTCCCACCCAAGGTCTCGGATCCCTCGTTCGATCTCGAGGGAGGTCCACAACTTCTTGGTCGACCATTCGCCAATCGCCTGAGGAAAGGTCCGGAATCCTCGCGGGCCAGCGGCGACGAAGCTCTTCATCACGCGCATGAACGACGTGAGCGGCTTGTCGTAGTACGCCACAGCCGTCAGTTCGTCGTGCTCAACCTCTCCCTCCTCCAGGCAGTACCGAATCGCTTCCAGCGGAAAGGCCGCGTCGTGCTTGGTACGGCTGAAACGCTCCTGTTGCGCCGCGGCGACGACCGCTCCGTCTCGGACGAGCGCCGCCGCCGAGTCGTGGTAGAGCGCGCTCACTCCCAGGACGGTGATCGGCGCTGCCTTCGAGGGTGCCGACATGTCAGAAGAGGGCATAAACAGCGACGGGAAGCGCCGCAGAACTGGTCGCCAGCACCAGCGCCATCAAGGCGACGGCGAACGCCACCGGAGCCAGCCACCAGGCTCCGATGCGGGAACTGACGCGCACGATCTCCACAGCAAGCAGGCCGGAATGTTTTAGGCGGAGCCCCAAGTGGGCGGCACGACGTGGGCGCTCGACGGGCTGATGGACGCGCCATGGCTCAACGCCGCTCCCAGGGGTCATGACTGCTCCTCATACCAGCGTTGGACCAGCGGCTTGAGGTCCACCCAGATTCGCTCCGCCACGATGCGGGCTCCCTCTTCGTTGGTGTGCCCGCCGTCGATGAACACCTCGTCGTGGTCGGACAACGCGTCGCTGATGTCGATGGTTGGATCCGTCAGCTGCTCGATCGCGTTCCGCTCAGCATCGCCTTTGAATCCAATCGGTTGCCAAAGGAGCAGGGGATCCACCCCGTAGCGTTCGGACAGGTCGAGCGTGAGGTGCTTCCCCCGCTCGTAAACCTTTCCGGCGTCGATGC
>JACDJC010002585.1_pt1 | contig 13986 bp, 15 predicted proteins | sample 7454191 | NCBI WGS metagenome assembly JACDJC01 (sample SAMN14253291, study PRJNA609438) | sludge metagenome | isolation source: sludge after 25d culture with pyrite and EDTA | collected 2018-12-20 | reverse complement strand
CCGCTTTATTTTTGGGCTTTTTTTTATTAGTGGGCTTCCCTTTTTCTTTTCCTACACCCTTCCCCCGCGCCCGCGGAACCCCATTTTCATTCCTCCTTTGTGGGGGGCGCCCCCGTTTGGGGGCCCCACCCCAACAGCCTACTCAGCCAGCCTTTGCGTTGATGGCCTGAACGATCTTGGCTTGGCGTTCTGTTTCCGCGGCGATGTAGTCACGCAGATGATCGGTGGTTCCGCCCTCCACGGTAATGCCGCTGGCTTCCAGCCTTTCCTTTACCTTGGGGTCCTTCAATACTTCATTGGCGACGGCGTTCCATTTTTTGACGACCGGCTCGGGCGTGCCCTTGGGCGTCAGCAGGGCAAAACACGTGTCGCTTTCAAGCTCGGGCATGCCCAGTTCCGTGGTGCTGGGCACTTGCGGCAACACCGGCGAGCGGGTTTTGGACATGACGGCCAGCCCCTTGACCTGGCCCTCGTTCACATAGGGCACCATCATGATCACCAAGGGCAATATCGAGTCGATCTGGCCGGACAAAAGGTCCGTCACTGCAACGCCCGGCGAGGTGTACGGGACATGCACCAGATTCGCGTCGGTTTGCTGCTGGATCATGGCGCCCGCAATGTGCCAGGAACTGCCCGACCCCGTCGATCCGTAGGTCAGGCCTTGCGAGCGCGATTTGGCCAGGTCGATATAGTCCTTGAGATCCTTTACGGGCAAGTTCTTGTTGACGGCAATGATGTTCGGCACACACCCGACTTTAGTGATCGGGGCAAAGTCCTTTTGCGCATCGAAGCCCAAGTCCTTGTATAAAGCCTTGTTGGTCGCCAGCGGCCCCGTCCAGCTCAGAACGATCGTATTGCCATCGGCGGCCGCTCGGGCGGCCTCGGCCATGCCCACGTTGCCGCCCGCCCCCGGGCGATTCATCACGGCAATGGGTTGTCCCAGGCGCTTTGACAGCTCGTCGGCAAGCAGCCGCGCCGTCGGATCCGACGAGCCTCCCGGGGCCGCCGGCAGAATCAAGCGCATGGGCTTGTTTGGCCAATTGTCAGCGAGCGCGCCGCCGGCATGGGCCAGCCCGATGATGGGTATCAGCCCCAACAACAGGACTTGTCTAAGATGCTTCGTGCGTACAGCCAAGGAATGCGTGCGTTGCCGGCTCATGGGTTTGTCTCCTTTTGATTTCAACCGCTAATTGGGTCTTCAGGTTCTATGAAGCGCATTGGTGAAGGGTGGTCTTGAACGGCACGCTCTCGCGCGGCACCAAAGCGGAACTCAGGCCCACGACCGGCTGCACCCGGCTTCCGGGCGACATCGTGGACCACTTACCCGTTCCATAGGCACCGTTCACCGCCAAGGGATCAACCTCTTTACGCAGTTTTTCCGCCTCGATCCGGCTGCGCGTACGCAGTGCGATCCGAAGCACGACCTCGTATGGTTCGCCGGACACGGCGGGGCTGGATTCACGATGAACCGCATTGAGACCGACATAATCCATGCGGATTTCTTCCGCATCCAGCTCGATACGCTTGAAGCGTTCGCAAAGTATCCTTTTGGTCAGCTCCGCCCGGTCGATCGCCCCCGGGCCCGCGAACAGGACCATTTCCTCGGTCATGTAGCCTTCTTGCAGGCCGATCAGGGCCTTGAGGGTATCCGTCTTTGGGCGGCCCGCCTGGTCGATGATCACTTGGACACGATCCGCGCCGACCTGCTTGAATGAAACCCGCGTCAGGTCGGCGATGCAGTCGGGGCAGTAGTACGATGCCGGATCCTGGACCTCGTAAATAAGCTGCTCTTTGCATGTCGCCTCGGACACGATGCCGCCGGTTCCCGCAGCCTTCGTTATATACGCTTCATTTTCCGTCACCACGGCTACGGGAGGCCCAACGTCGACCAGGTCGGGCACGTCTTTGTACCCGGGATCGGCGAAATACCCGCCGGTAATCTGGGTACCGCATTCCATCAGGTGCCCGATGATCATTCCTCGCGCCATGGCGTGGTGATCATCGAAAGACCATCCAAACTCGTACGCCAGCGGCCCCAGATAGACGCATGCGTCCGCAACGCGAGTCGTAATGACAACGTCGGCCTCTTGCTCCAGCCCCTGCACAATGCCCTCGGCGCCAAGATAGACCTCCGCGGACACGATTCGATCACGCGCCTCCGAAATCGGCTGGCCGGTCTCGGTGAAATTCAAACCCATGTCGGCAATCGATTGATGCAACAGACCACCCGACACCGCCACGACTTTCAAGTCATCGATGCCCAGTTCCTGCGCCAACTCAATGATCCGTTCGGCCGCAGCATCAGGGTCCAGCCACCCCTGATTCGTCACGATCTTGATCCCTTTCCTTTTGCAGTCTTTCAGCAGCGGACGCAGCCGCTCGACCAGATAAGGGTCATAGGGGAGCGCGGTGCCTTTTTCGATCAGGGCCACCTGCGCCGCGCTCATGGTGACTTCCGACATGGAATCGAAGCACAGGTAATCGATGTCCCCCTGCTCGACCAACAAGGGCGCGTGTTCGAAGCGATCCCTGGCCCAAGCCGCGCCGCAACCCAACCGTATCGTCTTCATTGGCATACCTCGCCTCGGGCGGAGCGCTCGGGCGTGCCCGAAGGCACGGCTAGCGGCAGGCTCAGCATCAGCGACGACAAAGCCTTCCCCGACTCCTCGAAAGCCAAGGTCCGCGACCTTCCGCCCTCCAGGACGTCTTCGAACACAAAATTCAATGCACCGATGGCAGGAAGCTCGTAGCGATGAATCCCGCCTTTGGTAATGGGACGATAAAGACGGCCGACCGCCTCAATGGTGACGGTCTCCTTCAGCAAAGGGAAAAGCGCCATGTCGTACGCAATGACGGACACGTTGGAGTGGTTGCCCTTTTCCCCCGACCGGGCATGCGCGATTTCGCGTAACAAGATGGTTTTCATAGGTACCCATGATTAGCCGGAAACGCACTCTTTCCGCCCGGAAGGCCTGAAAGGAGTGCCATGGGTTTATCCTAGCAACGGACTACGTATTAGTTAAATGAAAAATTATTTGCTTTTCATTAGAACTTCTTATAAATCCCGCAAGGATTTAAGCGCCTTCTCTTCCAGAAGCATCGCCATGAACGCATGGGCCGCCGGCGGCTGCGACTTGCCTTTAAGCGTAACGATGCCCAGTCGCCTGCGAAACCCGGGCGCGTCAATTTCTTTTGCGCGGAATCGCGTATCCAGGTCCAGGTTGAAGCCGCTGGCAGGCAAAAGCGCAATTCCCAGGCCTGCCTGCACCATGCCGATTGCCGTGGTGTTGTATGAAGCCTCGCACATCGCCACGGCAATACGGCCCTGCGCGGCAAAGGCCGTGTCGACGATGCGGCGAACCGTGCTGCCCGGCGACATCAAGATAAGATCGTGCTCGGCAAGTTCGTTGATATCGATCCTGGCGGCCCTGCCCACCGGATGGCCGTCCAAGTACAAGACCGAGATCGTTTCCTGAAGCAGTGGATGGCTAAGCAAGCCAGGCTCACGCTCGGGAATGTCCGTGATGCCGAAGTCGACATCGCCTCGCTTGAGCATGGACACGACCTGATCACCCAGGCCGTCGCTCAGCAGGAATGAAACGCCCGGATGGTGCTGGCGGAACTTCATGATGCGCCGCGGCAAGTACAAGGACGCAACGGAGGGCAGGCAGCCAATGCGCACCGTTCCCTTCCGCTTGTAGCGAAGGTCCTGGGCATCCTCCAGGACATCATCAAGCTGCTGCAGCATGCCGCTTAGCGTGGGCACCAGCTCTACACCGACTTGCGTGAGCCGCAACTGGCGAGTGCTGCGGTCGAACAGCTTCAGGCCCAGCGCTTCCTCAAGCAGGCGTATTTGCTGCGTGATGGCGGGCTGGGTGCGATGCGTCATCTCGGCTGCTCGCGTAAAGCTTCCATACCGGCTGACGGCCAGAAAAGCCCTGAGCTGCAACAAGGAAATGTTAGGCGGCGCTTTTTTTCGGACCATGCTGAGCCTCCGGAATGACGTCGGTCCGACTATAGCAGGCACGTGACCCTCCTTGAGGTCGAAAAGCGGTCTTAACCTGGGATGATACCCAGCACCCCGCCGTCGTTCACGTAGGCAACCAGGTCTCGGTAACGTGCGGCAGATTCCTCAAACGCCCAGCGGTCATTGCTCGGATAAAAACGAAAAGCGCATCAGGGTCCGGGTCCTTGCGCGTGCATGATCCACCACAGGCAAAGGGTAGTCCACGCCCAAACGCAGCCCGCAAGCCGCGAGCTCCGCCGGCTTCATCGCAGCAGGATAGTGGATACGCGCAGTGGGCACTTTTGACAGCTCCGGAAGATAACGGCGAATGAAGTTCCCGTCGGGGTCGAAGCGCTGCGATTGCGTCACCGGGTTGAATATGCGGAACCAAGGCTGCGCATCGCAGCCCGTGGACGCGGCCCATTGCCAGCCGCCATTGTTGGCAGCCAGGTCATAGTCGTTAAGGTGCTGAGCAAAAAAACGTTCGCCGCGGCGCCAATCGATACCCAGGTCTTTGGTCAAAAAGCTGGCCACCACCATACGTAGGCGATTGTGCATGTAGCCGGTTTGCAGCAGTTGGCGCAACGCCGCATCCACCAGCGGATAGCCGGTGCGGGCCGCAGACCAAGCGTTCCAAAGATCGGGCGCATCATCCCACTGCACACGGTCGTAGCCGGACTTGAAAGATTGCGTGACGAGCTGCGGGTTGTGCCACAGGATCATAAAGTAGAAGTCACGCCAGGCCAGTTCCGACAGCCAGACCCGCGCGCCCGCACAACCCTGCGCTGCCTGCTTGGCGGCCAGCGCTGCCACCTGGCGTATGGAAATCGTGCCAAAGCGCAAGTGCACCGACAGGTAGGACACCCCCTTGCGTCCTGGATAGTCGCGCGCTTCTTGGTAGGCTGACATGCGCGGCAAAAAGTCCTGAAGCAGGCGCTGCGCGCCGCTGGTTCCCGTGGGCAATGCCAGGTCCCGCAGATTGGTGGGAGCAAAGCCCAGGTCCGCCAGCGCGGGCAGAATCTGACCCGCAGGCCGCGGCGCCAAGTGGTGGGCGTAGCATTCGATGGGGTAGGGTTTGAGCTGAAAATCGTCCAGCTTTTGCAGCCACGCGCGGTAGTAGGGCGTGAATACGCTGTACGGTCGACCTTGCTGGGTCAGCACCTCGTCCCGATCAAGCAGCGCATGGTCTTTGTAATCGCTGAAGCCGACTCCTGCGGCACGCAAGGCGTCCGCTACAATTCGATCGCGCGCAATGGCTTCGGGCTCGTAGTCGCGATTGGCCAAGACTTCCCGCACGCCCAGCTCTTGCGCCAGCTGGACGATGCACTGCACCGCCGGACCATGTCGCACGATAAGCCCGCCGCCGCGAACGCCGCTCCGCGCGGCCAGTGCCTGAAGGCTGGAGTTCAGCTCCAGCACGCTCTCGTGTATGAACTCCACCCGCCGGTCCACACGGGTAGGCAACGCATCCAGGAGGTCGGTGTCGAACACGAAGGCGCAATACACTTTCTTGTAACGGCGCAGCGCATGATACAGCGCGGCATGGTCGTCGCAGCGCAGGTCGCGCCGCAGCCACACCAGGGCACTAGGGACCGAGTCGTCGGTGTTTTGCAATGGAGATCCTTACTGGTGACGAAAGCCGGATCGCAGGTACGCGGTGTCATCACACCTACAAATGGTCGCGGCTGGCGCTACATATTGCCGCGTAGAGGTATTTCGATCAAGGATGCATTATAGGAAGGCGTTCGACTGCCACCTTGCGAGAGATAGGCTTCATGCATCACCTCTCTGCCAGCCAACAAGCGCTCGCGGCCGCGGGATGCCAATCGGACCCGGGACTTGGCGAGCCGGAAATGACATATCTTGATACAAAATCCCGATTTCTTGCTAATATCACGTCCACGAAGGGAATCATCCCAACATGCACTCAGGAGACATCGATGGCTTTGCCTATCTGGACCGATCAACAAGTCTTGAATCAACTGAACAGTGGCCTAACCTGGAAGCAAGCAGTCATCACCTACCGCTTTGCGCAGGATGGCTCGGAACTCAACTTCCAGGAAGGTGAAGCGGCCGGCTTCACGTCTTTCACTGCCGTGCAGCAACAATTCGCGCATATTGCCATGGCCTTGTGGGATGAGCTGATCCCGCAGACACTTCAGTTCACCAATGGCCCAAAGGCAGACATCGATTTTTCCAACACCACGACCGCGATCGGATACGCCCACGCCTACTACCCCCCGCAGGGCAGCGCCTATTTCAATACGAATTCGGACACATGGACGCCTTACATCGGAGGCAACGGTTTTATGACCTTTGTCCATGAAATGGGCCATCTGCTGGGTTTGGACCATATGGGCGACTATAACGGCGCCGATAACAAGGGCGCATCGTCCTGGCAGGACAGCACGGTCTGGTCGGTGATGTCTTATTACGGCCCGTCCGAACGCACCGGCCACGGGGATGTGGCCTGGGCCGACTGGATGGGCATGGACGGCGTGCTGCACCGGCCCCAAACGCCGATGATCAACGACATCATGGCCATACAGCATATGTACGGCGCCGCCGAGGCGCGCGGCGGCAACACGATCTATGGGTTTGGCTCCACCGTCACGGGCCTGACCGCCGACGTCTATGATTTCTCGGTCAACCTGAACCCCATCCTGACCATCTACGACAGCGGCGGCGTGGATACGCTCAATTTGAGTGGCTGGGGCACCGATAGTCATGTGGACCTGCGTCCTGGGAATTTTTCGTCCGCCAACGGAATGACGAACAACATCGGCATTGCGCGCGGCGTGCTGATCGAGAACGTGATCACCGGCGCCGGTAATGATTCGATCACCGTCAATGCCGCCAACAATGTCATCGATGGCGGCGCGGGCATCGACCGCGTGTTCTTTTCCGGCGATTTCTTCAACTACAAGATCAGCTATGATCTCGGCAGCCGTCAATATACGGTGGCCGACAACACCGGTGCGGAAGGCGCGAACGTGCTCGTCAACATTGAACTGGCCGGCTTCAAAAACTACAACGCCAACGTCAACGACATAACGCCCGGCGTACATCGATTCTTCAATGCGCAGTCCGGCGCACACCTGTTCACATCCAACAACGACGAGGCCTCGGCTGTCCTGGACATGGGCGGGTTCCAGTACGAAGGCCTGGCGTTCGAACGGCTGCTCAATATGACCGACAGCATCGCCGTACACCGCTTCTTCAACAGCGCCAATGGCGACCACTTCCTTACCGCGGATGCCAACGAAGTTGCCCATTTGCGGGCACTTGATGGTGGCTACCAGTACGAAGGCGTCGCCTTCCAGGCCCACGGCAGCCAGGTGGACGACGCACTGACAGCGCTGCACCGGTTCAGCAACAACGAGACAGGGGTGCATTTCTACACGGCCGATGCGGCGGAAGCCGAGGCGGTCAAGCTCAGCGGCTACTGGCAGGATGAAGGCATAGCCTTCTATGTGGTCGGTTGATCTCTGGCCAGCTGTTGCGGGGCGGCACGGCCCCGCGAGGGCGGCGCCTTGCCGCTGTTATTCACGTACTTCACCGGCTCCAAAACAGGTAGTGCACAGCTTGTAACCCGTCCCGTTGCAACTGCTGCACATCCGACTGTAATGGGGGTCGTGGCCTATACGGTCGCAATACACGCGCCGCCGCCGCTGCACATGGGGCAAGTCTTGTATTCCAACACGCCGCTCGAGCCCCGCTGCCCGCCGGCTCGAGGGTGCAGGCTGCTGCTTTTCCCCGCATCAGCGTCGGCCCAGTTCATCAGCGCCCTGGCCACAATAAAAATGAGCACTGACGCAGCCAGGCGCCACTCTGTGGGGCCTGTGTGAAAGAACACGGCGTAGGCAATGCCGTCGATGGCCGCGATTTAAACTGAAAAAATAAAGACGAACCGCCACAGCAATATCAAGACGATGAAACCAATCAGGTAGTGCCACCGAGTCAGATCACCGTCCATGTCATGCTCCCGCGCCAACGATTCATAACGCGGCAGTGCCGTGGTCAGCCTGAGGATTCATCTGCCCGATGCCCGGCAATGCCTTTTGAGTTCGCTGCGAAAGAGGCCGGAGTTTTCCAGGCTCGCCAAGGGGATGAGGTTTTCGATGGCGTGTCGATAACATCGCTTGAGCGCATCGGGGTCGCCTCCGGCTTTTTTGATCTGTTGGCCGAACATAGGCGTCGCGGACAATGATGCCAGGTAGCGCTGCGCCGCCAACTGACTGTCTATGCATTCCGTGATAGGGAAGTTCTTCCGGGCAATGCTTCGCGGCGCGAGCCGCCAGGAGTCCCGCTCCTGCTGTGCTCGGGTAGCCACGCAATCGCATCGATATTGCGGATAGGACGCGGCCACTAGAAACCGGATACTGGTCGATAACCCGGCCGCGCTCTATGGCTTTTAATCGAGATACACCAGTTGAACACCGTCATCGCGGGTGTAGCCGAGCAGGTAGAGCTGACCGAGGCAACGGAACTTGTAGACCCATAGCTCGGACAGGTCACCTTTTTTCTTATCCCCGATGTCGGGGTTTTGGGCCACGACTTCGACAGCCGCATTCACTTCGGCCACCGCGTTGTCGTGCAGCTTTTTGTAGATGCGGGCAAAGCGTCGGGTTTGCCGGACTTCCCAGCTCATGCCTTGGAGGCCGAACGGGGCACGAAGACCGTACTGTCCTCACGCGGCTCCGCCATGCTCATTAGGCTCTCGGCGATGAACGAAGCGGGCAGGTCCGGGTTATCAAGCGCCGCCCGACCCACTTTGGCCCAGAACTCGACCTGGCCTTGCACGGTACGGAACTCCGCTTTGGCGGCAGCGCGTGCAGCGCTGACCAAGCTTTCATCGATACGCACGGACACGGTGCTCATCACGGTCTCCTTTGAATCACATTTACCACAATTGTAGTCAGGCGCCATTCCGCAGTCAAATTCATGACCGATTTGCGTTACCAGGAGGTCCCGCCGGAATGAGACGCCGGTAGCCTGGACGGTCGCCTCAGCGTCTGGATGTTTGCGCGGCCGCATGGGGTTAGACCCCATGCCTGCACCCCATCGACATCAATACGGATGCCTGTCCTTCTTCGCCATCCATGCCTCATAAGCTTTCAGCCCCACATCGCGCTCAAAGTTTTCAGTGACCGCTATACGCCTGTCGGCCCACGGCTTGGCAAAGTCCTCGTATTGGAAGGCGTCGTCGAAGCCGATCTGGCTGGTGTCTTTCAAACTGGCCGCGAAATACACATGATCAATGCGGGACCAATAAATGGCGCTCATGCACATGGGGCAGGGGGCGCCGTTGATGTAAATTTCGCAACCTTTCAGCATGCGGGCGCGCTCGGGCACCGGGTCCGGCGAGCCGCTTTCCCTGGGTATCATTTCAAGTATGGTGCCCGCGCCGTACTCGGAACCCAGCAGTGCCTTGGGATTCAGCCTTGCCGACGCGTCCATGATGGCGGTGACCTCGGCGTGAAACACCGGTATGCCGGTCAGAAGCACGCGATTCTGGCCGCGGCCTATGATCTCCCCGTCTTTCACAATGTCAGTTCAGACCAGGGCTTCTATGCCCTTGCGGTCGAGGATGCTCAGTAGCTTCTGGGAGGGGCCTCCCGGGCGCTTGTTACCGGCTTCCCACTGTCGAACGGCGGACAGGCTGGTGTTCATCAGCGACGCCAGCACAGACTGGCTTAGCTGATAACGGTCGCGCAGTAAGCGTATCTTCTCGGCGTCGAATTCCGTTACGGGCTCCAGACACAGTGCGTCGTACTTGCGCATTTTGCGCTGGTCGATGAACCCCAGACGATGCAGATCAGTGGCGGCATCGTGGACTGCCTCCATGATGGGGCTGCGTGCTTTAGTTTTTTGAGTCGTGGTCATCACAAATCTCCTGTAGGGAACCATCGGCAACCAACTCGGTCAGCTCCCGCTCCGTTTTGGCCAAGTAGTCTTGCGCCAACTCTTGCAGTGCTTCTTTTTCTGGATCGCTGATGTTGGCGCGTTCATTCTTGGAAAAACCAAACATGAACAACCAGCGACCGCCTTTATTAGTCGCGACCAGGGTTCTGAAGCCGCTACTCTTGCCTCTTCCTGAAACGGCTATTCGCTTCTTGATTAGCCCGGCTCCTAAGTCCGCGTCTATGAGCCCTTGCGACATCTCACGAACCGCAGCACACAGTAGCGCATCAGTCAGTTCCGTTTTACGCATCCACCTAGCGAAGTGGCGTAATTTGTAAACCCTGTTCATATAAAATGGTACCACCTAGTGTATTGCTTTATCAACAAAAACACGAAAACCCGCCGAAGCAGGCTGTGAATCAGGGAAATGCTGTTCTCAGGCGAATAAGCCAGTGGCCTGTGCAGCGGCGTTGGCGTTGTGGCGCTTCCTGCCTTCGGTCAGTTGCAGGTAACCCGCGTAAGGTGGGCCCGTTTTTGGGTTAGGGAACACCTACTGCGAATCTGCAGTGTCCTGCCGATTCCGAAAAATGTCGAGGACGCCAGAGGACAAATGCAGGACAAAGCCTTTCTTCGCCTTGTCAGCTTCCGCTGGCACACTCAGCGTTGCCCGGGCCTCGTCAAACCATTCCCATCGCATCGCATCGCCAGCACATTGTCACGACGCAGGCCCATGGCGCCCATGATGCGCAGAATATCGGGTAGATCCGGGTTCTCTGTCACATTCGTGCTTTTGGTGCGAATAGCCTCGTTGAAAGTATCAGACGCTCCAACGGTGCAATACTTTTGAGGAAGACCTGAAGAACTATAGCCTGGTGTTTCCGTAGGGCTGTACCTGAGGGGGTCTGACCCCATCCCCCTAGGGCCCGCCGAACACCTGGCGGGCGCCGGTCTCGATGGTCTCGGTCACGACGATATCCGGCTTGTACTGGCGGATGAGGTCATTGCGCGTGTAGCCGTCCCATCCATGGGCCAGGATGATGGTCTTGAAGTGCGGCTTCAGAAAGGGCAGCAGCTCGGACGAGAACGAGTCCCGCACCAGCAGCAGCGTCCGGTCCTTGCTGGAGTCGGTTTCGATGATCTGCGCGTTCCACCAGTCTTCCGCCGCCGTCAGGAACCGGGTGCGGGCCAAATCATGCTGCGGCACGGTGCTATAGGTGGGATGAACGATGTTGACGAAGTTGGCGATTCCTATCATGCCCACCAGGTCATGGGGCAGATCGTTTTGGGTACGAGCGGTGTTCAAGGCAAAGGCCGATATGGGCAGGGGGCCCTCCACGTCGGGATTCACCTTGTGGATCGCCGTCATCAGCGCATGGTAGCCCGCGTAGGCGCCGTAGCCGTTCCAATGCGTGTCATACGGGCCGAAAACCGGCCGGCGTTCTTTTTCCTGGAGCACTTCCCGCAAGGGGTACACGATGCGCGGCTGCAGATCCGGCGCGACGGACGCCATCATGTCCAGCACCTCGGTCTTGGGGGTTGCCTTCACCCAGCTCGGCAGCATCTCCGGGTATACGGAAGGCTTCTCGGGGGCAAGAAACAGGAACAGGCTGGCCCCTTCAGCGGCGGCATCATCCACGCGCTGCTTGAAATCGCCGGCCCACTTACGCCTTTGGTCCGGGGTCAGGCGCGCAATGCCCATATGGTAGAAAATATGGCCTTGATTGAAAAACAGCCAGCCATCCTTGCCCACCAGCACCCTTTGCAGGCCGGAATAGCCCATCTTGTAGCGCAGGTAGTTCAACCAGCCGATGAAGTGCTGGCGCGGCGGAAAGTGATCCTGAATATAGGCGTCGATGCGCGAAGGCACGCTGACAGCCTCTTCCGTCGTCGTGGGCCAGGCGGGCCACTCCTTGGGCACGCGGTTTTCGGTCAGGCCGGGCCCGGGTATCCTCAGCCAGGAAAACGCCAGCATCAGGAACACGACCGCAATCGCGCCGGCCGCCAGCGTCATCCAGTGCCTGCGTTCTTTCATTGATGGTGTGTGTGCATCCATGATCAGAACCTGAAGTAAAGGAATGGGTTAAGCGTATTCGTCGCCAGGATCGCCAGGCAGAAAACGAAGCCGACCAGCAGCACCGGCACCGGCATCACATGCACATCCAGGGTGTCCGCGTTGGGGCCGCGATACGACTCATGCGCGCTGATGCGGGGCCGGCCGGCCAGGTCCAGCAGTCTCGCCAACAAGGGAAACGAGAACAGGCAGCCTATGGCCAAGGCCGCCAGCACCTCAGGCGTCAGCACAGTCACCAGCGGCATGACGGGCTCGCCCTGGGCAAAGCCGAACATGGCCTTGATGATGACGGCGGCCTGGGTGAAGTCGTCGGCGCGGAAGAATACCCAGCCCACCATTACGACCACCAGGGTGTAGGCATGCGACACCACCGCCGGCATTTTCGCCAGCAGCTTGCCCAGCCCTATGCGCTCTATGACCAGAAACAGCCCATGGAACATGCCCCAGGCCATGAAGGTCCAGGCCGCGCCATGCCACAGCCCGGTCAGGAAGAATACGATCAACAGGTTGCGCAGGGTGGCAAGCTTACCGCCCCGGCTGCCCCCCAGCGGAATATAGACGTAGTCGCGAAACCATGACGACAAGGAAATATGCCAGCGCCGCCAGAACTCCGTAATGGATCGCGAAGAATACGGATAATTGAAGTTGCGCGGGAAATGAAAGCCCAGCATGAAGGCAAGCCCGATTGCCATATTCGAATAGCCGCAGAAATCGAAATAGATTTGCAGCGTATACGCCAGCACGCCCAGCCAGGCGCTGAGCATGGAAATGGCTTCGGGCCCCGCAGCGAACACGCCATCGGCAAGCGGCGCAACGGTATTGGCGATCAAGACCTTCTGGCACAGGCCCACAATGAAATACTGAACACCCAGGCCCGCCATATCCAGCCGTATGGTCCGGGACTTGAGCTCATCGGCAATTTCCGCAAACCGCACGATGGGCCCGGCGATAAGGTGGGGATACATCATGATGTAGGTCGCGAAGCTGATGAAGCTGTCCTCGACCCGAACGCGCCTGCCGTATACGTCGACCATGTACGAAACAAGCTGGAAGGTGAAGAACGAAATCCCCAAGGGCAGCGTCACCTCGGGGCTGGGCAGATCCCAAGACGCCGCGGCATTCAACTGCTTGATGAAGAAGTCCGCGTACTTGTAGAAGCACAGGTTCAGTACGTCCAGGCTGAGTATCGATACAAAGATCAGCTTGCGGGCACCTGCGCCCACCCGCTCCATCAGCCGCGCGGCGCCATAGTTGACGAAGACCATGGCAAGCAATACCGGCAGGTACTGCCCATCGCCCCAGGAATAGAAGATCGCGCTTCCTACGAACAAGACGGCGTTGCGTGCCCCCAAGGCGTAGTAGCAGGCAAGAAGCAGCGGCAAGAAGTAGCAAATGAAGATTAGCGAACTGAAGACCACGGGTACAATCCCTTGTTCTTTTTAATTAGAATAATGGCCGTAATCTTAACAGCTAGCCATGAGCCGTAAGGAATATGCTCCATGACAGCAAAAATCGCGGTCGTCATTCCCTGCTACCGCGTGACGCGCCATATCCTGGACGTCATCCGGTCGATTGGCCCGGAGGTCAAGCGAATCTATGCCGTGGACGACTGCCGTCCGGATGGCTCCGGGGAACTGGTTGAAGCCCAGTGTACCGACCCCAAGGTGCAAGTGATACGTCATGCCCAGAACCTGGGCGTGGGCGGGGCGGTCATGACGGGATACCGCGCCGCGCTGGACGAAGACATGGATGTCATTGTCAAGCTGGATGGCGACGGCTAGATGGACGCCCGCCTGATCCCGGATTTTGTCGAACCCATCGTCACCGGACAGGCCGATTATACGAAAGGAAACCGGTTCTTCGACCTGGAGGAGATCCGCAACATGCTGTCATCTTCCGGCATATAAGAGCCATTCTGTTTCCGGCATATACAAGCCACCGATTTTTCGGCATTTAGGAGCCAGAGAAATTTCGGCATATACAGGCCACTCTTTTTTCGGCATAT
>JACDJC010002584.1_pt1 | contig 13990 bp, 10 predicted proteins | sample 7454191 | NCBI WGS metagenome assembly JACDJC01 (sample SAMN14253291, study PRJNA609438) | sludge metagenome | isolation source: sludge after 25d culture with pyrite and EDTA | collected 2018-12-20 | reverse complement strand
TGCGCGCGAGCCCGCAGCTGGCCGGGCTGCGCACCTGGCGCGAGCGCACCAGCGCCGACGACCGGGCAGGTTTGTCCGCCCAGGATGTCTATGCGCTGCAGGCGCTGCCCGCCCGCGAGGGCTCCGGTGAACACCTGCTGGTGGGAAGTTTCGGTGGCGGCATCGACGAGATCGATGTTGCGCAGGGCACCGTCACACATGCACCGCTGCCCGCCAGCGACGAAATCGAGGCGCGGCTGAGCGGCACCACCGATCTCATGCGCACGCGCGCCGGAGTGCTCTGGGCCACCACCAACGAAGGCGTCTTCCGCTGGGATCGACGCAGCGGTCGGTTCCACCCCTACCTCGCCGACGAGGAGGCGGCCGCGAGCGGCCTGCCGGGATACAGCTTTGCCTTGCTGGAAGACCGGGCGGGGCGCATCTGGGTCGGCAGCGCCGGCACCGGACTCTACCTGTACCGGCCCGAGCGGAACGGTTTCGTCAACTTCCGGCCGGTAGCCGGCAAGCGCGACTCCCTGCCGGACGACTTCGTCACGGTGCTGCTGGAGGATCGGCGCGGCCGGCTGTGGGTCGGCACGCGATCCGGTGGCATCGGCGTGTGCCGCCTTGCGCAGGAGCTCAGGTGCGAGACGATCGCGGCGGGTCGCGGCCCGACCCAGGTCAGCCACGACCACATCACCTCGCTGCTCGAGGCGCCGAACGGTTCGATCTGGGCGGGCAGCGCCGGCGGCGGACTCAACCGGCTGAACCTGGATGCAGACGGCCGTGTCGCGGGTGTGGAGCGTTGGACGCGCGACCAGGGGCTGGTGGACGACGATGTGATGGCGCTGGTGTATGCGCCGGATGGCGCGCTGTGGCTCTCCACGCACGGCGGCCTCTCGCGACTCGATGCGCAGACGGGGCGGCTGGCCAACCTGACCACCGCCGATGGCCTGCCCACCACCGCGTTCAATCCGAAGGCGGCGTTGCTGCTGGGTGGACGCCTGTACTTCGGCTCGGCCAAGGGCGTGGTGGCGATCGATCCGCTCGACCTGCCGGCGCGCGGCACACCGCCCAGGACCGTGATCGAGGCGGTCAGCGGCCTCGATGCAGCGCATCTGCCGACGCGGCCGATGTGGCAGCTCGACACCTTGCGCGTGCCCTGGCGCATGCCGTTCTCGCTGCAACTCGCGGTGCTCGGCTATGGCGGCGGTCAACCGCATTTCCAGTACCGCATGGACGCGGCCGAGCCATGGACGAATCTTGGCGAACATGGGCAATTGACCCTGCATGCGCTGGCCGCCGGCGAGCATCGGCTGGAGGTGCGCGCGCGGCTCGGCGGGCACGACTGGACGCTGGCGCGCCCGCTGCGGCTCGAGGTCGTGCCGCCCTGGTGGCGCAGCACCGCGGTGCAGGCCAGCGCGGCGATGCTGGCGCTGTTCGCCCTGCTGGCGGCCTTCTGGTGGCGGGTGCATGAACTGGAACTGCGCAATCGCGAGCTGCAACGGGTGCATGGCCTGCGCGAGCAGGCGCTGGCCGAAGTGCAGGACAGCGAACGGCGTCTGGGCGAGGCGTTCGCCACGTTGCGGCGCATGACCATGCGCCTGGAGGCGGCCAAGGAAAAGGAGCGCACGCATCTTGCACGTGAGTTGCACGACGAGTTCGGCCAGGCCCTGACCACCATCAAGATCAATCTCGGCCTGGCGCTTCAGCAGGCGCCTTCGGCGAACAGCCGCGCGCGCGTGGGCGACACGATCGGCGTGATCGATCGCCTGATCGGCCAGGTGCGTGCCCTGTCGCTGGACCTGCGCCCGCCACTGCTGGACGAGATGGGCCTGCTGCCGGCGCTGGAAGCGCACCTGGAGGCCGTGGCCGATCGCGCCGGCCTGCGCCTGGAGCTGGAGCTGGATCCACGCCTGGCGCAGGCGCGCAGCGATCACGACATGACCGTGTTCCGCATCGTGCAGGAGGCGCTGACCAACGTGGTGCGCCATGCGCAGGCGCGGGTGGTGGAGATCCGCGTCGCAGCCGTCGGCGGCGGCATCCGCATCCGCGTACGCGATGACGGCGATGGCTTCGACGTCGACGCGGTGCTCGCGCGCGCCAGTTCCGGCGAAGGGCTGGGGCTGTTTGGCATGCGTGAGCGCGTGCATGACCTGGGCGGGGAATGGCGCGTGCATTCGCTGCCCGGTCGCGGCACCGAGATCGAGGTCACCCTGCCGGTCGAGGCGCCACCGGAGTCCTGACATGGCCATTCGCGTGATCCTTGCCGATGACCACCAGCTCGTGCGGGCCGGCCTGCGGGCGCTGCTCGAGTCGCTGGCCGATGTCACCGTGCTGGCCGAATGCAGCGACGGCAGCGAGGCACTCGAGGCGGTCGCCCGCCTGCAGCCGGACGTGCTGCTGCTGGATATCACCATGCCCGGCATGAATGGCCTCGAGGTGGCCCGCCGCGTGCCGCGGGTGAGCCCGTCGACCCGGGTGCTGGTGCTGTCGATGCACGCCAGCCCGGAATATGTGTCGCAGGCCTTGCGCGCCGGCATTGCCGGCTATCTCATCAAGGATTCCGCCGTGGAAGAGCTGCGTACGGCGCTGGACGCGATTGCCGCGGGGCGTCCCTATCTCAGCCCGGCCATCTCGGAAACGCTGCTGCACGGCTTCCTGCGCACGGGTCGGCCGCCCGCGCAGGCCGGTGCCGAGCTCGAGCGGCTCACCGCGCGCCAGCGCGAAGTGTTGCAGTTGATCGCCGAAGGCCATGCCACGCGCCACATCGCCGCGCGCTTGCATCTGAGCGTGAAGACGGTGGAAAGCCACCGCAGCCAGGTGATGGACCGGCTGGACATCCACGATGTCGCGGGCCTGGTGCGCTTCGCGATCCGCGCGGGCCTCATTTCGGCGGAGTAGGGCCGCGCCGGCTGGCTGCATCAGAGCGTGCCGATGGGGCGGCACAGCAGACGCCGCGCACCGGCACAACCTTCCTTGTGCGCCTGACGGGCTGCCAACGACTTCCATACGCCCCCGAACTCAGGGATGGCCTGAGACGGATTCCGGGGTCTGCCCAATGGTGCGCCAGGCGAGCCGGGCCTACCGTGGCAACGCCACCCCACGCGGGCGGCGCTTCCTTTGCAAACCCTGTGGGGACCCTGATGAATTTGTCGAGAGTGTGCAAGCGGTTGTCGGTAACGATGGCCATGGCCCTGGCGCTGGCGGTGTGTTCCGTCGCCGCCGCGCAGGGCAAGTCGCAGAAGCAGAACCTGGTGCAGCTCATCGAGAGCTCGCAGAGCATCGTCGCCGGCACGGTCACCAAGGTGACCGACGGCATCGATGCCAACGGGCTGCCATATACCGAAGTGACGCTCAGCGTGGGCATTGCGCCCAAGGGCGATATCCAGCGTGGCGACTATACGTTCCGCCAGTTCGGCCTCATCAAGCCGCGCACGCTGCCGAACGGCAAGCGCATGCTGATGGTGACGCCGGAAGAATTCCCCAGGTGGCATGCCGACGAATACGTGGTGGCGTTCCTCTACCACCCGGCGGCGAAGACCGGCCTGCAGACGACCTCGGGCCTGGCCCAGGGCAAGCTGCTCAAGGTCAATGACATGCTGGTCAACCAGTACGACAACGCCGGCCTGTTCGACAACATCACCGTGAAGCCGGGCGTGCTGTCCAGCAACGAGCAGGCGGTGCTGGCCTCCAGGGGCCCGGTCAAGGCCGCGGACCTGCTCGGCCTGATCAACCACATCGTCGCGGACAAGCTGCTGGAGCAGGGGGCGATCCGATGAACCGCACATTCAATCTTCCGCTCGCCCTCGCCCTGCTTGCCGCCAGCGCCTGCGTGCAGGCCGCGGGGCCCCTGATCGTCAGCGATGAAACCGGTGAACTCAAGCCGGTGGTATGGGAGACCGGCAACGGCCCGATCCCCGTCTATACCGATGGTGGCGCGGCCTTCACCTTCGACGTCGATGGCGTGACGCCCTTCATCAGCCTGCAGCAGGCGAACTGGATGACCGGCGAAGCGTTCCGCCAGTGGAGCCAGGTGCCGACTTCGACCTTCGAGGCCACCGTCCAGGGCACCATCCTGGAGAAGACCGGCGTCGCCGACGTCACCAGCGCGAACATCGACCAGTTCATCGGCGTGGAGAACGGCCCCGGATTCTGGGTCATCTACGACACCGATGGCAGCATCATGGAAGACTTCTTCGGCGTGCCGCGCAACTCGGTGTTCGGCATCTCCACGCCGGAATTCGGCGACGGCAACGGGCACATCACCGAATCGTGGACCGTGCTCAACGGCTGGGGCGTGGATGCCAGCGATACCGGCACGCAGGGCCCGCCCGATCCCGACCAGGTGTTCGGCGCCAGCTTCGAGTCCTTCGTGCCGCGCGGCGCCAACTATGCGGGCGTGTTCACCCATGAGATCGGCCATGCGCTGAACCTCAGCCACTCCCAGGTCAACGGGCCGATGGTCTACCAGAGCTTTGCCTATGCGCCGTTCTATCCAGGCGTGCCGGGCTGCGTGGAGCCGCTCTACAGCTACCAGGACTGGTCGGCGCCGCCCGAGCAGATGATCGACCCGGCCACCCTCGAGACCATGTTCCCGTTCATCGACAATGCCGGGCCCGGCGGCGCCGCCCAGGCGAGCGTCGATATCACCGACGACGTCAACGGGGTGTCCAACCTCTACCCGACCGCCGCCTATCTGGCGCAGACCGGATCGATCAGCGGCATCCTGCGGCTCAAGGATGGCGTCACCCCGTACAGCGGCATCAACGTGATCGCCCGCAACGTGGCCAATCCGCTGTTCGATGCCGTGTCGGACATGACCGGCAGCGCCACCCAGGGCCAGCTGGGCCCGGATGGCCGTTTCACCATTCGCGGCCTGACGCCCGGCGCCAGTTACCGGGTGTACATCGAGGAAATCACCTCCGGGGGCTATCCCACTACGCCGCAACCGATGGTGTCGGAAGGTGAGTACTGGAACGTGGCGGAAAGCGCCAATCCCCTCACCGACACGGCTTGCGACGCCACTTCCGTCGTGGTCGCCGCGGCCGACACGCATCCGGCGGACATGGTCTTCAACGGCTTCGAAGACGGCGTGCAGTTCACGCCGGTGATCGCCGCCTACCTGAGCTCGCTGTCCACCGACGGCACCCGCGCCGGCGGCAGCTTCAATTCCGGGATGGGCGCCCTGCTGTGGCGGCGCGAGAGCGGCGCGGAAATCCTGCCCGAGGGCATCGGCACCAACACCGGCGCCATCGACGGGCCGGGCACGCGCATGGCGGTGCAGGTGGATCCTGACGGCAACGGCATCGCCGAACCGGCCATCTGGCACGAGGACGGCAGCCTGCGCCTGCTTGGCGACCTCAACGGCGATACCTGCGGAGGCTCCAGCGAGTCCGGTTCGGAAAGTGCGGTGGCCTGGGGCATGGACAAGTCCGCCAGCAAGGTGGTCGGCATGGCCTACGTGGACATCAACGGCGACGGCTCGTGCCAGAGCAGCGGCGAGGTGGTGCCGATCGTGTGGGACGAGAATGGCGGCATGCGCGAACTGCAGCACGACGGATCGCTGCCCTGGACGCGCGCCAACACCGTGTCCGGCAATGGGCGCGTGGTGCTCGGCGTATCGAACTTCCAGAACGCCTGGGCGTGGATCGACGAGGGCGCGCCGGTGGACCTCACCGCGCTGACCGGAGCGCAGGATGCCAACGCGGTCAACTTCGACGGCAACGTGGTCGCCGTGGCCGGCTTCGACGAGGACACCTGGCGCAACACCGGCGTCCTGCAGTGGAACCCGTGGCTCGGTACCGGCCCCGAATCGCTGACCAACGTGGACAGCCTGCGCTACTGCACCGATATCCCGGCGCTGGACTTCTTCGGCGACAACCTGTGCGACGACATGACCGCCGAGGAAGTGTATGAAATGATGGGCTCGGTGCCAGTGGAAGTGTTTGGCATCAACGATGCCGGCACGGTGATGATCGGCCGCGCGGGCAGCTTCATGACCGGCGTGTATGGCGCGCTTTGGGTCAAGGACGTGGGCTGGAAGGTGATGGCCGACTTCCTGCGCGAGCAGGGCGTGGTCGAGGCCAACAACCTGCCCATCGAGAACCCGATCGGCATCAGCGGCGTGGGCGACACGATCATGGGCTGGCCGGCCTGCAGTTCACCTGGATGATCGACCTGCACCAGGCTTACGTCTGCAAGAACGGCGTGTCGATCCGCACCACCTTCCCGGACGGGATGCGTGCCGAGGTCATCAACGGCGCCGAACCGGGCCGCTGCGAGTTCATCGACTGACGTCGCGATTTCCCGGTGCAATTGGAGGCGGGGGCAACCCCGCCTCTTTTTTTGCCTTTCGCGGGCGGCGGGCGTTGCCAGAGCGACAAGGTGTAGCATCGCCCCATGCCTGTGCGTTCCCGACCACATGCGCCTTCCGTGCGCCTGGTTTGTCTTCCGGTTGGCCATGCCTGACTACGACTTTTCCACTCTCGTCGATCGCAGCGCGCTCGGTTCGGCCAAGTGGGCGGCCATGCGACGCGCAAATCCGGCCGTGCCGCCGGGCATCCCGCCGTTCTCGGTTGCCGATCTCGACCTGCCGAACGCGCCCGAGATCATCACCGGGCTCAAGGCCTTTCTCGATGAAGCGGTGCTCGGCTACACACGGCCGACGCCGGCCTACACGCAGGCGGTGATCGACTGGATGGGGCGGCGCCACGACTGGCGGGTGCAGCCGGAATGGCTCGTGCAGACCGGCGGCGTGGTGCCGGCGCTGTGCACGGCGATCCGCGCGTTCACTGCGCCGGGAGATGGCGTGATCGTGCAGCCCCCGGTGTACTACCCGTTCTACGGCGCCATCCAGGGCAATGGCCGGCGCGTGGTGCGCAACCCCTTGCTGCTGCGTGACGGCCATTACCGCATGGATTTCGATGGCCTGCGCAGGCTCGCCGCCGAGCCCGCCAACCGCCTGCTGCTGGTGTGCAGCCCGCACAACCCGGTCGGGCGTGTGTGGACGCGCGAGGAACTGGCCGAGCTTGCCGACATCGTGCTCGCCAACGACCTGCTGCTGGTGAGCGACGAGATCCATTTCGATCTCGTCCTGCCGGGTCACCGGCATCGCGTGATTGCCACCCTCGGCGAAGCCATCGCCCGGCGCAGTGTCATCTGCACGGCGCCGAGCAAGAGCTTCAACCTGGCCGGCATGGCGGCCAGCAACATCGTGATCGAAGATGCGGCGTTGCGCGCGCGCTTCGCCCGTGCGCTGGAAGCCGACGGCTTCTTCTTCCTCACCACGCTGGCCTACAAGGCCTGCGAACTCGCCTACACCCGCTGCGAGGCATGGCTGGATGGCCTGCTCGGGCTCATTGCCCGCAACCAGGCCCTGGTGCGCGCCTTCATGGCCGAACGCCTGCCCGAGGTGACCGTGTTCGATCTCGAGGGCACCTACCTGCAGTGGATGGACTTTCGCCGCCTTGGCAAGGACGCAGCGCAGCTCAGGGCCATCCATGAGCGCGAGGCGCTGGTGTTCTTCGACGAAGGCACGCTGTTCGGGCCCGAAGGCGCCGGATTCGAGCGCATGAACCTTGCCACCCCGACGGCCGCCGTCGAGGCGGCCCTCGAGCGTCTTGCGCGCGCTCACCGCGCCTCTTCCTGACCTCGAAGTGACCCGTTGGCACGTCGCCGCACCGGCGGCTGTGCGGGGCTTGACATGCCTTTCGCTTTAATCAACACTGTTTGTGACAGTTAAGGTGTTTGATATGAAGCTGGGCCTGCAGCAATTGAGCGAACGCTCCGGCTTGCCGGGACGCACCATCCGCTTCTACATCCAGCGCGGCCTGTTGCCGGCGCCGGAAGGTGCGAAGCGCGGTGCGTACTACACCGAGGCGCACCTGGCCGACCTGCTGCGCATCCGGCAGTGGCAGGAGACCGGCCTGTCGCTGGACGCCATCGACGGCCTGCTGCAGGCCAGGCGGGAAGCGCCCATCGCGCCGGTTCGGCCGGGCGCGGTGGAGGTGCGCTCCCACCTGATCGTGGCCGATGGTCTCGAACTGGTGGTCGCGCCGGAGCGTGCCCGCCTCAGCCAGGCCGATTTGCGCCGCCTGTTCCGCGCGGTGCAGCAGAGCTACGCGGAGATCCACGCAGAGACGAGCATCGAGCAGCCGGCGCTGCCGGACAACGACCCACAGGGGAATGAAGCATGAACCGCAAGAGGCAGGGAACCCGTTTCACCACGCCACTGGCGCACAGCCGTCTGGCGATCACCATCACCGATCTCGTCGCCGAGTACCAACTCACCCACGTGTTCCGCAATGCCGGCACGCTTGCGCTCGAGGCGGTGTACAGCTTTCCGGTTCCGCTGGATGCGGCGTTCATGGGCATGGATGCCCACCTTGGCGGGCAGCATCGGGTGGCCGAGGTGGTGGCGCGAACGCAGGCCACGCGCGAGTACGACGACGCCGTGGCCGTGGGTGACAGCGCCGTGCTGCTGGAACAGGTGGCGCCCGGCCTGCTGTGCGTGGATCTTGGCAACCTCAAGCCGGGTGAGGAAGGCCGGATCGTGCTGCGCTTTGCCGCGCCGCTGGGCTGCTCCGCGGGCGTGGCGCGCTTCAGCCTGCCATTGGCCTACCGGCCGCGCTACGGGCGCAGCACGATCGATCTGCTGGCCGCACCGGCCCACGACTTCGCCGTCGAGCATCCCTTGCAGGCGAGCATTCGCGTGCAGGGCCTGCTGGCGCATTCGCCCGTTTCCTGCGCCAGCCATGCAGCACGCTTCAAGGCCGGCGAGTTCGCCCAGGAGATCGAGCTCAACCAGGCCATGCTGGATCGCGACCTGGTACTCGTGTTCGACCTGCCGGCGGAGTTTTCCGGCGAAGCGCGCCTGGTGCGCGACGGCCGCGACACGATCGGCCTGCTCAGCTTCAGCCTGCCGGCCAGCCTGCAGCCTGCCGGACCCTGTGATCTGCAGTTGCTGCTCGATTGCTCGGGTTCCATGCAGGGTGACGCGGTCAGCCAGTCGCGTGCCGCCCTGGCAGCCGTAGCCGGCGCGCTCACGGAGGCGGATCGCGTGCAGGTGCTGCGCTTTGGCTCATCCACCCAGGCCCTGTTCCGCCGCGCGTTGCAGGCCAGCCCGCGCGTGTGCGAAGCGCTGGTCGAGCTGGCGGCCGGCATCGCCGCGGATCTTGGCGGCACCGAGATGGGCCTGGCCCTGGAAACCGCGCTTGACGGGCTGAACCGCCTGCCGGCAGAGCAGGGACGCAGCCGCGCCATCTTCCTGGTGACCGACGGCGCCGTGCACGCAGCCGAACTGGCCAAGGCCCAGGCGCGTGCCGTGGCGTGCGGCATCCGCATCTTCGTGGTGGCCGTGGGCAGCAGCGCCGGTGTCGACGTGCTGGCACCGCTGGCCACTGCCACGTGCGGCACATTGGAACGCGCGGTGCCGGCCGAGCCGATCGACGCGGTGCTCATGCGCCAGCTGGGGCGGGCCCGCCAGGGGGCGCCACTGGACATCCAGGTGGACTGGGGCAGCAGGCGTGCACGCGCCCTGCCGATGGAGCCCACGTATGCGGGCGATGCGCTGCGCGCCGTCGCCATGCTGCCGGCGCTGACGACCCTGCGCGCCAGCGTGCGCGTGGCGGGTGAACAGGCACCGCACGAGTTCACCTGCGCGCATGCCGAGGAGCGGCCGGCCTTGCGCGCCCTGGCCGGTCAGGCAGCCTGGCGGCGCGCTGAAGGCAAGTTCCGCAAGACCCTGGCGCTGCGCTATGGCCTGATCACCCCCGAGACCTCGGCCGTGCTGACGGTGCAGCGTAAGCAGGCCGACAAGGTCGAGGGCCTGCCGCAGGTGGCCGCCGTGCCGCACATGCTGCCGGCAGGCATGCTTTCCGCGCGCCGCGCGCCTGCAACGCTGGGCAGCGGTGATTTCCTGTCCCTGCCGGCCTTGCTGTGCAGGCGGTCTGTGGAGGACCAGGTCCATTATTCAGCGGCCGGTTACGACCTGGATTTCGCGGATGACCACGGCATGTCCGGCGGGGATGCGCTGTACGAGCCCGACCTGGAGCCGGCGTGGGATGAGGCGATGCTGCAGGCCATCCTCGATGTCCTGCTGCGCTGGCTGCTCGGCGAGGAGCGGCGCGAAGTGTCCGCGGATGGGGTGCTGGCGCAGATCGCGCCCGAGCATCGTGCGCCCGCCACGCAATGGCTGGCGCGACGCTACCCGCAAGGACTCGACCACGCGGGCGCGGTCGAGCTGCTGGGCAGGCTGCTCGAGGCATTCCCCGGGATGCCGCTCAGCGACGAGCAGGAGGCGCGCCTGGCCTGCCTGACAGCCTTGCCGGTGTTCATCTAGGCATCGCGCAGGGTGCCGGGCAGGCAGGGTCGCCCGGTGCCCTGCGGCTGCGCCGCGCGGCAATCTGGCATCCTTGTCCACCCGGCTGCCGAACGCTGCCCATGACCACGACCCTGCTGGCCAGCCTTGCCGTGCTGCTGCATGTCGGCGGCATGCTGGCGGCGCTGCACGCGCTGATGCGCACGCGCACGGCACCGGGCGCGGTGGCCTGGGTGCTCGGCTTGCTGCTGCTGCCCTATGTCACCCTGCTGCCGTACCTGTTCCTCGGCCGTCGGCATTTTCGCGGTCACGTGGCGGTGCCTGCCGCGCGGCTGCCGAGCGGCCAGGCGAAAGCACCAACCGATGCCGGGGCCGATGCTGCCTGCGCACGTCACGCAGCGATCGCAAGTCTGCTCGGGACGCGCTTTCATGCCGGCCAGGCGCTGCAACTGCTGATCGGGGGCGAGGCGACCTTCGCGGCCATCTTCGCGGCCATGGCCCAGGCCGAGCATTCGGTGCTGGTGCAGTTCTTCGTCATCCACGACGACCAGATCGGGCGACGCATGCAGCGCGCCCTGCTCGATTGCGCGGCGCGCGGCGTCGCGGTGTGCGTGCTCTATGACGGCGTCGGCAGCCATGACCTGCCACGCGCCTGGGTCGCGACCTTGCGTGCCGGCGGCGTGGCCGTGCATCCCTTCGCCACGCGCAACTGGAGCAATCGGCTGCAGGTCAATTTCCGCAACCACCGCAAGATCGTGGTGGTGGATGGCCGCCAGGGCTTCGTCGGTGGCCTCAATGTCGGCGACGAGTACCTGGGCCGCAAGCCGCCGCTGGCGCCCTGGCGCGACACCCACCTGGCGCTGCAGGGACCCGCGGTGGCCGATCTCGAGCAGGCCTTCGCCGGTGACTGGCGCTGGATCACCGGCGCCGACCCGCCGTTGCGCGGCGGCGCGGCGGCGTGCGGCCCGGTGCACACGCTGATCGCCGCCACCGGCCCGGCGGACGACCAGGAAAGCTGTTCGCTGCTGTTCGTGGCCCTCATCAACGGTGCCCGTCACCGCCTGTGGCTGACCACGCCGTACTTCGTGCCGGATCACGCGGTGGGTGCGGCGCTGCGCCTGGCGGTATTGCGCGGCGTCGACGTGCGCATCCTGCTGCCGGCGCGACCGGATCACCGCACGGTGTTCCTGTCGTCCAGCCTGCATGCCTGGGTGGCGCTGCGCGCCGGCGTTCGCGTATTCCGCTACCAACCGGGTTTCATGCACCAGAAGGTGGTGCTGGTGGACGATGACACCGCCGTGGTCGGCAGCATGAACCTGGACAGCCGGTCGCTGCGGCTGAACTTCGAAGTGGCGGCGGTGAATGTCGATCCGCACTTCGCCGCGGCGGTCCAGGCCATGCTGCAGGCGGACTTCGCGCAGGCGCGCGAGATCGACCAGCGCGAATACCTTGCCGCGCCCTTGCCGCAGCGGGTGCTGATGCACGTCGCGCGGCTGTTCGATCCGCTGCTGTAGGACAGGTAAGCTGTGGCTTCCTGGTTCCTGCCCGGATGACCCCCGTGCCTGCCATCCTCATGCCCACGGACGCGCTGCTCGCCGCGCAGGCCCTGACCCTGTCCGAATGCCTGCTGGCCCGCGGCCTGAGCATCGTCACCGCCGAATCGTGCACCGGCGGCTGGATCGCCAAGGTGCTGACCGACATTCCAGGCAGCTCGGCGTGGTTCGAGTGCGGGGTGGTCGCCTACAGCTATCGCGCCAAGGAGGTGCTGCTCGGAGTGCGCCGGCAGACCCTGGAAGACAGCGGCGCGGTGAGTGCGCAGACGGCCATGGAGATGGTTTGCGGCGCGCAGAGCCGGCATGCGGCGGATGTGGCCGTGGCCGTGACCGGTGTGGCCGGGCCGGGCGGCGGCACGCCCGACAAGCCGATCGGCACGGTGTGGATCGGCTGGAAGCGTGCGGGTGGCCAGGCGCGCGTGCAACTGTTCACCTTCCAGGGCGACCGCGAAGCCGTGCGCCGCCAGACCGTCGCCGCGGCACTCGACGGCGTGCGCCAGATTCTTACGGACTGACGGGCGAATCGCCCATGGCCGCCCTTCGGCCGTGTGGGATAATTGCGCCCAGGGACGGCATTGGCGCTCCTGCCAGGTGCCTGATCCTTCCAGTCTCACTCCCTGAGATGCGTCGGCGGCATGCTGCGCATCCACCCAAGAGGATTACGCAATGGACGACAACAAGCGTCGCGCGCTCGCTTCGGCCCTCAGCCAGATCGAAAAGCAGTTCGGCAAGGGCGCAGTCATGCGCATGGGCGACAAGACCGGTGAAGCGATCGACGTGGTATCCACCGGCTCGCTCGGTCTCGACGTGGCGCTCGGCGTCGGCGGCCTGCCGCGTGGCCGCGTGGTCGAGATCTACGGCCCGGAATCCTCCGGCAAGACCACGCTGACCCTGCAGGTCATTGCCGCCTGCCAGAAGAACGGCGGCACCGCCGCCTTCGTGGATGCCGAGCACGCGCTGGATCCGAGCTACGCCGAAAAGCTCGGCGTCAATGTCGATGACCTGCTGGTCTCCCAGCCCGATACCGGCGAGCAGGCGTTGGAGATCGCCGACATGCTGGTGCGTTCCAACGCCGTGGACGTGGTCGTCATCGACTCCGTGGCAGCGCTCACGCCCAAAGCGGAGATCGAAGGGGAAATGGGTGATTCGCACGTGGGCCTGCAGGCGCGCCTGATGAGCCAGGCGCTGCGAAAGCTCACAGCAAACATCAAGAAATCAGGCACCTTGGTGATCTTCATCAACCAGATTCGCATGAAGATCGGTGTGATGTTCGGCAATCCGGAAACCACCACCGGCGGCAATGCGCTGAAGTTCTATGCCTCGGTGCGGCTGGATATCCGGCGCATCGGCGCGGTGAAGCGCGGCGACGAGGTGATCGGCTCGGAAACCCGCGTCAAGGTGGTCAAGAACAAGGTCGCGCCGCCCTTCCGCCAGGCCGAGTTCGAGATCCTCTACGGCGAGGGCACGTCGCGCGAGGGCGAACTGATCGAGATGGGCGTCGCCCACGGCCTGGTCGAGAAATCCGGTGCCTGGTACAGCTACAACGGCGACCGCATCGGCCAGGGCAAGGACAACGTGCGCAACTACCTGAAGGAACATCCCGAGATTGCCGACGCGATCGACGGACAGTTGCGCGCCAAGCTGCTCGTCCGACCCGAGCGGGCGCCCGCCGTGCCGGCCGAGGTCGAAGAGGCGTAGCAGCGTGCCCCGCCAGCGCCCCGCCAATGCCCGCAGTGCTCGTGACCAGGCACTTGGGCTGCTGGCGCGGCGCGAGCAGTCGGCGCGCGAGCTGGAGGCCAAGCTGCTTGCACGCGGCTGCGCGGCCAGCGAGGCGCAGGAGGTCATCGACCAGCTCAAGGCGCGTGACTACCAGAGTGACGAGCGCTTCGCTGCCAGCCTGGCACGCCAGCGCAGCGGCCAGGGATATGGCCCGCGGCGCATCGAGGCGGAACTGCAATCCCATGGCATCGCCGATGCCCGCATCCGCGCTGCGCTGGACGACTTGGACATGGACTGGACGGCGCTCGCTGCGGCGCAACTGCGTCGCCGCCGCGTCGGCAGCGGCCGGATCGGCGCCAGCGAACGTGCGCGCCACGTCGCGTTCCTGCTGCGCCGCGGCTTCGATGGGCCGACCGTG
>JACDJC010002582.1_pt1 | contig 13992 bp, 12 predicted proteins | sample 7454191 | NCBI WGS metagenome assembly JACDJC01 (sample SAMN14253291, study PRJNA609438) | sludge metagenome | isolation source: sludge after 25d culture with pyrite and EDTA | collected 2018-12-20 | reverse complement strand
GGCCGTAGGGGCCGGCCCAACCCGGCGCCTGCCATGACACCAAGATGCGGCCGGGCACGCCTTCCGGCATGGAAGAAATCACGTCCGCCTCGAATTGGCGGCCGTCCGGCGACAGGCGCGGCAGGCTCGCGATGCGCAGCTCGACGCGCGCGACCTTGTTTTCGTTGCCGGCGGCGAGCGCGTCGTTCAGCCGGTGTTCGACGCGGGCCGCCGTGATCGCCAGGCCCAGCAGGCCGGCCCACAGCGGCAGCAATATGCGTGTCGGCCATGGGGCGGGAAGAAAAAGCCGGATGAGGATGGAAGCCAGCACGGCCCCCGGGAACAGGACGGCCCAGAATTCGAATGCCGGCATGGCCGGCAGCGCCTGGACGGCCCCGCCGGCGGCCACGAACGCGAGCAAGGAAATGCGACCCGTCATCCCGATACGCCTCAAATCTGGAAGCGTAGTCGGTGGACCGGCTTACCGGGGGCTTTGTGGGCTCAAATCGGCACTACGGGAAGTACGAACCCCCTGCTTCACGCCATCGCCTGCCCTCCGTTCACATCCAGCGAGACACCCGTGATGAAGGCCGCATCGTCGGACGCAAGGAAAGCGACGACGCCGGCGATGTCGTCCACCCCGGCATGCCGCCGCAACGGTATCTCAGAGACGATGCGCTCGCGTTCCGCGGCGCTGCGGCGCTCCGCCCACAAGCCGCTGGTGCGGGGCGTCAGGACGACCCCGGGATTGATGCAGTTGACGGTAATGCCGTCGGGGCCGTATTCCATCGCCAACTGGCGCGTGAAGGACGCGATGGCGCCCTTGGCGGCGGCGTAATTGGGGCCGGCTATCAGGCTTCCGTAACGTCCGGCCTTCGAGCCGTAGTTGATGACACGTCCGCCGCCGCCGCGCTGCATCAGGGGCAGCGCGGCGCGGCACGCCCACACCGCACCCATCAAGTTGAGATTCATCACGCGATGCCAATCTTCATCGCTTTCCTCCGCGAAACGGTAGGGCGTGTGCAAAGAGCCCCCTGCGTTATTGACCAGCACGTCCAGCCTGCCGGCGGCCTCGAACGCCGTCCGGATGGCCAGGGCGATTTCCGTCTCGCTGCCGGAATCGGCCTGCAAGGCGTCCACCCGCAGCTTCAGACGCTCCGCTTCTTGAAGGGTGCCGTCCAGGGCGGCCGCATCGCGATCGGATACCCATACATGCATCCCTTCCTGCGCCAGGCGCAAAGCCGTGGCCCGGCCTATTCCAGCGCCTGAGCCCGTCAAAAATGCGGTTTTTCCAGCCAAGCCTCGCATTTTCATTCCACCTTGATGTCCGCAAACCGGATGACTTCGGACCAACGCTGCGTTTCCGTGTTCAGCAGTTCACGGAAGTCCGCGATCGATCCGCCTTTCGGCTGCGCCCCGACATTGGCCAAACGTTCCTTGAAGGTGTCGGTTGCCAGGATCTTGTTCACTTCGGCATTGATTTTTTCCAATATGGCGGGCGGCGTGCCGGCGGGCGCCAGCAGCGAGAACCATCCCTGCGATTCGAAACCCGGCACGCCGGCCTCGTCCATGGTGGGCAGTTCCGGCGCAGCGTCGCTGCGCTGCTTGGTGGTAACGGCCAGAGCCTTGACACGCCCTGATTTGATGTGCGGCAGCGCGGCCGGCAGGTTGTCGAACATGATGTCGATCTGCCCGCCCATCAAGTCGGTCAGGGCGGGAGAACTGCCTCGATAGGGAATATGCATGATATCCGTACCCGTCATCGACTTGAAGAGTTCCGATGAAAGGTGGGGCGTGCCGCCTATGCTCGATGAGCCATAATTGACTTTTCCGGGCCGCGCCTTGGAGTAGGAGATCAAGTCCTTCACCGACGATATCGGCAATTTGGGATTGACGATCAAGACATTGGGCACGGTCGCCACGACGACGATCGGATCGAGCTCTTTTTGCGGGTTGAAAGGATTGGATTTGAAAAGCTGGGGATTGATGGTCAAGGTCTGAGGGGCGCCCACGACCAGCGTGTATCCATCGGGCGCCGCGCGCGCCGCGGCCTCCATGCCTATGTTGCCGCTGGCCCCGCTGCGGTTTTCCACGACGAAGGGCTGCCCCAGCGCGCGCGCCAGCCTGTCGGAAATCTCCCGGCCCACGATGTCGGTGGCCCCGCCGGGCGGAAACGGCACAATCACCTTGACGGGACGCTCGGGATACGCGGCGGCATCCTGGGCCTGGACGGCAACCGGCATGGCCAGCAAACCCAAGACGATAGGAAGTGATTTAAGGAATTTCATGGATGGATCTCCTCTTTCGTTTTAATAAGCAAACACATCAACCCTGCATGAGTTCCGCGGCAATGAACGCCCGCCGCCTCCCTAAAATGGCCAAGCGACACGCCATACGGCACTTGATGCACGTTCGACATGGCGTATTCGATGCTGCTAATCCATCAACGTGCCGCCGTTTACATCGAGCACATGGCCGGTGATGAAGCTCGCCGCCGGGCTGGCTAGAAAATGCACGGCGTCGGCGATCTCGGCGGCCGTTCCCAGCCGCCCCAGGGGAACGCGAGCGGCGATTTCCGGCCAGCGGTCGCGGGGTATCATTTCGCCCTCGATGGGGCCCGGCGCAACGGCATTGACGCGTATGTCGGGCGACAGCTCGGTCGCCAGCGACTTCATCAATGAAATCACCCCCGCTTTCGACGCGCAGTAATGGGCTTTGGTGCCGGCCTTGCCGGCGTTCAACGCCGCAAAGCCTGTTTTCCCGGCACGAGAAGTCAGCAGGACCATGCTGCCCTTGGTTTTCAGCAAGGGGGTGATGGCGGCCTGAGCCACCACAAAGCTTCCCGTCAGATTGATGTCTATGAGCCGCCTCCATTCTTCCAGGGGAATGGAGGCGATCGGCCTGGCGGGCGCCGTAACGGCCGCGGAATGTACCAGCAGTTGCAGGGGTCCGAGTTTTTCCGCCTCCGCAAACAGCTTGCGCACTTGCTGCGGATCGCACACGTCGGCATGGAAATAGCCGCAGCCGTCAGGCAAAGGCTGTTGCGGCTCCGACAGATCGGCGATCAAAACGCGGTAGTCGGCGGCCAGCCGGCGCGCAATGGCCCAACCGATATTGCGGGCGCCGCCGGTAACAATGGCTACGGGCTTCATGAATGGTCCTCAATAGTCCGATACGTCGACGTGGCTGGAATCGGGGTCGACCGCGACGTCGATGACGGTAGGGATGTTCGAGCCACGGGCTTCCTCGAGCGCCGCGGCCAACTGCTCCGGCGTGGTGGCATTCACGCCGCGGCAACCCATGCCTCGCGCGATCTGGGCGAAATCGGTGGGCGAAAAATCCACCGCTATGCGGCGGTCTTTCAAGTTGTCGCGCACCATGCCGAGCCCGCCGTTGTTCGCCACGACAACGGTAATCGGCAGTTGCTCCTGTACGCAGGTGGCCATGACGTTCATGGTCATGGCAAAACCGCCATCGCCCGTGAGGCAGACGACGTTCTTCTCCGGATGAACCAGCTTCACCGCCGCCGCCGCGGGCGCGCCCCAGCCCATGCCGCCGATGCCGCCCGGCACCACCAGTTGCCCCGGCGTGCGCACTTTGAGCGTGGTGGTCGCCCAGATCCGATTGGTGCCGGCATCCAGCGTCAGCATATCGTCGGGCGTCAGGAAGGCATCCAGCGCCTTGATGACATCCGCGTTATGAACCGTTCCGGGAGCGGCGCGAGTCGGCGCATCGAAGACGGGATGCGCTGAGTGAACCTCCGCAATCCAGGCCAGGCGGTCCAGCCGCCGCTCCGCTCCGAGATCATGCGCGAGCAGCGCTTCGATCGCGTCGCCGCCGTCGGCGCATATTGCCAGATCGACCGGGTAAACCCATCCGGCGTTGCGCGGATCGACATCGATCTGGACGATGCGCTGAACCCCCGGCTTGATGAAGCCGGGGTCGCGAAATTTAATGTAGTCGGCCCCAAGGCTGGCGCCGACGACGATCAGCGTATCGGCGCTCTCGACGGCGGCGTTGGCGGATTTCATGCCCCATGTTCCCAGCATGCCGACCGCAATCTCGGAGGTTTCGTCCACTACGCCCTTTGCGTTGTAGCTGGTGGCCACGGCCACGCCAAACTTTTCAGCCAGCAGGGCCACCAGTTTTCGGCCCCGGGGATTCTGCATGCCGTTGCCCACGATAAGTACGGGCCGCCGGGCGTCGGCCACCATTCCCGCCAGCGCCTGGATGGCTTGCGGATCGGGCACGGGCATGACGACATCCTGGTACCCCTGGGCGGGATAGAGCTGTACGCGAGATTGCTCCGGCATCTCCCGGCGAATGATGGGAGACTTCAACACAACGGCCGTCGGCCCCTGGCGCGGCAGGCTGGCTTGCTTGTAGGCTTGCTGAATGGCATAGACCGCTTCGTGCGGCTCGGTCGCATAGTAAGTGGATTTGGTCATGGTCTTCATGACGGCGCGGACATCCGCCGCGCCATAATCGCCCGTCATGGTTTGATACACGCCGTACATGCCGAAGCCGTCATAGCAGGACGTATCCGTAAGCACGAGCATGGGCGAGCCGGCGAAATAAGCTTCCAGTATCCCGAAGGCGCCGGTGGTGCTGGCGAAAGGCCCCTGGCCCATGTAGACACCCGGCTTGCCCGTCAAGCGGCCGACGACCTGCGCCATGATGGAGGCGACCTGTTCGCCCCGCGTCAAAATCACGCGCAGTTCCTTTCTCGACCGGTAGAACTCGTCCAGCATCCAGGTCACGCCCAGGCCGGGCAGGGTAAACGCATAGTCGACCTTCAGGTCGGTAAGCGTCTTGACGATCGCCTGCTTGGTCGTGACGGCGGCGGTGGGGGATGATCCATCCATTCTTTTTCCTTTAAAGAAGCTTTTTTTCATAATACAAACGTTTGCATTGGCGAGTCAATGACATTTTCATAGGGAGTATCGATAATGAGTGGTATATTTTTGACTATCGTTTGCAATAGAGGTCGAAAGTAGATGGCAGCCAGCTTGCAGGATGTGGCCCGGATGGTGGGGGTGTCCATCAGCACCGTATCGAGGGCGCTGCATCGCCCCGACATGGTCGACGCCGAAACCCGGAAGCGCATCGATGTCGCGGTGAGTGCCTTGGGCTATGTTCCGCAAGGGGTGGGCCGCGCGCTCGTGTCCCGGCGCACGCGCAGTGTCGGCGCCGTCGTTCCGCGCATCGGCGCATCCGCTTTCGCGCAAACCATAGAGGCCTTGCGTCAGGGCTTGGGCAAAGCCAACTACACCTTGCTGCTCGCGCAGCCCGCCATCAACGAGCAGGCGGATTTGCGCCCTTTGCGCACGCTCATAGAAAGAGGCGTGGACGGCGTGGTGCTTCTGGGGAACGACTGTCCATCCGCCTGGCTGGATCTCATTGCCAAGAACGGCCTGCCCGTTGCCACGATCTGGGCCGATGCGGGGAACGCCCTGCCCGGCGCCATCGGGTTCGACAACTATATCGCCGGCCAACAGGCCGCCGAGCACCTGCTGAGCCTGGCGCATCGCGAATTCGCTTTCATCAGCGGCCATCTTGCGTCCAACCAGCGGGCCCGGCAACGCTATCAAGGCCTGCTTGAAACCATCGCCGCCGGCGGTGGGCGGCTGTCGCGCGAGCTGATCGTTGAAGCGGATTACGGATTCGCCGACGGCTACGAGGCAGCCCGCCATTTACTGAGCAAAAAACTGCCCTTTTCCGCCTTGATATGCGGCAACGACTATCTGGCTCTGGGCGCCATGGCGGGACTGCGCGAACAAGGCCTGGACATCCCTCACGATATATCCGTCATCGGCTTCAACGACAGCGAGTTCTCGCCTTTTGTGAATCCGCCGCTTACCACCATCCGTTTTCCTTCCGTCGAAATCGGCACGATCGCGGCTGAAACCCTGCTGGCGGCGATAGACTCAAAGAAAGCGATGCCGCCGCCCCAGATGCTGCCTACGGCATTGGTACGGCGAAGCTCGACGGGGCCGCTGCAACACGGGCGGAAACACGGATAGCTGCAGCGCCGGCGGCCTTGCCCCGCCCGCCTTCAGGCGCCGGGCCGCGAGAACAGATTGCGCTGGATCTGCTCCAGGTGCTCGACCAAAAGCCGGCGCGCCTGGACCGCGTCACGGTCTTTCAGGGCGTCGACGATCGCCCGGTGCTGGACCTGATATTGGCGGCGGGTTTCGGGCGTGAGCGAAATGCGTTTCAGCCTGCCCCATTCGCCTTGTTCCCTGACCTGGTTGGTGAGATCGAGGATGCGCACGAAGAAGCTGTTGTGCGTGGCATGGGCGAACGAGCGATGCAGGGCTTCGTCCCAATGTTCGAATTCCTCGATGCTGCCCGCCGCTTCGGATTGTTCGAGGCAATGGAACATGTCCTGGAAATCCGCCGCGGTGGCGTTTTGCACGATCAGCCCCGGCATGAGCGGTTCGATCAGCAGGCGCGCGACCATGAGTTCGGCCGGGCTGGTGTGCGCGGGCTCCGGTTCGGGCCGCGGCCGGCGCAGCGCTTCGGCTTGCGCCGCGACGAAAGTGCCGCTGCCCACGGTCTGGGTGATCAGGCCTTGTTCGCGCAGATGCGCCAGCACCCGCCGCACCGAGCCGCGCGAAATGCCGAAGCGCTCGCTGAGTTCGCGCTCGGGCGGCAGCTTCACCCCCCGGCGCAAGCCGCCTTCGGACATTTCCTTCAGCAAATGATCGGAAAGCGCGCGGATGCCCTCCGCCCGCGCCCCGGGCACGGCAAAACGTTGCTGCACAAGCGACTCCAGCATGGGAAACCGGTATTTTACTAAATTGTACCAATTGGTCAATATAATCGGAAAACGCCGATTTTATAGATCCAATTTGGTCTTGTTTTTGTGCTACATTAGCGCGGTTGGATCAATCTACAGGAAGCGATATGAAATTAGCGACTCTCAAGCACAATGGCAACCCCGCGGTATGCCTGGTCGATTCGGGCAAGCAGCGGTACTGGCCGCTTGCCGACCTCATCCCGGGCTTTGGCTCGAACATGCACCAGTTGGTACAGCAGTTCGACGCAATCCGGCACCAGATCCAGCCGCGCGGCGAAGGCCTGCCGCTGGATGCCTCCCTGCTTCTCGCGCCCATCCAGCGCCCGTTCCGCAATGTGTTCTGCGTCGGCCGCAACTACCACGCGCATGCCAGGGAATTGTCCAGCTCGGTCTTCAAGGACAACGACAAGAACGTGCAGTCCTGGCCCATCGTCTTCACCAAGGTGCCCGAATCCGTGATCGGCCCGAACGACGCCGTGGCGCTGCCCAAGGGCATTTCCGAACAGATCGACTATGAAGCCGAGCTCGCGGTCATCATCGGCAAGGGCGGCAAGAACATCTCGCGCGCCGACGCCATGAACCATGTCTTCGGCTACACCATCGTCAACGACGTCACCGCCCGCGACGTCCAGATGCGCCACCAGCAATGGGACATGGGCAAGTCCTTCGACACCTTCTGCCCCATGGGCCCCTGGGTCGTCACGGCCGACGAGCTCGACGGCGGCAACACCCGCGTGCGCTGCTGGGTGAACGGCGAACTGCGCCAGGACGGCGCCACGCCCGACCTCATCTTCGACCTGCCCACGCTGATCGAAACCTGCTCGCGCGGCATCACGCTCCACCCCGGCGACATCATCGCCACGGGCACGCCCGCGGGCGTCGGCATGGGCATGAACCCGCCGCAATACCTCAAGACCGGCGACGTCGTCCGCATCGAAATCGACGGCATCGGCGTTCTGGAAAACACATTCAAGTAAGCACAGCATTCCGCATCCGGAGCAGACACATGAACAAGCTTTCCATCAAGAAGACAGCCGGCGCCGCGGCCTGGCTCAAGGCATTCTGCGCAACGGCGGCCCTGGCGCTGTCCGGCCACGCCCTGGCCCAGTACCCCGAACGCCCCATCACCATGATCGTGCCCTTCCCGCCCGGCGGCGTCGCCGACACCGTCGCCCGCCCGGTGGCGGACGCGCTGTCCAGGGAATTGGGCCAAAGCGTCGTCATCGAGAACAAGGCCGGCGCGGGCGGCGCCATCGGCATCGGCTATGCCGCCAACGCCAAGCCCGACGGCTACACCATCCTGCTGAGCCTGTCGTCCATTTCCATACTTCCCGAAGCCGACAAGATTCTTGAACGCAAGCCGGCATTCCGGCTCGACCAGTTCAAGCCGATCGGCCGCATCACCGCCGATCCCACCGTGCTGGTCGTGCGCGCCGACGCGCCCTGGAAGACCGTCAAGGACTTCGTCGAAGACGCGCGCAAGCATCCGCAAGACATCACCTATGGCAGCTCGGGCATCTACGGAACGATGCACGTGCCCATGGAAATGCTCGCGCAGGCGGCGGACGTGAAGCTGTCGCACATTCCCTACACGGGCGCCGGCCCGGCGGTGGCGGCTCTGCTGGGCGGCCACGTCCAGGCGCTGGCGACCGGCCCCGCCAGCGCGCTGCAACAGATCAAGGCGGGCAAACTGCGCGCCCTGGCGCACTGGGGCGACAAGCCGCTGGAATCCATGCCCGACGTCCCCAGCCTGAGCTCACTGGGCTATGACGCGAAATTCATCCAGTGGTCGGGCATCTTCGTGCCCGCCGCCACGCCGCCGGAAGCCGTCGAGCGGCTCAGCGGCGCGGTGCAGAAAATCGCCGCCAGCCCCGATTTCCAGAAGACCATGCTGGCGACGGGCAGCCCGCTGGAATTCCAGGACTCGGCCGGCTTCGACGCCTACTGGAAAACCGACTCCCAGTCGATCGCCAGGGCGGTCCAGAAAATGGGCAAGGTGGACTGATTCAGCCCGCCATGGCCGGCGCCGCATGGCCGGCCAGCCTGGGCAGCACGCGCCGGGCATTCGCCGCGGTGGCGAACACCACGTCTTCGCGGCTCACTTCCCTGATTTCCGCCAGCGCCTGGGCGATGCGCCCCACCTGAGCCGGCTCGTTGCGCGCCGGCGGCTTGCCTGGCCCGCCCAGCCAGGCGGGCGGAATGTCGGGCGCATCGGTTTCCAGCACCAGGTCCTGCAAAGGCAGTTGCCGCGCCAGCCGGCGGATCTGCAGCGCCCGCGCGAACGTCATGGCGCCGCCCATGCCCAGCGCGAACCCGTGCTCGATGAACAGCCGGGCCTGCTGCAGGCTGCCGTTGAAGGCGTGCGCAATGCCGCCGATCGGCGGCCGCCGCCGCAAATGCTTCAGCAGCAGATCCTGTGAACGCCGCACGTGCAACAGCACCGGCAGCCCATAGCGCCGCGCCAGGTCGAGCTGGGCGCCATAGAAGCGTTCCTGCTTCTCGCGCATGGCGTCTTCCTTGAGCGCCGGCAGGAAAAAATCCAGGCCGATTTCCCCGATGGCGACGAAGCGCGGATCTTCCAGCGACGCCTGGACGCAGGACTCCAGGCGCTCCAGGTCCTGCTCGCGCGCCTGCGGCACGCAGATGGGATGAATGCCCAGCGCGTAGGCGCCGCCCTTGAAAGAGCGGGCCAGCGAGCGCACGGCTTCGAAATTGCCGACCTCGACGGCGGGGATGACGATGGCGCCCACGCCGGCCGCGCCGGCGCGCTCTATGACTTCCTTGCGGTCGTGCGCGAACTCCGCCGCATCGAGATGGCAATGCGTATCGATCAGCATGGGACTCCTCTGCTATGCCTGCGGCAACGGCGGTGTCTCGGGATCGACCAGGCGTCCTTTTTCCATGGCCAGTTGCCGGTGCGCCAGCGCCGCGAGCGCCGGATCGTGGGTCACGATAGCAAACGCCGTACCGAACTCCCGGTTCACCCGCCGGAGCAGTTCGAACATGCTTTCCGCCGTGTACCGGTCCAGGTTGCCCGTGGGCTCGTCGGCCAGCACGCAGCTGGGCCGCGTCACCAGGGCGCGGGCCAGAGCCACCCGCTGCCGCTCGCCGCCGGACAGCTGCCCGGGATAGTGGTCGATGCGTTCGGCCAGGCCGACCTGCTCCAGCACCGCCTGGGCCTGTTCGCGCGCGGCTTTGCGGCTTTCGCGCCGCACGATCAGCGGCATGGCCACGTTGTCCAGCGCCGAAAATTCCGCCAGCAGGTGATGGAACTGATAGACGAAGCCCAGGCTGCGGTTGCGCAGCCGGCTGCGCTGCGTTTCGGACAAGCCGTCGACCGGCTCGCCATTGATCAGGACCGAGCCGGAATTGGGCCGGTCGAGCAGGCCCAGGGTGTGCAGCAAAGTGCTCTTGCCCGACCCGGAGGCGCCGACGATGGCCACCATTTCGCCCTGGTCGACATGCAGGCTGACGTCGCGCAGCACGGGGATTTCGCGGCCGCCTTCGTGATAGGTCTTGACAAGGTTGCGGGCGCTGAGCGCGTGGACCGGAACGGGATCAATCATGGCGCAGCACCTCGGCGGGCTGGAGGCTGGACGCGCGCCAGCTGGGATACAGAGTGGCCAGCAAGGCCAGCGCCAGGGATGTCGAGGCCACGACGGCGATGTCGGCGATCTGGGGATTGGACGGCAATTCGCTGATGAAATAGATTTGCTGCGGCAAGAACTGCACGCCCAGCATGCGTTCGATGAGCGGCACGATGACGTCGATGTTGTAGGCCACCAGCGCGCCGAAGCCGACGCCCAGCAAGGTGCCCACCACGCCGATCAGCGAGCCCTGCACCAGGAAGATGCGGGCGATCTCGCGCGGCGTCGCGCCTATCGTGCGCAAGATGGCGATGTCGGAGCGCTTGTCCTTGACCGCCATGACCAGGGACGACAGCAGGTTGAAGGCGGCGACCGCCACGATGAGCGCCAGGATCAGGAACATCATGCGCTTTTCGGTCTGCACGGCGGCAAACCAGGTGCGGTTGTTCTGCGTCCAGTCCTGGGCATGGACGTAGGGCGGCAGCAGCGCGGCCAGTTCCCGCGCCACGAAAGGCGCCTGCTGCATGTCGGCGATGCGCAGCCGCACGCCGCTGGAGCCGCTGTCGCGGAACACCCTGGCGGCATCCTCGACGTTGATGAAGGCAAGCGTTGCGTCGTATTCGTAATAGCCGGAGGAAAAGACGCCGCCCACCGTGAACTGCCGCATGCGCGGCGTAAAGCCGGCCGGCGATATCGAGCCTTGCGGCGCCAGCAGCAGGACGGTATCGCCCACCCCGACGCCCAGGCTGACGGCGAGCTGGTTGCCCAGCACCACCGAGAACGCCCCGGGCTGGAGCGCATCCAGGCGGCCCGAGACCATTTGGCCGGCAATGTCCGAGACCGCGCTTTCCGCCGCCGGATCGATGCCGCGCACCTGCACGCCGGCCAGGGTTTCGCCGCGCACGATCATGCCTTGCGCCGCCACGAAGGGCGCCGTCCCAGTGACCGCCGGGTGGCGCGAGGCCCGGTCGGCGATCTGCCGCCACTGCGACAAGGCGTCGCCCGCGTTGCGGGGCACGTAGAGCTCTATGTGCGGCAGCACCGACAGCATGCGGTCGCGCACCTGGGTCTGGAAGCCGTTCATGACCGACAGCACGACGATGAGTGCGGCCACGCCCAGGGCGATGCCGGCCATGGAGCTGGCCGCGATGAACGACACGAAGCGGTCGCCGCGCCCGCCGCGCCGCCTGGACCGCGCCAGGCCGGCGTACCGGGCCCCTATCCACCATTCATAAGACATTATTCAAGCCACCGTTTCCCATTGACACTACAATTCAGGAATGCGAATCGTACTACCAGGCGCTCTGCCGGATCCGCGCGAAGCGCGGGAGCTGGTCCCATATCTTCAAAAAACCGCCCCGACCCTGTTCGGCTGGCTGGAACATGCCCGGGCTCGCATCCTGGACGCCGACCCCGCCGGAACGGGCTGTACGCCGTTCGAGTTCTGGCAGTTGCGGGCCCGCGGCTTCGAGCCTGAAGATGGACAGAATTTTGCCACAGGCCTGGGCCCGCTGCGGGCCCAGGCATTGCAAAATGCTTCCATCGCGCCCGCCGACGCCGTCTGGCTGGTCGAGCTGGTGCATGTATCCCCCGCGCGCGACGGCGCGGCGCTGCTGCCCGCACAGGAATTGTCCATCACTCCCGAACAGAGTGTAGCCCTGTTCGAATCGGTGCGCGCCGGCTTCGCCGAGGCCGGCTTCACGCTGCGCGAGGCCGGCGGCGACTTCTGGCGCGTCGAACCGCCCGCCGCCTTCGCGCCGCGCTGCGCGAGCCCGCTCCTGGTCAGCCTGACATCGGTGAACGACTGGTGGCCGCAGGACATGGAGGCGCGGCCATGGCGCAAGCTCGTCAACGAAACGCAAATGCTCTGGTTCGACCACCCGGTCAACCGGCAGCGCTACCAGCAGGGCTTGCTGCCGGTGAACAGCCTGTGGCTCTACGGAGGCGGGCGCGGCGAACAGCTGCGCAACGCGCCTGCCGGCGACGACGTCCAGGTGCACGGCTCGCTGCTCGCCTTCGCCGTCGCGCAAGACTGGGGAGGCTGGCTGGCGGCGCTGTCCGAGCTCGAAACGCGCGTCTTCCGCCCGCTGGCCGGGCGGCCCATGCCCGGCCTGGTATTGACCGGAAGAACCCGGCTGGCCGAACTGGAAGCCCCTGGATGGAACAAGTGGAAACAATGGCTGCCAGGCAGCCGAGAAGCATGGAGAAAATGGTGGTCACCCCCCGACTGAGTACCCGGCCCGTCAATCACGCGGCCGCCAAAGCCCTGGAAGCGGCGGGCATACATCCCCTGCTCTCGCGCCTCTGGGCGGCCCGCGGGGTCGAATGCGCGCAAGACCTGATGCTGAACTGGGCCGCGATGATACCGCCCGGGAGCCTCACCCAGTCCGAGCGCGCCGCCAAGGTGCTGGCCGACGCGATCCAGTCCGGCAGGAAGCTGCTCATCGTCGCCGACTACGACTGCGACGGCGCGACGGCCTGCGCCGTCGGGCTGCGCGCCTTGCGCAGCATGGGCGCGCGCGTGGACTTCCTGGTGCCGAACCGGTTCGAGACCGGATACGGGCTTTCCCCGGCCGTGGTCGAGCTGGCCGTCCGGCATCCGGCCGGCAAGCCCGACATGCTGATCACCGTGGACAACGGCATCGCCAGCGTCGACGGCGTGGAGGCCGCCCGGCTCGCGGGCATGGACGTCGTCATCACCGACCACCCCCTGCCCGGCGACGAACTGCCCGATGCGCTGGCCATCGTCAATCCCAACCAGCCCGGCTGCGGCTTCCCTTCCAAGAACCTGGCGGGCGTGGGCGTGATCTTCTACCTGATGCTGGCGCTGCGCTCGGAATTGCGCCGGCGCGGCGTCTACCCCTCGGACGGCGGACCGCGGCTGGATCAGCTGGCCGACCTGGTCGCCCTGGGCACGGTGGCCGACGTGGTCAAGCTGGACGCCAACAACCGCCTGCTGGTCACCCAGGGCTTGCAGAAAATGCGCAGCGGCCGCATGCAGGCCGGCGTGCGCGCCCTGTTCGCCGTCGCGGGGCGCGAGCCCCGGCAAGCCAGCGGTTTCGATCTGGGCTTCGCCATCGGCCCGCGCATCAACGCCGCGGGCCGCCTGGCCGACATGAGCCTGGGCATCCATTGCCTGACGACGGACGACGAAGCCCTGGCGCTGCGCCTGGCGCGCGAACTCGACGCCATGAACCAGGAAAGGCGCGGCATCGAGGCGACCATGCGCGAAGAGGCCCTGGCCTCCCTGGAGGCCGCCGCGCCGACCATCGGCGCGAGCGTCTGCGTCTATCACCCGGAATGGCACCAGGGGGTGGTCGGCCTGGTCGCCTCCCGCCTGAAGGAAACGTACTGGCGCCCGACGCTGGCCTTTGCGCGTTCGGACACCGGCGAGCTGCGCGGTTCGGGCCGCTCCATACCCGATGTGCACCTGCGCGACGTGCTGGACCTGGTGTCCAAGCGGCACCCGGGCACGATCCTGAAGTTCGGCGGCCACGCCATGGCCGCGGGGCTGACGCTGCGCGAGGACGCCTACGCGCTGTTCACCCGCGGCTTCGACGAGGCGGTGCGCGAGCTGAGCGGCAAAAGCAGTTTCGATCCGGTCATCGAGACCGACGGATCGCT
>JACDJC010002580.1_pt1 | contig 13995 bp, 13 predicted proteins | sample 7454191 | NCBI WGS metagenome assembly JACDJC01 (sample SAMN14253291, study PRJNA609438) | sludge metagenome | isolation source: sludge after 25d culture with pyrite and EDTA | collected 2018-12-20 | reverse complement strand
GCGGGTAGGAGTGGACAAAGATGGGGGCTTATTTTTAGAATCAACGAGGTTTGGAAGCCACGTTCGCGTTAACAAACACTGGTGGCTTCAGGCTGAAAATCTTGTCGGATTTATGAACATGTTCCAACTAACAGGTGACCAGCAATACTGGGATACTGTGAAACAGACCTGGGATTTTATTGATCGTTACGTTATTGATCACAAAGGTGGGGAATGGTTTACGAAGGTCAATCGTTTGGGTGTTCCATATTTAACAGAGCCGGAAGATGATCCGTCACCTTACTATCGGAATGACTGGAAAATTGACCCATGGAAATGCCCTTACCATAACGGAAGAGCCATGATGGAATTGGTAAAGCGGATTGATAAGTGTCAAAAGATCGAATAAAAGAATAAATGCAAATGGGATAAAATACCCAATGACGAAAAGTCAGATTATGCGATGCATTAAATTCAGATCAATTACTTTCAATTAATAACAGTAAGCTTGATAAAAATATCCATTTTATGAAAAGTAAGAATTCATTATATCTTCTCACGGTAAGTTTTGTTTCAACTCTTGGTGGTTTTTTGTTTGGTTACGATACGGCTATTATTTCAGGATGTAATTCTTTTCTTCAGGCTCACTTTGGTTTATCGCCTGCGCAACTAGGTTGGGTGGTATCGTCAGCATTGTTGGGAACCATTGCAGGCTGTATTGTATCAGGAATAATTGCCGATCGGATTGGGCGCAAAAATTCCTTAATTGTTGCCGCAACTTTGTTAACCATTTCTGCAATTGGTTCTATGTTGCCACCTCAATTTGCCGGGAATATTGATCATGCATATTGGTTAACTGCGGACAAAAGCGATGCATTTACTTTTCTGATTGTTTTTCGCATCATTGGAGGTATTGGTGTTGGTATTACTTCGGTTGTAGCTCCAATATACATATCAGAATTGACTCAGCCCGAAAAGAGAGGGAAATTTGTCTCCATCTACCAATTATCAATTACACTTGGAATTTTGTTAGCCTTTTTAGTTGATTGGATAATATTGAATAATGCCGGCGATGCTGCCGGAATTATTGCTGATGAAACTACCGGTTTTTGGAATTGGTTATTTGTCCAGGAAATATGGCGAGGTATGTTTGGAACGGAAATTCCAATTGCTGCCATTTTTTTTACGTTGCTTTTTTTCGCCCCTAAAAGTCCAAGATGGTTAGTTGCACAGGGAAGAGAGGATGAAGCGCTTAAAATCATGATTCGTATAAGTGGAAACGAACTTGCACAGAAAAACATTGATGAGATTAATGAACTGGTAAAGAATGATACAGGAGGATTTAAAGAATTGTTAAAACCGTTTTTAAGGACTCCTTTATTGATTGGTGTTTTTCTTCCTATGTTCTCCCATCTAAGTGGAATAGCAGCAATTATGTATTTTGCCCCAAATATTTTAAATGAATCTTTAAATAATGTTGAAAGCTCATTCCTGGGAGCTGTCCTTGTTGGAATAGTGAACTCTGTTTTCACGTTTATAGCGATATATAATATTGAGAAAATTGGACGTCGTAAATTGTTGTTGATAGGAGTTACCGGTGCCCTCCTGTCGCTGATGGGTGTAGGCCTTCTTTTTGCAATAGGATCAAACTTGGTTATTATTCCATTGCTATTTTATGTCGCAAGTTTTGCATTTTCGTATGGCCCTGTCGTATGGGTCATCGTTAGCGAGATTTTCCCAACACGAATACGCGGTCTGGCAGCCTCTATTGGTAGTTTTTCACTCATGGTTACCGGGTTTTTTATTACGCTGACCAATCCTGTTTTAATAAAATCAATAGACCCGAGTGGGACATTTTTCCTGTATGGCGTGCTGACTATTCCAGCCATTTGGTTTATATGGAAATTTGTACCTGAAACAAAAGGTAAAACATTGGAGGAAATCGAAAAATACTGGAAAGAGAAATGATCTATAGTCAATAGCTGGAATAAGGAATGACAGGAATGATAGAGAAATACGAGATTAAAGAAAGTGGATTTCATCCTTTTTTAATTAGTGACGGATGGCAGATTGCCCAACTCAATTACGATCGTAATCAAAAAGTTGAGAACATAAATAGACTCGATATCCATAACCATACTGATGAAGTATTTGTATTGTTGAAAGGAAGAGCAATTATTATTACTGCACAAATAGATGATAATCAGCCCCAGTTCGAATTTGAGGTTATGAAGCCTGGGGTTATTTATAATGTGCCTCGAAAAACGTGGCATAACATAGTAATGGAAAAGAAGTGTAAGGTAATAATTGTGGAAAAGTCGAATACACATCAAAATGATTTTGAGTTATTCCAACTCAATGAAAAAAAGAAACTGGAATTAAGAGAACGAGTAGATGAATTAATGAAATTTAATTTAACACAATGATATGGCTATTTGGAAAAATGATAAGGAATTATATCGAATAGCAAAAAATGAGCTATTTGTGGCCTTAGTGGGTGATATTTTGGATAAATTGGGATTTCAACACCAGTTTTTACCTCCAATCATTAAACCACTAAACAGTAATTTTATATTAATTGGCCGAGCAATGCCGGTTTTAGAAGCTGATGTATTTGCTGAAGTCATGGAAGATACAAATAACCCTTTAATGAAGAAGCCTTTCGGGATAATGTTTGAGGCATTGGATAGTTTGAAGGAAGATGAAGTTTACATCTGTACCGGGGCTTCGCCCCGGTATGCTCTTTGGGGTGGATTAATGAGCACACGGGCAATAAAATTGGGGGCTGCCGGGGCAGTACTAAATGGCTATTCACGAGACACCAATGAAGTGCTAAACCTGAATTTTCCCACTTTTTCGTATGGCGGATATGCCCAGGATCAAGGGCCACGGGGAAAAGTAATAGACTATGGTATACCCATTGAAATTGAAGGGATTCGTGTTAATCCAGGAGATATTGTTTATGGCGACAGAGATGGTATAGTTATCGTTCCGAAACAAGCCGAAGAAGAAGCATTTATGGGAGCGATAGAAAAATCCAGAGGTGAGCATCTGGTGAAAAGGGCATTAGAACAAGGCATGAGCACGGTTGATGCTTTTAATAAATTCGGAATCATGTAAAAATATGGATATGAGGAAAATAGATCTAACCGGGAAAAAAGCGTTGGTTACAGGGGGAAGTAAAGGTATAGGTTCAGAAATTTGCAGAGAATTGGCAGCTTGTGGGGCCGATATCTTCATTAATTATTTTTCCAACAAAAAGTCAGCGGAAGACTTGGCCATAGAAATTCAGAAAGAATATAAGGTGAAGGTTTGTATTGGTGGTGCAGATGTTTCTAAAGCTGACCAGGTCAAGGCCATGTTTCAGGATATGGATAACCAATTGGGAAGTATTGATATTCTCATTAATAATGCTGGAACAGAAAGTGTTGTTCATGTTTTGGATATGGAAGAGGATGAATGGGATAGGGTAATAGATACAAACCTGAAAGGTCCATGGTTATGTGCACGCGAGGCTGGATTAAGAATGGAAATGAAAGGAGGAGGTGTTATCATCAATATTTCATCGATCCACGATATGGTTCCACGTAAGGGATTAATTCATTATTGCTCTGCCAAAGCAGGGTTGAAAATGCTCAGCAAGTGTCTTGCACTTGAATTGGCTGAAAGTAATATTCGTGTCGTTTCAGTGGCCCCCGGGGCAATTGAAACAGAAATGAACAGGGAAGAGATCAATATATTTGGACGTGAAAAATTTAATGATTGGATTCCATCAGGGAGGATTGGAAATGTTAAAGAAGTTGCACAATCTGTAGCCTTTTTGGCAAGCGATATGGCAAGCTACATTAATGGAGCTGACCTCTATATTGATGGAGCCTATATGAACAATACGATCCACTATGATCCTCGCCCACCCCGAAAAAAAACTTAGAGCCTTTTAAACTGTAAGCTTTAATGTCATGACATTTTTTTATACCGGTAGCTACACGCAAAAAGGAGCGCCAGCCGCTTATCCAACAGGAAAGGGAATAGGATGTTTTCACTTCGATCTGGAAACGGGTGAGATCTCATTCCTACATTATATTGGGCAACGAAATCCGAGTTATTTGACAATCTCGCGGGACAAGAAGTTTTTATATGCCGTTGAAGAAATGTATGAATTCCTGAATCCAAAAGTTTTTGCCTATCGAATTGGAGACGACGGATCTTTAAACTTATTAAATACTCAAAAAATAAAGGGCGACTATGCTTGTCATTTGGCCATAATCCAGGATCGTCTGGTTGTAGCCAATTATGTTTCCGGAAATGCCTTGTCGTATCCTATTTTAAAAGATGGGAGGTTAGCTCCTTATACACAGGAAATCAAACATGAAGGGTCAGGACCGAATGTGGAGAGACAGGCTAGTCCGCATATGCATATGATTTATCCTTTTGGTAATGATAGCATGTATGTTTTGGATTTTTCACTGGATATGGCAAAGGCTTATCATTTTGATACAGCATCTGAACAATGGATTGCAACACCAAATCTGGATATAAAGATTGATGCCGGTAGCGGTGCAAGGCACATGGTGGTGGATCAGAAGAAAGAACTGGCTTTTGTTTTAGGCGAGTTAACTGGTGATGTGTTCGTGGTAGATTTATACGGAGATGTATGTAATATCGTTCAAAAAATATCCATAATCCCTGAAGACCATAGAGGGGATATTAGTGGTGCGGCTATTCGATTGCATCCAAATGGTAAATTCTTGTATACTTCCAATCGTGGATCGGGATCCATCTCTGTTTTCAGAATCGACAGAGAATTGAAAAACTTAACACTTGTCGCAAACCATTCAACAGAGGGCAAAACGCCACGCGACTTTAATATCGATCCCAGCGGAAAATGGCTCATAGCTGCCAATCAGGACTCAAATTCATTGGTCGTGTTCGAGATAAATCAGAATGATGGAACCTTAAGCCTAAAGGCAAAAGCAGAAGCAGAAACTGAAACGGTGGTTAATATCTGCTGGTTGTAAAATAATACAGGAAGAATGTGCAATCGAAAATGATTGAAATAAAAGGAATTACGTGGGATCATCCCAGGGGGTATGAACCGCTTATTGCAGTGTCGGAGCAATTTGAAAAGAGTAATCCCACAGTATGCATTAAATGGGACGTTCGCTCGCTTAAAGAATTCGGTGACATGCCCATAGAAGATTTAATTGAACGCTATGACTTAATAACTATCGACCATCCGTACATGGGGCAGGCTGATAAAAATGGACTTCTGTTGAAGTTGGAAGAGCACCTTTCTGATGATAGGATAAATAAGCTGGAAGCAGAGTCGTTAGGACAATGTTTTAACATTTATCGATACAATAGCCACTTGTATGCAATGCCAATCGATGCGGCGGCTTTGGTGGCATCATATCGAAAAGATTTAATAGAATCAGCTGGTTTAAGCTTGCCTCGTACACAGGATGAGTTAAAAAGCTTTTACAAAAAATTGCCTGGTGGTTTTTCGGTTGCATGGGCGCTTTGTCCGACCGATATTTGGTGCACATTTTTGACCTTATGCGCTCAAAATGCGGGCCGTAATTTTATAGGTGAAAAACAAATTGATGGTAAAGTTGGAGCAGAAGCAATCGATGAAATAAAGTTTCATTTAGAGTATTTACATCCCAGTTCCATGAAGTGGAGCCCCATACATGTTCTTGACAGAATGGGCAATGAAGATGAAATAATATATTCACCCTATTTATTCGGATACACCAATTATTCCAGAAATGGGTATACCAGAAATCTTATTCAATTTACAAACAGTCCGGTTGGAACGATAGAATATATCTCTACCATTATGGGTGGCGTAGGTCTGGCCGTTTCATCTTTGACGAAAAATCCTTCCATTGCTGCGAAGTTTGCTGAATACGCGGCTGCTGCTGAAATTCAAGAAGGCATTTTCACACAAAGAGGTGGACAACCAGCAAATGCAAAGGCATGGCAAAGCGCAGAAAACGATAGGCTTTGTAGTGGGTTTTTCAGTAGTACCATCTGGTCCATTGAAAATGCATACATCCGACCTCAACATCCAGGATGGAACCAGTTTCAGGAACAAGGTGCCGATGTCATCCACGAAGGAATCCTTAAAAATAGATGTTCAAATCAAGTCATGCGTCAGTTAAATGAATTGTATCAATCGATTTGCCTATGAAAACATTTAAAACCATACAATTAGAAACATCCGATAAGATTGCCATATTAAGATTTAATCGTCCGGATCAATTAAATGCCATGAACTTTTTAATGATGGGCGAAATAATTGAAGCCATTCATTGGGTTAATGGCAATGAAGAAATTTCTGTGGGAGTAATCTGTGGCACAGGAAGAGCCTTTATGGCTGGGGCGGATATTAAAGAATACGGAAGTCAAACCCAGCAACAGTTTGAATCCTTTCAGGAAAAAGGAATACAATTATACGAGGCCATTGAAAAAGCTTCGAAACCCTGGATTGCTGCAGTAAATGGTTTTGCATTGGGCGGTGGTTTCGAAATTGCACTTTCTTGCGATATGATTGTTGCTTCGGAAAAGGCTAAAATGGGCCTGCCCGAAGTGTTTCTTTGCCTTATCCCAGGTGGAGGTGGTACCCAACGATTAATACAGAAAATTGGAATCAACCGGGTAAAAGAAATGTTGTTTTTTGGTGCACAATATAATGCGACAACCTTATACAATTGGGGAATTGTAAATCGGATATTTCGTGATGATATTTTCCTATCAGAGGTGATGGAATTTGCGGGAAAATTATCCCGGCGATCGTCAAATTCTATTGCACAACTAAAACGCCTGACAAATTTAAGCCTAACCTCCATGCCATTTGAGGAAAGAATTAATGATGAAGCTGATACAGTTAAACAATTGTTTCTAAATCATGAGGCACAGGCTGCCATTCAAAACTTTATTCAAAAAACAGAAAAATGAGATGGAAAATGATGGACCATTAAAAGGACTGGTGGTAGCTGACTTTTCGCAGCTGGCACAAGGGCCTTGGGCAACACAAATGTTGGGCGATATGGGTGCCGAGATTATAAAAATTGAGCCTCCAAAAGGAGATTGGATGCGTCATTATGCTTATGGTAATTTGTATCCAAAAGGAGAGAGCATATCGTTTATTAGTTTCAACAGAAATAAGCGAAGCATTGCACTTGATTTGAAAACGGATGAATACAAAAGGATTGCAAAAAGCATTATTGCGAAAGCCGATATCCTGCTCGAAAATTATCGTCCGGGTGTTATGGATCGACTGGGTTTGGGTTATGAAGAAATGAAAGCACTGAATCCAAGATTGGTCTATTGCTCCAGTTCAGGCTATGGTTCATCGGGGCCTTATTTAAAACGCCCTGGACAAGACTTGTTGGCTCAATCCATTAGCGGTGGTCCATATTTGAATGGGAAAAGGGGCGACCTGCCGGTCGTTACTGCTGTTGGCCAGGCCGATTTGTTAACCAGTCTGTTTATTGTGCAGTCGGTTTTGGCAGCCATTTATTCACGTACTGTTTCAGGTAAAGGGCAAAAAATTGAAGCAAACCTTTTGAATTCTGCAGTTGGTTTTCATATTCAGGAAATTACGGCATACCTACACAAAGGTTCAAATCCTGAACGTAGTGAAAGTGGAATTCCGAACCCTTGGCTTGGCGCACCTTACGGTTTGTATGATACTAAAGATGGTTATATCGCTATTGGCATGAATTCAGTACGCAAAGTGGCAAAGGTTATTGGTCTTGAGAAATATGATGATGATAAGTTTGATTCCAATAATATTATTGAGAACAGGGATCAGATCCGATGCGACTTTAACGCTGTTTTTATTACAAAACCTACCGGCGAATGGCTGGAATCATTGTTGGCTGAAGATGTTTGGTGTTCGCAGGTCAACTCCTTTGATGAGATGGTGGAAGATCCTCAAATAAAACACAACAATATGATTCTTGAATACGAACATCCAACTGTGGGTAAAGTAAAAACCACCGGATTCCCTGTATGCTTTAGCGATACACCCCAAAAAATTAGAAAGCCGGCACCCTTGTTAAATGAACATGCCACTGAAATTCTAAAAGAGTATTGTGGGTATAACGATGATGAAATCAACGAATTTTTACTGAAAATAGCTGTTGTGAATTAAAATCCAAGTAAATCAATTTGGATGTTGGACATCATGCATTTGAAGTGTAAAAAAAATTAAGTAAAAAAATAAGTTAAGTAGATAAAGATGAAATTAGGATTTGGTTTATACCGTCATATGCTTAATGAGCAGCATTACAAGTTTGCCAGACAGTGTGGAGCAACACACCTGGTAGTACATATGGTCGATTATTTCGGAAATGCCGATAACGACAAGTCAAATGCCAATCAGCCTATCGGTGCCAAAAGAGGATGGGGAAAGGCTGGGGATGGCGGGTTGTGGTCGCTTGAAGAATTGTTGAAGATTAAAGCTGAAATCAATGGCCACGGTCTAGAATGGTATGCGATTGAAAATATTGACCCTTCCATTTGGCATGATATTCTTTTGGACGGCCCCAAAAAGGAGGAACAAATGGAGTTGGTGAAGGAACAGGTTCGCATTATTGGCAAGGCCGGGATTCCTGTTTTGGGCTATAATTTTTCGCTGGCAGGCGTTTCCAGCCGGATTGTGAAACCCTTTGCCCGAGGAGGTGCGGTTTCAGTAGGCATGGAAGGTTCGGTGGATGAAACTCCCGTGCCCAATGGCATGGTGTGGAATATGGTTTACGACGAGCATGCACCGGAAGGAAACGTACCATGTGTAAGTCATGATGAGCTTTGGAATCGATTGCAATATTTTCTGGAAAAAATTACGCCTGTGGCTGAAGAGGCTGGTGTTAAAATGGCGGCTCACCCGGATGATCCTCCAATGCCTTATGTAAGGAATACTCCCCGTTTAGTTTATCAGCCGGAGATGTACCAACGTTTGATTGATTTATACCCTAGCGAGAATAACTGCCTTGAGTTTTGTCTTGGAACTATCAGTGAAATGACGGATGGCGATGTTTATGAAGCCACCAATCAATACAGCAGGCAAAACAAAATCGCATACATCCATTTCCGCAACGTAATTGGCAAAGTGCCAAATTATCGGGAAGTTTTTGTAGATGAGGGCGATATTGATATGTTCCGTATCCTTGACATTCTTAAGCGAAACAATTACAATGGGATACTTATTCCGGATCATACCCCTCAAATGAGCTGCGACGGCTCGTGGTACGCCGGAATGGCTTTTGCAATGGGATATATGAAGGCTGCAATTGATAAAATTGGTATGGAATAATTACGATGATTGAAAAAATATATCTATGTTAACAAAGAACAAAGTCGTCACTTTCGGGGAAATCATGCTGCGGCTGGCCACACCTGGTTATCTGCGCTTCTCACAGGCCAGCGAATTTACAGCCACTTTTGGAGGAGGAGAAGCCAATGTTGCCGTTTCGCTTGCCAACTATGGCATTCCGGTTGAATTTATCACCCGGTTACCTAAAAACGATATTGGCCGCGCCTGCCTTATGGAACTTCGCAAACACGGTGTTGGAACTAACAATATTGTTTGGGGCGGAGATCGGCTCGGAATTTATTTTCTGGAAACCGGTGCGGTGAGCCGCGGAAGTAAAGTGGTATACGACAGGTCGCATTCAGCCGTTTCTGAAATTGAGCCGGGAATGGTAGACTGGAACGCTGTTTTTGACGGGGCATCGTGGTTTCACTGGACAGGTATTACTCCAGCTATTTCGCAAAACGCTGCCGACGTATGTCTCGAAGCCATTAAAAAAGCCAATGAACTGGGCATTAAGGTTTCATGCGATTTGAATTATCGCAAGAATCTTTGGAATTACGGAAAATCAGCCGGTGAAGTGATGTCCGATTTGGTGGCCGGAACAGACATTATTTTAGGTAATGAAGAAGATGCTGAAAAAATTCTCGACGTTAAGCCCGAAGGTGTAGATGTAACTGGTGGTCATGTGGAAGGTGCGGCATATGAATCAGTTTCAAAACAAATTATGAAGCGTTTTCCGCGATGTGAAAAAGTGGTAACCACCCTTCGAAGTTCGATTAACGCCAATCATAACGCCTGGTCGGGTGTATTGTGGGATGGACAGAGGCTTTATGAAGGCCCCACCTACCAAATCACCCACATTGTTGACCGTGTAGGTGGCGGTGATTCGTTTATGGGTGGCCTCATTTACGGTTTGCTTACATTCGAGGGCAATGACCAGAAAGCCTTGAATTTTGCATTGGCCGCATCGTGTTTGAAACATACGATTTACGGTGATTTCAATTTGGTTACCGTTGATGAAGTGGATAAACTGATGGATGGCGATGCCTCCGGCAGGGTGGCAAGATAGGAGCCTCCGTTTATCCCTCTCCAAGAGGGACTTAAAAGTGTTATTTGCGTAAAATTTAAAATGAAATGGCCAGATTTTCCCGTATAGAAGTAGCCTTAAAAATGGAGGAAACCGGACTGGTTCCTGTATTTTACAATGCGGATACAGAATTATGCAAAAAAGTGGTTAAAGCTTGTTACGACGGCGGGGTTCGTGTGTTCGAATTTACCAATCGCGGTGATTTTGCAATACTTGTTTTTAAAGAACTTAACCAATGGGCTCAACAGGAATGCCCTAAAATGATAATGGGTGTGGGATCGGTGGTTGATGAATCAACTGCAGCCATTTATATTGCCCTCGGAGCAAATTTTATTGTTTCCCCAATCATTGACGAAGCTACTGCCCGAGTATGCAACAAACGAAAAATAGCCTGGAGTCCAGGTTGCGGAACAGTTACTGAGATTGGCCGTGCGCATGAACTGGGCGCCGAAGTGGTGAAAATTTTCCCTGGCTCGGAAGTAGGAGGCCCTGGGTTTGTAAAAGCTGTAAAGGGCCCTATGCCGTGGACCAGCATTATGCCCACGGGTGGTGTTTCTCCTACGGTGGAAAATCTGACAGCATGGTTCCAAGCAGGAGTTACCTGTGTTGGTATGGGATCGAATTTGTTCCCCAAAGAGGTTTTATTAGAAAAGAAATTTACCATCATAACTGAGAAATGCAGAGAAATCTTACAGACAATTAAAGAAATTCGAACTCAAGAGTTTTAACTATCAAATAAGTTAGATATGAATGGATACGAAAGAATAAAAGCGGCCCTGGCAGGGAAAGAGACGGATAAAATTCCTGTAATGTTGCATAATTTTATGCAGGTAGCAAAAGAAGCCGGATATTCCATGGCACAATATCGTGAGAATCCTAAGTTTATTGCTGAGGCTTTCATTAAATCCGTTGAAAAATATCAATATGATGGAGTTCTTGTGGACATTGATACAGTTACCCTTGCCGGTGCTTGTGGTGTTGAGGTTGATTTCCCAAATGATGAGCCGGCACGCAGTCATGGTGGACTCTTAAATTCTTATGATATGCTCACTGCCTTAAAACCTGTAAATGTAGGTAGTTATAAATATGTGCAAATATGGTGTGAAGCGGTCAGACTCATAAAGGAACATTTTGGAAATGAAATATATGTCCGGGGAAATTGTGACCAGGCTCCATTTTCTTTAGCAAGTATGATTCGTGGAACTCAAAACTGGATGGTGGATTTCTACCTGACTGAAGAACACTTGATTTTTGAATTGCTGGACTATTGTACTGATGCAACAGTTCAGTTTGTTAAATTGATGGCGCAGACAGGATGTGACATGGTTTCCAATGGTGATAGTCCTGCTGGCCCAGAAATGATCTCTCCTGATCTGTATGAGAGATTTGCCCAACCTTATACCAAAAAAGTGGTGGATGTTGCTCACAGTTTAGGAGTGGATTACGTTCTCCACATTTGTGGCAATACCGAAATAATTCTTGAGCACATGATAGGTACTGGTGCAGATGGGCTGGAATTGGATTATAAAACCAACTCTCAAAAAGCTTTTGATGCGATGAAAGACAGAACAACCTTTTTCGGGAATATCGATCCTTCAGGAGTTTTGGCGCTTGGAAGTCCTGATTTGGTAAAGGCAAAAACAATTGATTTATTGGATATTTTTTCAAAAACAAATCGGTTTGTATTGAATTCTGGTTGTGCGCTTCCTTCCATAACTCCGGAAGAAAATATTAAAATGCTTATTAATACTGCCAGAGAATATAAATAGGAAATTTCTAACTTGTCAAAGTCGTTATAAAAAGGAAATTGTGTTTGATAGCTTTTACAACTTGAAAATTATATGATGGAAAGAAGGAAATTTATAACATCATTAGGACAAGGTACGCTGTTTCTTTCAGGGGGTGGACTTTACTTATCCTGTAAAAACCTGAATGAAGATGATTATAAAATGCAGCTTAAGCAAATGTCTATTCTTGCATTTAAAAGGTACGAAGAAGTTTGGGAATATAATGATTTCTGGAAACGCGGAAACACATTTGATGCCTGTTTAAATTTCGTTTTGGCTCTTCAGGAAAAATGGCCAAATGATAATGAGATAGTAAGCATCCAACATTCTACAAAAAAAATGCTTGAGAAAAATCTGGAGTTTTTTCACAGCTTTGATCCCGGAAACCTATGGGCCGATGATTTTGGTTGGTGGGGCATCATGGCATTGAATGCGCGTAAATTTTTAAAAGGTATTGGGGAAAAGGAACTGGCTGAAAAATATCTGAAGCTATCAGTTGATTTATGTTGGGAGTATAAAAAAAATACAGCATACGACCACACCGGCGATGCAAAGCCGGTTCCTCATGGTTGCCGGAACGGAGACGCCAACGGGCAAAGCCTTGGGGTAAAAAATACTGTTACCAACGTGTTGCTTTTTTTGCTTTCTACCCGAATTTACAGACTCACATCCGATGAAGGAATCACCGGCAATGAAAAATTTCTGGATATGGCATGGCGCCAATGGAGATGGTTCGAGGACTGGTTCAGCCTGACTGACTATGAATACCTTAAAATGATTACACCCGCGAGTGGCCTGGTGCAGGAACGGCCAATGGCATTTTTCGAAGGTTCGGGTTATATCGATAAAACACATCCTACATGGTGTGAAGGCTGGGTATGGTCTGGCGATCAGGGGATGCTGTTACAGGCCCTGACCGATTTGCTTGCCATGAAAGACGAACTGGCTTCATGGCATTCAACTAACGGATTGGAAACTGAACTGGATGTGAATAAATTTGAATATCGGCTTCGGGAATTGATCCAGATTATTGGCAGAGGAATAAAAGAAGCGTTGGTTTGCAGTACCGATGGCATTATTCGTGAAGCTCCGTTTAAATGTAGCTTTGGACCTGAACATGGTCGTGATTATCTGGCAGGTCGCGGCATACTGATGCGCTACCTGGGAAACAGTGATGTGATGCAAATACTGGACATTGATTTTAAAGAAAGTATCAGCGCCACCCTGGAAGCATTATGGGAAACCAGGGACAAGGTCAGTAATCAGCTGCAGTCTGAATTTACCAGTGCCGTAAATGATGCCACTTACATAAAAAGCTTCAGGGAATTTTGGGGAATTGCTGATGATATTCGAATTTGGGAGACCCCGTATGAAAAAGAGAAGCAGATGGTTTCTCAATCCATAGGTTTGGATGCACTGGGTTCGGTATTAAAGCGATTATAAATATTTTAGTTTTGGTGATGATGAAAGCAAGCATTTGTTTGCATCAATCTTAAAAACCTGCATGCAACAGAATATACCCAATTGGAAATTATGTCGCTGTTATATTGTGTAGGAGTTTTGGTCGCCTTCTCAGTATTTAAACTTTTACACTTCGGAACTCAAATATTGCTATACAAGCATTTTTTACTCGAGCATAGATGGCAAATTGATTTTCTGCACTTTACATCTTTCCCAACGCCGATGATACCACTAATCGACTTTACCGGTATCATTAATAAACTTTCCGTTAAATGGATTCCACAAATATTTTTGGGGAAATGGGAGAATAATGACTCTTGATCGGTGAAATCCCATTCGCAATATCCCGGACTATAGAT
>JACDJC010002579.1_pt1 | contig 13995 bp, 10 predicted proteins | sample 7454191 | NCBI WGS metagenome assembly JACDJC01 (sample SAMN14253291, study PRJNA609438) | sludge metagenome | isolation source: sludge after 25d culture with pyrite and EDTA | collected 2018-12-20 | reverse complement strand
GTCGTGTTTGCCGGCATCGAGCCACGCCACCCCACGCCCTAAGACCTCTACAAACAGGGATTGTTTCTCTAAATAAAGCTGGTTAATATCCGTAATTTCTAATTCCCCCCGCGGGGAGGGTTTTAAATTTTCAGCAAAAGACACGATCGAATTATCATAAAAATAAATGCCAGGAACTGCAAAATGTGATTTTGGTTCAAGCGGTTTTTCTTCAATACTCATCGCTTTGCCGGACTCATCAAATTCAACCACTCCATACCGCTCAGGGTCCCTGACTGGATAAGCAAAAATGGTTGCGCCTGAATTTCGTTTGGCGGAAGCCTGTAATAATTTCGCCATCCCGCGCCCATAAAAGATATTGTCCCCTAAGATTAAAGCGACCGAATCTTTCCCAATAAAATCTTTTCCTAAAATAAACGCTTCCGCCAATCCACGCGGATAAGGCTGTTCTTTATAAGAGATTTCAAGCCCCCATTGTTTTCCATTCCCTAACAGTCGCTCAAACATGGGCAGGTCTTCCGGCGTGCTGATCAGTAAGATTTCTTTAATCCCCGCCAACATTAACATAGACAACGGATAATAGACCATTGGCTTATCATAGACCGGTAATAATTGCTTGCTGATGACCTGGGTGAGGGGGTACAAACGGGTTCCTTTACCGCCCGCTAAAATAATGCCTTTCATGCGTTGTTCTTCCTTTCTGAATAATTGGCATTGATCCATTCCTGGAAGATGGGTTTTCCGGTGACGGATTCAATCCATGCTCGATTAGTTAAATACCATCGCACCGTATTGAGTAACCCCTCCTGCAAATTGAACTTTGGCTCCCATTCCAGCTCGCCTTTGATTTTATCAAAATTAATCGCATATCGGAAATCATGGCCCGGACGGTCTTTCACATAGGTGATTAATTTTTCATGGGGTATATACGGAGAACCAGGCAGTTCTTCATCCAATATCTTGCAAATATGCTTTACAATCTCTATATTGGGGAATTGATTTCCACCGCCCACATTATACGTTTCTCCAGGTCTACCTTCCGTGATCACCTGATAAATGGCTTCACAATGATCCTCCACATACAACCAGTCTCGTATTTGCATACCGTCTCCATAGATCGGTAAAGATTTGCCGGAAACCGCGTTTAGGATCACCAACGGAATCAATTTCTCAGGATATTGATTTGGCCCATAATTATTGGAGCAATTCGTAATGGTGACCGGCAGATGAAAAGTATGGTAATAAGCACGCACGAGATGATCACTGGATGCTTTGGAGGCTGCATACGGAGAATTCGGGGAATAGGGCGTTGTTTCTTTGAAGGCCGGATCATCCAGGGTTAACATCCCATACACTTCATCCGTAGAAACATGATGAAAATGTTTATCGTCATATCCTCCCTGCTCAGCCCACACCGTGCGGGCAATTTCTAATAAATTATACGTGCCGATGATATTAGTTTGAATAAATTGTCCCGGATCAGCAATCGAACGATCGACATGCGATTCAGCTGCAAAATGCACTACGGTATCGACTTCATATTGGATAAATATTTTTTTTAAGGCATCAAAATCGCATATATCCTGTTTCACAAATACATAATTGGGATGGTCTTGAATAGCCGCTACGTTCTCTAAATAGCCGGCATAAGTCAGCGCATCCACGTTGATCACGCGCCTATCTTGAACCGTATCGAAAAGAAAGCGCACAAAATTAGAACCAATAAAGCCGGCCCCGCCGGTCACCATAATGTTTTTCATCTTTTTATTATTCATACGTTTCTGCCTCGCTGAACCTTTTTCCCTTCCTATCTTTATCCGATAAAATCGGTTTTTCATTTTGATTGAGCGGCCACGCAATATGGATGTCTGAATCGTCCCAAAGTAAGGTGCGTTCAAATTCAGGTGCGTATATATCGGTCGCATTGTAAAATACCTCTGCGGTATCGCTGAGGACCAGAAAGCCGTGTGCAAAACCAGGCGGTACCCACAGCATCTTCTTGTTTTCGGCGGATAATGATTCACCAACCCAGTGTCCAAAGGTTGCGGAACTGCGCCGCAGATCGACGGCGACATCAAATATTTCTCCTTGGATGACACGCACCAATTTCCCTTGCGCATGTTCAATCTGATAATGCAGCCCCCTTATTATCCCTTTGGCAGAACCAGACTGATTTTGTTGTAAAAAATGAATCGGCAACCCAGCTTGCTTGAATTTTTCGACATGAAACGTTTCCATAAAATAACCACGATGATCGCCAAAAACATCAGGTTCAATCAACACCACATCCGGGATGGTTGTTTTGTTAAATTTCATTATCTCCCTCTACTGCATTTGATTAAATCCGGCGCGATATTTTTCAATCGCCGTTTCCGGGTCACCGATATACATTAATTGTCCTTGATTGATCCAACATACGCGCTGACACATATTTTGAATAATATCCATGCCATGCGCAACGATAAAGATGGTGGTACCAGACTTCTGAAATTCGTTGATTCGGTCAAAACATTTTTTCTGAAACGCCTCATCTCCAACAGCTAATATTTCATCAACCAACAAGATGTCTGGCCGAGTATCTGTCGCAACCGCAAATCCTAACCTGGCCCACATCCCTGAAGAATAAGTGCGCATAGGGCCTTCGATAAAATCAGCTAAGCCGGCAAATTCCACAATGCGATGGTATTTCTCATCCATTTCCTTCTTACTGAACCCTAATAAGGCTCCATTCAGATACACATTCTCACGACCCGACATTTCTGGATGAAACCCAGCACCCAGCTCCAGCAAGGGAGAGACACTGCCAAATACTTCGATTCGGCCTTCGGTTGGGGTAAGAACACGGGCAATTAATTTTAACATCGTGCTTTTTCCGGCACCATTGTGACCAATCAAGCCAAAAATCTCCCCTTCTTCTACCGCCAGATTGATGCCTTTCAGCGCGTAAAACTTCTCGTGAAAAATTTTGCCCTGCATTCTACGAATAATATATTCTTTAAAAGTACCCACACGATCATTGGCTACCCGATACTTTACCGATACGTCTTTTAATATGATGGATTGCTTTTTATTCATGATCACTATATCCGATACGCAAATTCATCGGAACGGTTAGAGAAAAACCACCAACCGACGATTAAAAACAACGAAGAGATACCCAACGGAGTTAATATTTCGGGTACGGTTGGCACCCTGCCGTCGTAAATTGGAATGCGAAACAAATTAACCATGCTATACATGGGGTTAAATGTAGAAATTAATTTTCTCGCCAAATCTGGCAATATATCAACCGGGTAAATAATCGGGGTTAAATACATCCAAGCCGTAATCCCGATTCCGTACATCTCGGCCACATCCGGAAAATAGATCGCAAAGGTACTTAAGATCAGCCCAAAACCCAACGAAAACATGATCAAACATAAAATCGGAAGGGGTAAAAAAATAACCGTCCAACGAATTTTCATCCCAGTCGCTAACATCACAATCACCAATGGCACGAGCGATAATACCAAATTCACCAAGCCCGTGCCCACCGCGGAGATCGCAAAAGATGTCCTTGGCATATAAATCCTTTTTAACAATCCCCCTCCCCATACCAGGTTAACCATACTGGCATTGGTGGTTTGGGAGAAAAAATTCCACGCCATCAAGCCGCTTAAGATATAAGCTGGATACCTTTCTATAATGTCAAACACCTGTGAAAAAGCAATGGACAACACAATCATGGTGCCTAATGGATTTAACATCGTCCAGGCCACCCCCAAGAATGAGCGTTTATAGCGCGTGACAATATCCCGCCGCAGCAACTGTACAATTAAATAGCGGTAACGATAAACTTGTCTGACCTCTTCCAAGGGACGTCGGGTTTTTACTTTTGCGTCATATATATAATGATATTTTTCCAATTTAAATCTTCACCTTATTTGTGATTTTCCGAGCTGTTCTTTTCATACAAGTATCGATCTTCAAGCAAAAATATACTGTCTGCATCGATATAAGGATAATCTTTGATACTACGGTTCCAACTTCCAATCACAATGACTGGTTGCCCATTTGTAAATTGGGGCGGTGATTGATCTGTTTCGTACACAACGCCTGAGATAATTGGTCCAACAATCGAAAACCCGAGGTGCGCCGTTTCCATTGGGCTAAACCAGGGCAAGCCCGTTCCTGGTTCACCTTTTTCCGCTTGATAATACCTCGGAAAGAGGGCTTTTTCATACAGGATAATTTTATCAGCATTATTACAGGCATCAAGTTCGGCAAGTACCTTCGTAAAATTCGGGTCTGATGCCAAATCAATCGCTTTTTCACAGGGTATAACTCCCGCATATTTGGGTTTGATAAGGGCTTCTGGTAAGTTAATCCCAATTGTAAACAAGATTAACAAACCAATGCCAATTAAAGTGGGCTTCTGGCTATCTGCATCGGTCTTTGTATCGAGGATCGGAGTCCTCATCTGATTTACTTTTAATCTACCCGCCAACCATTGTACGCCAAAAAATAAGGCCAGTGCATAATATAAATAGATGACCCAATCCGTGACAAGCACATACCGCCAGCCGGAGACCCTCCCCAATCCATTCGATAGATTATAAGCGACCTGAATTAAAAGCGGCACAATCCCTGCCAACCCTATTTTTTTTATGGCAATACTAATTCCAAAAGATAAGATCCATAAATTAATAAAAACAAAAACAATTAGACGGAGAGGGGCTTTACCTTCCCAAGTTTCCAAAAAATATTCGTTCTCTTCGATCAATTGATCAACTTTCACCCATTCCAATGTATTCGGTAATATCAAGATTGAATGGATTTCATTGTGCAAAAAGTTCGCGGTGGTAAAGTGAATGATGCCCACAATATCGAGTCCATTCGCCTGCCGCTGGGGTAAAATCATAGAATCTGGCTTAGTTGGCGACGGCGTATCGACAACTGGCGGCGTATAGGTTTCCTCGAAGCGCGTATTAATAATTGCGCGGATTTTCGCATTTTCAACACCGAATTCCCCCAAATACACGTAATTGCGCAACATCCATGGAAAAAGGATCATAAAAATTGAAAAGGAAAATATGGCAATCTGAATGAGCTTCTTGCTAAAGCGTTGATGGGTAAAAAATATTAATGCAAATAAAACCGGAAAGATGAGAAAGAGGATATTAAACCGCACCAACAAACCCAGCCCGACCACAATTCCCAACAAGACCAATCTGATTTCCCTTTTTTGTCTGGATTGGATGATCGAAATCGTTAAATAACAGATCCAGGCGGCAAAGATTGCCGCAAAGAAATCAGTCATGAGTAATTTTGAATGGCTTACTTCTATATACGGCGTCGTGCGATACGCAGTGACTTCACGGATCATGGCAATCAGACCAACAAACAAACCGAAATTCGTACCGCCGATTTTCTTTCCAAGCAGGTAGAGCAACAATGGAAAAACCGCGTATAACAAGACCTGCAAATTGATCCATGAAAAATAATCTTTTCCAGCAGCTAGATTAAATAAATACAATAAAAACCCATAGATTGGCCGCTGTACTACCCCGCGATTCATATAGCCTTCCCCAGCTAAAAGAGATTGGGCTGTGATTGCATAATAATGGGAGTCAGAATGCGGATAAGTTTCAAAATTTGGTGCGACCGGCCTGGGTGCAAAATAACTGGGGGCAAATGGTTCAGTTATCCATAGGGTACACGTAGCAATATATAAAACAACTGGAATTAACCAATACAACATCTTTTTGTTTTTTAGCTTTTTTTCAATAACTGAAAAACTAAAGGTAAGATAAGCGGCAATAGCGACCGTTGAAAACAAGACCGGAGTCGCGCCCCCACCCCAATTATAAAATTCTATCTCCAATCCCACCCTGGTCATTAAAATCAGAATCCAACTTACCAGAAAGAGTGCGTACACAATCAAAGCAGATAAGAACCACTTTTTATTGAATTTTAAGTCATTCCCCGAGAGTGCCCAATGTATGAAAACAAAAAATAAATACAGAAACAAAGCAAATCCAAAAAAATCGATCACTGGATTTAGGCGTTCAACATAAGCCGCGTATCGGCCAAATCTCTCTGGAGTAGAAAATACAAACCCGATCGCGATAAATAAAATAGTGCCCGATACCCACAGATGCCTTATTATAAATTTTTCGCCAAAAACAAATAAATTTTTAGAAATATTGGTTTTCGGCAATCTCATTAGTAGAAGGACAAACAAAAACAGGGATATTGATTCAATGCCCACCAAAAGCCATCTCGCCAGGGAATAGCCCAACAAAAAAGCATTCTTTGGATCGGATGGAATTTGAAATATACGAATTAGGGAAATCAAATTAACTGCGATTATTATGCCGAAAAATACTCTCACAATTAATTTTTCGTTATTTAAATTCATGGGTTGATTATAATCGAAGTTTTTGACTATTGAAAAAAGTTAATCGGTTCGATTGATGCCCCCACAGCAATTTCTCGTGCGGTTTTGCTTATGATATACTTCAAAAACAAGATGAAAACAAAGGTTAATCTGTCTTCCACCGAGCTTTTTATACAAATCAATCAGCATTGGTTATTGTTACTTTTGATGGGTTTGACCGGCGCATTGCTTTCTGTAGTCATATCCCTGCTTTTTATTCGACCGGTGTATATCTCCTCATCGCAGACTTCGATTGGCATTAATTTTAAGGAAATTGGGCATCTTTCCCAATACGATCAAGATCAATATATTGGTTTAGTGGAGGCCTTGTTTTTATCCGATGAAGTCATGCAAGATACGTTAAGCTTCCTGGCAGCTCGCGGGATTTCCCTCACCCAACAAGAATTTATTACTAATAGAATGCTGGAAAGAAAATCCAATCTGATCATTCTCAAATACAAATCAACCGACAATCAGAGCCCACAATGGATTACTTCTGCCTGGAATCAGGTAGCCCTGGAACATTTGACCACGGCTTATGAACATGCGCTCACCTATCAACGTTATCGAAACCTGCAAAATAGTTATTTGATCTGTTTTCAAAATTCAGTGCAATATCCGGCAGCAGCAAATTGTGAATGGTTACAAACCCAAATTCCTGCTACCCAAACGATTCTAGAAGAAAAAGTTCTGAGCAGGGGCATTTTCCCGGGCATATCCTTTTTTTTAGTAAACGAGGAGGCATCCTTCCCGATCGTGATTCGGCATCAAACCAATATTTTGGTACTCTCAGGATTTTTTATCGGATTGATCCTGGGGATCATCATCCTCTTGTTTGCTCAAAAAAAGCCGGCCTCCTATGAAATTTCCAATTCATAAATTAAATGCCATTTTTTGGATCTTTTTTCTGCTCCTGCTACCCATCACCAGCCTGCCCTTCATCGCGATGTTATTAGGTTCTTCGATGGTGGCGGCCCCATCCATTGTCTTTATGGGCTTATTAGCCCTATTTTGGATCGTACCCAAGATTTTTAAACGGGAAGCGATCTATATTTCCCAACCCTTCTTGTTATTTTTATTATTTGCCATTATTTCCTCCTTGCTCGCTTTTTTTATGAATATTCCCATTCAAAAAAATCTCTCCCTCGTTCACACAATGGCAGAGGGGTTGATCACCCTCTTGATTGGCTTTGGTTTTTTTTTCCTGATCTCCAATTTTATTTCCTCGGAAAAAATCCTCATAAATACGCTTCAAATTCTGGTTATTTCGTCCATCCCTGTTTTTATCTGGTCAGGAATCCAATTAGGCAGCTGGATGTTCTTTGGAGCGTATGCGGATTGGATGGTAAAGGCCCAGTCCATCCTCTCCACATCTGGCAACTTATATAATGGCCGGGTGACAGGTTTTGCGTTTGAACCCTCCTGGTTTGCGCATACCTTAACCATTTTTTACATTCCACTGTGGTTGGGATTATCAATTCAACAAGTATCCATTTTTCAGAGAAAATTATTTGGTGTGAGATATGAATATATCTTATTGGCTTTTTCCGTTATATTTTTAATTTTTTCTAAATCCAGAGTTGGCCTAATTTCGCTTGCATTCATCTTTCTCTTTTTAATAGCCAAAATTCATACCTTTTTGGTACAACAAGCGGCAAAGATGATTCATGCTATCGTCAAATTCCAATTTCCAAAACGCTTCATTTCCTGGACACTGATCGTCATCTATGCGGCCGGCCTCATTCTTTCCATCTTTTTTGTCAGTAAATTTGACAAGCGTATGGAAAATTTATTCGACCCGGCCACCTATCAAAATCAACGCTTAACCTCCATTGCCAATCAGTTTCAATTTGCAGAACGGATCCTGTACTGGCAGGCTGGCTGGCGGGTGTTTAATGATTATCCCATCTTTGGGGTGGGGCTAGGCAATGCAGGTTTTTATTTTGAGGAGAAATTACCAGCCAATGCCTGGGCGTACAATGAACCGCGTAACATTTTTTATCGTGCAGATTTTTTACCCAATAATAAAAACCTGTGGACAAAACTGCTTTCCGAAACAGGTATTCTCGGTTTTTCCGCATTTTTTATTTGGTTGTTGGTGACTTGGAGCCAGGCCGCGCATTTAAAACACCACCCTGACAAACTCTATCGCGGCATTGGGTACGCTGGCTTTTTTGCTTTAATTGCTTTCCTTATTGAAGGGTTTAGTATCGACAGTTTTGCCCTGCCCTATTACTGGTTTATTCCGGCTGTGGTGAGTGCTGTCTTTCAATTCCAATATCTTTCGCCGCGTAAATCTGAATCGGTGAAGCCGGTAAACTAATTTCATATACCAGGTCATAGCTTTCGTATAAATATTGGGTTACTTGCGCGTACCATTTGTTAGATTCTTCATTGAACACGCGGCCATAGACAATCTCTTTCGGCTGAGGGTCAATAATAATCAAGGCATACGTCATCCCCGCCAGTTCTTCCCTGAATTGATTCAGATAATCCTCGTTTTCGGCCATTACCATTTCAAACATATCCACCAATTCGTATTCGGGCACCAACTCCACATTGTTGATTGTCCCAAAGGTCAATAATTGCCGCTGGGTAACAAATAGCACCGGCCGTTCATCAAAAGCTTGATAATGAGCGATGACGGTTTGCAATTCATTCAAATAAGGATATTCTTGCGCGCCAGTACGAATGCGAAGCGGATCGATATAATTAACTTGCCAAAACACCGGAATCAGGAATAAGATCAACAATAATAATTTATTGAACCATTTTGATAAAAAAGCAGGCAGCAATTGACCTTGAAAAACGACCAAAAAAGTACCTGCAAAGGTGATGAAAACACTCACCAAATAGGCATCCATATTGTGTAGATCGGCACCCCCGCCTATCTTCGCGCTGACCAGTAAACTGCCGCCAAATAAAAGCAGGTTGATCAGCACAATCAATCGCCGGTTAAAAAGGTGGGGATGATCAGAATTCCGCCATTCTCGAAAAATGAAGTACCACAAGACGATGGTCACGAGCAGGGAAGCCAAAATCACACCCAGCGGAAAGGTATCACTGGGAAGTAAACGGGAGAGCAGCGAATCGGCTTGCATCCGCGCTAAAAAGGTCTGAAAGGTATAGCCCCCATACCCAATATAATACCCAAACAAGCCAACCATCCCCACCACGGAACCCGTCACAAATAATATAGCCGGATAAACCAAAAACCTGATCTTATCCCGTAACGAAGGAAAGGAAGTCGTTGACTCCAGCAGATATATCAATACCGCCAAGAGCGGTGGTGTAAACGCCCAATTGATGCGATTCATACCGCCGAAAAAACTAGCAATCAACACAAGCAAGAAGGATCGCTTTTTTTGGTGGCTATCAAAGCCCCATAAGACAATCGTTGCAGACAGCAGAATATTATAATAAATGACACCTTGGAAACTATATAAGATACTCCACAAAAAAAAGACCGCCTGCCACTTAGCCGCTATTTTATATCGTTTGATAACAGAACCCGCAAATAAACTGACCGATAGAATGTTCAAGAAGACCAACCAACCGCGATGAAATTCAATGGAAAATGTCCCTAACGCATAAGGAATACCTTCCAACAAATGACGGGTCGACATAATATACGGCACTGCGCTTTCAACACCATAGATCCTTTTTGAAAAGTATAAAGAAGCCAAGTAAATAAAATTTCCCTCAGACCAGGCCAAAGAAAACGGTGTGGACGCCACTGTCTCCAGCAATCGGATCAGCACAAAAATGCTGCCAAAGATAACCATCGTATGGGTGAACAAATAAACTGGCATTTGGTACTTCGACAGTAATTTCAACGAGGTGTAGGTACACGATATACTGATCGCGACCAGCAGGCTTTTCATAAAATAACCATCAAAAAACCGCTGGTAACTGCCCGCCCCGTTATATAAAAATACAATCACCCCAATCCCCAATCCAACCAACAAAACTGCTGTTATTTTTCGGATGGTCGGACTCGCAAAGAACCCGAGGCGGATTCTGCCAGAGAAAACCAGCAGAAGCAGCATAAAAAAGGGAATAAACCAGGAAGCATATTGGAATAATTTCCACTTCAGCGATAAACTCATCAGGTCTTCTGCCAGTGCTATTTTTTGAATTTCCAAATTCGCAAATATATAAGTTGCGAACAAGATCAAAAAAAGCAGGAACTGAATGATTTTATTGTCTTTGTTGGCGATACTCATCGATTAATCCTGAAACAAACAAGATAGCGAAGCTGATCAAAATCAATCCGATCATTAAATAAAAATCAATTTGTGCAAAAGTTCCAATATAACGATTAATATACCAATAAAAGAAGAAAGATAAAAACACCACGATGGCAATCCCAATGCGGGTAAACCAATGATCTCTATGCTCGATCAAATAATCAATCGTTTCAGCTAGATAAACGGCAATCAACACAAATAAATTAATGCGATAGCGCGGATTATCCCATTGGTCTCCACCAGCCCGCAGGGAGGACAATAAGATCCAAACCATGATCAAGATCCATACTATTAAATTTCTGCCCTTGTCTGCCTTCAGCGTACGCAGCGCATACACGAAGCCATATAACAATATCGGCATCAAAGCATACCAACTCACCGCACGAACAATGGCGGTGACTTTCCAGATTGGAATCGATGTTTCTATGATCGCTGCTGGTAATAAGGGCCGCAAAAACCCATATACAGTCGCAAACGGCATGCGATAGCGCACCCCAATCTTATGGATGATGGTTTCAATCCAGCCTGATTCCATGACCAGCAAGGCCGAATCCCATTGGCTGCTGCTTGCCAACCACTGCACACTGATTAAGCCAACGCCGATTACGCCCACAGAAAAAAGAATCAAAGCCCAGCGATTCTTTTTAATGAAAAGCGTTTCATTCTGGTTAAATAGCAAATACCAAACCGCCATCGCAAAGATAATGAAAACACCCACTTTGAGATTGATCAACACCAGCCCCACCATCACAAAACCTGCTATCAGAAGGGTTTTGAAACTTTTTATGGAGCGTTGATTAACTACATAAAATAAAATCGCTGATAGCCCTAAAATCAACCCCTCGCGCATTTGCGAGGCACTATATAAAATTATATCCGGGTAAAAAGCGATTAACAAAACAGCAGATTTTTGAACCCGTATTGGTTTATCCCTTAAAGCTTTCCAAACAAATGGAATAGTCAGGGTACTCATAAAGGCGACCAGCAGCAAAATATTAACCTTGAAGTGTACTGCCGGCGAAAAAATACGATACACCACTGCACTCAGCGCTAACAAGCCACCATATTGATCACTAAAAAAAGTATCACCCTGGAAAGCTGAGAGGATCGAGCCGCCCGAAGCGGCTAACTCCCAAGCCTGAGTATCACGCTGATAAGCATCCGCGAATAAATATCCCGCCTGCTGCGCTTTTTCTGCATAGCCAAAAATGGGTAAGGCCTCGGTAAAAAATATACCCACCCCACTACGCAGGATAAAAGCCAGGGAAATCACGACAGCCAGGAATTTTCCTCCGCCCGCCCAACGAAACAACCACATTAGACTGAATATCGAGCATAGAGACAGAATAAAAAAACCCACAAGATAGCGTTCATAATCTGCTGGAAAGATCAAAACGACGGCCAGGGTCAACAATATCGTACTGATCAACCCAATCCAGAAATCTTTGCGGTTAATTTGCATCGAAAAAACCTGCCAGGCCCACGCGGGCGCGATTGATCCAGGAATATTTTTCAACGGCAGCAAATGCGTTTTCTGCCAGCCACACGCGGCGATATTCGTTCCTCACCAAAGCAGAAAACCTCTTGATCCATTCATCCATGCGATCCGGGGAACAAAACACCGCCATTTCCCTGGATAGGACTTCGTGCAGCACCGGCAAATCGCTGCTGAGAATCGCCCGTTTGGCAGCCATGTATTCAAACATTTTCATCGGGCTGCATATATCCACAGTGTTGCCCCCGCTGCTGCCGGAAATGGCTGTTTCATACGGCATTAACAAGATCTCCCCGGCCGCCTGATAAAGCGGAATACGTTCATTATGCACGAATCCGGTGAGCGTGATATTTTCCAGGCCCAGCTTTTTTATTTCCGCTTGCCAGAACTCTACCTCCGAAGGCCTGCCACCGACCCATAAAAATTGCACTTGGGGAAATCGCCCGGCCAGTGTCGTAAGAATATTCATCCCGCGCCCGGGATACAAATGGCCGGTGTATACGGCGGTCATTTGTTCGCGCACATTTAATTGGTTTCTAGCACAAGCCGGATCAGGGAGGTCGAGATAGCGTTCCAGATCGACCCCATCCGGGGCGATCACCACTTCATGCTGGGGAAACGTATAGTGGTAATAATCTTCCAACTTTTGTTTCAGTGCCCGGGTAATGATTAGAAATCGTTTTTGGGATTTGTTTTGGATGACCTTTTTCATGATCCAGGGGCCAAGCTTTCCGGTGGGCAATTCGTGGATTTCCATCAGATAAGGTATTTTGATCAGTGATGCCAGGAAAGCTGCTTGGGGTGTCCAGGTATGAACCAGGTCGCAACCCCATTGTTTGGCCTTGAAAACAGCCTTTATCACAAAATCATAACGATGAAACCTGCGGTTAGATGGAATCCATTGAATATCAACATCCACCGAAATTCCATAATGCGATTTGATTTCCGCCCATGCTTCTTTTTCATGCCCCGGAACGAATAAAACCACTGCAAATCCCAGCTGACGGTAGGCCTGGCATACCTTCATCACCTGAATACTATTGGCGGTGGTTGAGGGAATCTTACTGGTTGATATAACGGCGATTTTCATCATATCGATTTATTTTACCCGGTTTCACGTCGTTTTATATGTAGGATCCCAATCAGAGCCAGCACACTTACGCTCAACGCTAAATATCCACTCAAGAGTGTAGCCTGCATTTGAACACCATAGATGGGAACCAGCCAAAATAATAGACCGGTTTTGACGGAGCCTACAATCGCCAGTACAATCAGGGGTATATTGGGTTTATGAAACGACAACAATAAATCACGATTCCAAAAGAAAATATTTGCGATAAAATAACCAGCTATCAAAATTAATAAAATCGTGAGGGTGGTATAAAATTCTCCGTTTTTGTAAACACGAAAAAATATCGGTCCCAATCCAAGGATGCCGATCACCACCACACTCATCCAACCCAATGCAATCAGTGAAGTTCTCCGCAACAACCCTTTTAATGAATCCCACTTTCTGAGTAATACCGCCTTATTGATTTCTGGGAATACGGTCGAATTTAAGGCATCAATTGGTACCATCACCGGCCCAATCAGTGCTATCGCGAATTTATAATATCCGGCGGCCACACTGGAGGTTAGATACCCGATAATTAATATTTCACTATCCCGAAACAGCAAATTCATAGTTTGTGATAAATTGGTGCTGATTGCGAATTTGATCAATTGGGCTTTATTTTCCAGCTGACCCACCGATACTTTCCACCATGCACGGCCTAAAGCCGCATTGACTGCTTTGAATCCCATCCACGAAGTTGAAAGGCCATATACAAATT
>JACDJC010002577.1_pt1 | contig 14013 bp, 13 predicted proteins | sample 7454191 | NCBI WGS metagenome assembly JACDJC01 (sample SAMN14253291, study PRJNA609438) | sludge metagenome | isolation source: sludge after 25d culture with pyrite and EDTA | collected 2018-12-20 | reverse complement strand
GGCGCAAGGCCGTGAAAGCATTTTACGACGCCGGCTGCCGCTATCTGCAATTCGACGATACGTCATGGGGCTATTTCTGCTCGGAGGATCAGCGTGCGAAACTGCGTGCGCGCGGCGAGGACCCCGAGACGCTGCCGAGGACTTATGCCCGCGTCATCAATTACGCCATCGCCGAGCGCCCTTCCGACATGACCATCACCACGCATGTTTGCCGCGGCAACTTTCGCTCCAACTGGATTGCGTCCGGCGGTTATGAGCCGGTCGCCGAGCTTCTTCTCGCGGGCGTGAACTACGACGGCTATTTCCTCGAATACGATTCCGGCCGCGCCGGCGGTTTCGAGCCGCTGCGCTTCCTGCCGGCCGGAAACAAGATCGTCGTGCTGGGTCTCGTGACCTCAAAAGACGGTGCGCTGGAGACCAGGGACGACATCAAGCGGCGCATTGATGAAGCGGCGCGGCTTGTGCCGCTCGATCAGCTCGCGCTGTCGCCGCAATGCGGCTTCGCCTCGACCGAGGAAGGCAACATCCTCACCGAGGATCAGCAATGGGCCAAGCTGCGCTTCGTCGCCGATGTCGCTGGCGACGTGTGGGGCAGGTAGTTCTTTCAGGTTCACGTTGAACCAAGGTGCATCGTTTGCCTTCACCTCTCCCGTGGGGAGAGGTCGGATCGCGAAGCGATCCGGGTGAGGGCGTAGAATCTCTCGATGGATTTAGAGCCCCTCACCCCAACCCTCTACCCGCCGGGGAGAGGGGGCAGATCGCGGACGCGGCGACGTTCGTGTCAAGAATCGCGATTCAATGCCCGCTGAGCACCAGCGTCTTGACCGGCAGCAGCAGGGCCTGAATCCGCAGCAGCATCGCGTGGACGATGCCGGTGGCGTCCACCGCATGCAGCCAGATGCGCTTGCCCGTGCCGGTGTCCTTCGCCGCGATCACATCATGGTTGCTGGTATAGGCGTTGGCGATGCAACTGCTGCCCGGCGTCACGCCCTCAAGCCCGCCCTTGTAGATCGGCTCCATGAACACGAGGATCGTTCCGGGCTGCCGAACCTGTTGGGCATCCACCAGTTGCTCGCCGCCGCGGAATTGCCCGGCGGCGATGTAGTGCTGAACGCCTGTCACCACCATCGGGATCACGGTCCATGGCTTTGAGATGCAAGTGGCCTCGGCCACCATGCCGACTTTCATCACCTGCGCCTCGATCTGGCCGAAGCCCGCGGAGAGCGCGCGCTGTCCGGCGCCTTCCGGAATGAGGATGCCGGCCGGCCGCATGACCGGGTTCACGATATCGCCGGGCCGCAACAGGAACTGTTCGACCCGGCCATTCACCCCGGCCCGAATGATGGTCTTGTCCAGTTCGACCTGGGCCTGGGCCAGCGCCGCTTCCGCGCTCGCCTTCTCCGCAGGCAGCAAGGCTGTGACGCGGGCCATGGCGGACTGCTTCGCAGCGCCAACCGCGTCGAGGGTGCCCTGCCGCCCGGTCAGAACCACTTCGAGCTTTTCGATCTCACGCTGCGGGACGATCCCCGGACTGCGCTTCTGCAACTCGCGTTTCACATCGAGTTCATCGGAGGCCTGTTGCAGCGAACTTTTTGCTTCCTGAATCTGGGCGTCGGCCTTCTGCACATCCGATTGCGCGGCGATCATCGCGGCATCGACCTCGGCGATCTTGCTCCTTGCAGTCCTCAGCGCGGCTTCCTGCTTGGCGCTGTCCAGCGTGAAGATGATGTCTCCCTTTTTCACCGGCGCGCTGTGTTCGACGCGGACCTCAGCCACGCGGCCGTTGATCTCGGGAATGATCGGTACGGTGCGATAGAACAGCGTCGCGCTGGTGGTGGAGGGGTGGTAGTAGAAAATGACGGTAATCAGGGCGACCGTCAGCATCACGCAGGCCGTGATGCCCCAGCGCAGTTCGTACCAGACGGAGAACAGCGTGATCTCCCTGCCGAGGCGTTTGCCCTGCGCATAGCGGCGATACAGATAATCGGGGAATACCGTCAGCAGCGAGCAGAGGATCAGCTCAAGCATGGTGCTGCTCCTCGCTCTTGGCCGGTGGAGGTTCAGCCAGGTCGTCCTCCGGTTTGATGCCGGCCATTTTCTGCAGGGCTCCTGCCATGCTGCGCAGCGGCGTGCCGAAGTCCGGCAGGTCCACCATGGCCAGCAGCAGGCCGATCACCCAGAACAGGTGATTATGGGTGAACAGCGACAGCAGGCAGAGCACGGCGACGATCTCGAATTGCAGCTTCTGCGACTTGTGCGCCATCCGTTCGGGCAGCGAATGGATTTTCAGATAGACGTTGCCGACAAACAGAACGGCCGCGAGCAGGATCAGGCCAACCACGACCATCAGAATGTCGGTGTCGCCCGGCGCGGTGACGAAGGAGGGCAGGTGGTGGGGCGCAGCGGGATGAAGGGAATCGCTCAAAATTGTCTCCACGCGGATGATCGTGGGCCGATACCGGCCTGATTCCATCCTTGCACAGGGATGGAACTTGGCAAAGGCCAAGATGCGCTGCGCAGTGAAAGTCAGGTGCATGGCGGGGGCGTGTTTGTCTGAGACCATCCGGAGAGATGGCAGAGAGTGCGACGGGGACGTTCAATGGTGTTTAGCGAAGTCTCTCTTCGTCATGCCCGGACTTGTTCCGGGCATCCACGTCTTGCGAAAGAGGCAAAGTGCAAGAAGGCGTGGATGGCCGGGACAAGCCCGGCCATGACGAACTCTTGCCATAGGCTTCTCATCGTCCCACCGCACGAATCTATTCATGAACCTCGGGTGGGCACCGGTCCGGTAATGCGCTGCGCGATTTTTCCGGCGGTGGGCTATGTGCCCGATGACCGTCGCCATCCCGCCCTTTGCGTCAGAGATCGCCGCCGTTTTGCCGTTTGCAAAACGGGACGCGTCAGTGATGCGTTTCGCCTTCGCCCGACATATTCAGCGCCTCAAGCACATGGCGCAGCTTGTCGGGATTGCGGGTGATGTAGATTTCGGTGATCTTGCCATCCTCGATGGCGAAGGCCGTGGTCTGGAAAATATCGTCGCGTTCATAGCTGACATAACCCGGCAGGCCGTTGATGCGCATCGGGCGGAACAGGTCGCGGGACGGACGGCTGGCGAGCTTGCGCGAGAGGCCCTCGTAAGCGCGCAGCACACGTTCCAGTCCGAGGATCGGATTGATGAAGGCGTTGACCTTGCCGCCGCCGTCGGAGCGGATCACCACATTCTGCGCGAGAATGGCACGCAAGGCGTTGGTGTCGCCGCTGCGGGACGCCGCGAAGAAGGCCGCCGCGATGCGGCTGCCTTCGTCGTTGTTGACAGGATAGCGCGGCCGCTGCTCCTGCACATGCTTGCGGGCGCGCGCGGCGAGCTGGCGCACGGCGGCAGGCTCGCGCTCGACCGTTTCAGCCACTTCATCGAGCGGAACGCCGAAGACATCGTGCAGCAGGAACGCGGCGCGCTCCAGCGGCGACAATCGTTCCAGCGCGAGCATGAGGGTCAGGGTGAGATCGTCTTCATCCACGGTGTCCGGCTCCTCGATCATCGGCTCCGGCAGCCACGAGCCGACATAGGTCTCGCGCCGCGCACGCGCCGACTTCATCACATCCAGGCAGAGCCGCGTGACGATGCGGGAGAGAAAGGCGGGCGGCGCAGCCACGGTGGCGGGGTCGACCTGCTGCCAGCGCAGCCACGCATCCTGCACAATGTCTTCGGCCTCGGCCATCGAACCGAGCATGCGATAGGCGAGACGCACCAGCCGCGGCCGGTGCGTCTCGAACATCTGTGTGCCGGCCTCAGGCCGCGACACGGCCGCCTTCCTTCGGGTGCGCCATGCGGAAGCCGATGGCGAGCCTGTTCCACGCATTGATCGCGCCGATCAGCATGGTGAGGTTGACCTGTTCGGCTTCGCTGAATTCGGCCTTCACGAGGTCATAGTCGCTGTCCGGTGCGCCGGTGGCGGCGATCAGCGTCAGGCTTTCGGTCCAGGCCAGCGCGGCGCGCTCACGCGCCGTGTAGAGCGTGGACTCGCGCCAGGCGTTGAGCATGTAGAGCCGCATTTCGGTCTCGCCGGACTTGCGGGCGTCGGTCGCGTGCATGTGAATGCAGTAGGCGCAGCCGTTGATCTGCGAGGCGCGCATCTTCACCAGTTCGATCAGGCTGTGTTCGAGGCCGCTGGCCTTGATCGCGGCTTCGAGCGCCGTCATCGCCTTGTAGGCCTCGGGGGCCAGCTTGAAGGGGACTGCAATTCTCGGGGTCATTTCATTCTCCGTTCAGGTCGGTTGGTGTCATTGTGCAGCGAATGTCGCGGGGCGATCAACTCCGTCAGGCGGCGGCGTTGGACTGATCCCGGCGCAGCCATTCGGCGAATGTGACGGTGCCAAGCCGCGCGCCGGCATCCGGCACCAGCGAACGGTCGTCCACGGCAATTCCGAAATAGCCGGCGGCAGGATCGGTGACGACCTCCTTGCGGTCGTTCTTCGCGGCGAGGTAGGTCCGGATCAGTTGATCCATTTGAAACGATTCCGGACCCGCGACTTCCACCATGCCCTTCGCAGGCGAGAGCGCCGCGTCCACCACCGCGGCGGCGACATCGTCGGCCGCCATCGGCTGGATGCGGGCCGGCGAAACGCGGACGGTCTGCCCTTCCGTGGCCGACTGTGCGATGCCGCCGACGAATTCAAAGAACTGCGTGGCACGCACGATGGTGTAGGGCACGCCGGAATTCTCGATGGCGCGTTCCTGCGCCAGCTTGGCGCCGAAGTATCCGAACGCGGTCAGGCGCTCGGTGCCGACCACCGACAGCGCGACATGCAGCTTCACACCGGCGGCCTTTTCCGCCGCGAAGATGTTGCGGCCCGCCGCTTCAAAGAAACTCATTGCGGCTTCGGTCTCGAACGACGGTGAATTCGCCACATCCACGACAACATCCGCGCCGGTGAATGCCTGTTTCAGTCCTTCACCGGTGACGGTGTTGACGCCGGTGGACGGCGAGGCCGCGATGACCTCATGGCCGCGCTGGCGCAGCCGGGCGACGACACGCGATCCGATCAGGCCGGACCCTCCGATAACGACGATCTTCATGATGACCTCCTGTTTGGCCGCGCAGGCGCGGCGGATGATGGCGGAAGTGCATGAAAGGCTTCGGGTTTGGGCGGATTTTCCGCCGCCCGTGTCCGCCTCTTTCCGCACCTTCGCGATCAAGACGAGGCAGCAGGGGCCGGATGTGACATGGCCGCGATTATTTTCTGAAAAAAGAGAGGCCCTCCCTGACGGGATATTCTGACTCTAGTCCATCCGGCTGAGGCGCATCATCTCGAAGCCCTGGCCGTCGAACAGGATCAGCTTGCGCCGCGCCTCGTCGATCCGCCAGGCGCGGATTTTCTCCAGCGTGGTGTGGAACTTGCCTTCCTGCTTCATCGCGGCTGCGGAGCAGGCCATCCGTGTCGACGCCATCGGCAGGAACTTGATCGCGGCGCCGTCGAATTTCGCCGAGCCGGCGTAGCGGTTGCAGCCGCCCATGCCGGTGACGATGCCGTCGTCGCGAATCTCCAGCGTGGTCTGCAGCCGGTCGATCACGCCGCCGCCGTCGATGTCTTCCGCCAGCCATTTGCCGGACGGCGTGCCGGGCGCGGCATGCGCGGTCGCCGCGAGCAGAAGCGCGACAGATGCGAGAAGGTGACGTCGTGCGGCGCGGGTCATGCTGGGTCTGCTGCGGCGGTTCGGTTCTGGATGTATTCCATGGATCGCAATTTGGGTGGAAGCGCGTCCGCCGCGCCGGAATTTTAATCCCATCGCCTGATGCCGCCGTGATGGCGGTCAATGGGCGGCCGCATCAATGCTGGCTGCGGCAGGGGCGCGATGGGCGGCAGGCCCCGGCACACACAGAATCTTAAAGCGGCGGGCCTATCCCTCGTCAGATGACCGGGATCGAGACAAGGCAGGTTGCCTGCAGTCACCGCCGCGCATGGCGCGCGTGCGCTGCTGCGGCGACGCTTGCGCTGCTTGTGATCCTGATCGGCATCGGCCTCCTCAATCTCTCCGCGCTGCCGGGCGATGTCGCCAACGCACCCAATGTGGGCGATATCGCGCTCTACAAGCGCATCGTCGCTCATGTGCAGGGCGGTGAACCCTATTACACCGCTGCGATCCGCGAACTGCGCGAGAACAACTATCCCCTGCGTCCGTTCGTCGTGGTTCGTCCGCCGGTTCTGGCCGTTGCGCTCGCGGCAATCTCCGAGGAGATGGCGCGGCGCGCGCTGCTCTGTATGCTGGCGGCCTTGACGTTTCTCGCATGGGCCTGGCGGCTGCGCGCTGTCGTCTCATCCCCGGTCCTGTATGCGTTGTCCTTGACGATCCTTGCCACCGGCATCGCTCCGGCCATCGTGCCGCAAGCCTGGCCGCTGCATGAAGTCTGGGCCGGATTGCTGATCGCGCTGTCGCTCGCGGTGCGCAGACCCAACGCGTGGATCGTTGCTGTCATTCTTGGTGTCGCGGCTGCGATCATCCGCGAACTCGCCGCCGCCTATCTGCTGGCGATGATGGTCATGGCCTTCAAGGATGGCTGGCGGAAGGAAGCGGCGGCTTGGGCACTCGGACTTCTGATCTTCGCCGCCGCGCTTGCGGTTCATGCGCACAACGTGAATCCGCTGGTCACGCCAGCCGATCCGGCCTCGCCAAGCTGGCTGCGCATTGGCGGCTGGCCGTTCGTGCTGCAGACCGCGCAATGGAATTTGCTGCTGGAAGCCGCGCCGCGCTGGCTCGGCGTCATCGTCGTGCCTTTGGCGCTGGCCGGATTGACGGGGAGGCGGGATGACCTCGGCCAGCGGGTGATGCTGGTCGTGTTCGGCTATGTCGCCGCCTTTGTCTTTGTCGGCCGTGACAACAATTCCTACTGGGGGCTGATGATCGCGCCGCTGTGGCCGCTCGGCCTTGTCACGGCTTGGCCCGCGCTCACCCAATGCGCCGCCGATCTTCGTGCGTATTTTGTCCCAAAGGGATAGCCGCCCGGCACCCCGCCAAATGGCCGATTTTGGGCGAAAATGGGCCCCGAATTTTCGTCAAACAAGCTGTGAGTCCGGGAAAATAACTCCGATGCGGGCATTTCATTTGTGGGCAGATAGTGGTAGGAAACCGCACGCAAAACGGTTCTGCCCACAATTTCTAGCCCACCCCAACCCTGCCCACCGGTCTGATGAAAAACGACCAGCTCCTGGCCCAGATTTCCGAATACTGCCGTCAGGCAGGGATGGCGGAATCGACGTTCGGCCGCCGCGCGGTGAACGACGGCAAGCTGGTGCACCGGCTGCGCGAGGGCAAGCGCATCACCGTGGATACGCTGGAACGGATTCAGGCCTTCCTCGGCGATGGCGTGCCGGTTGTCACGGTGCCGGAGCCGCCGATCGAAAAGCGCGACCCCACCGGCAACTTCCGCTTCTTTGAAAACCGTCAGAAGTATCTGCTGTTCGTCCACACCTGTTCGGAAAAGCGGGTGATCGCGGATCGCGTGGCGCTGGAACTGGGCAGCCTGCATCCGCGCCCGCCGGCCTTGCGGGTGTTCGACGCCGGCGTTGGCGATGGCACCGTGATGGCGCGGGTGATGCGTTCGATGCACAGCCGCTTTCCGAACATGCCGTTCTATATGGCGGGCAAGGAAATCAGCCTCGAGGACGTGCGGCTGACCTTGCAGAAGGTGCCGGACCGGCTGTTCGAGCATCCGGCGACGGTCTTTGTCCTCACCAACATGAACTACGCCGAGGCGCCATGGCTGGCGCCGAAATCGCCGACCGCCGCCGCCGGGATGATCTGGCGCGAGGTCGCGTTGCGCGGCAATGCCTCCGGCGATTTTGAATCCCAGATCACCGAGCTGCAGCCATTCCTGGAAGAGAACTGGCGCGCCAGCGTCTCGTCGCGCTCGGGCATGCCGGTCTATGAGCGGCCCATCGCCCTTGTCATTTACCGCGAGGATCACCGCTTCCTGCTCGACGCCATGATTCCGCGGGCCGGGCGTGTCGAGGCCAATTTCGATCTGGTGATCGCCTCGCAGCCTTACCGCGCCAGATCGTCGCTGAATTTTCGCGCCAAGAAGATCATCGCGCCGCTGGCCCGTTCGCTGCGTGCGGGCGGCCGCCTGATCGGGATTCACTCCTATGGCCATGATCCCGGAATGGAGATCGTGCAGTCGGTGTGGCCGGGAGAAAATCCTTTTGCGGTCAGCCGTCATGAACTGCTCCGCGCGGTGAAATACGAGCTCGGCACCGCCGGACGCGATCTTAACTTTAATGCCTATGCGGATAACCGCTCGATCTTCCGATACGATATGGAAGCGTTGCCCAACGAGGTGACGGGTCCGATCGGGACTTCGACGGCCTTTGCAGCATGGAACGCGGCGGTGTATGTCGCTCAGGTCGAAGACGACCGCCTGGACGAAGTCACGCAAAGCGGACGTTATCTCGACGCCACCCGAGAGGTTCTGCGCAAGCATAACGGCCTCTGGTTCTACGATGAATCCTACGTCATCTCCCGGCGTCGCGATTAGGAAATTTAGCTAAAAGTCCAAACGGGCCGATCGCGGCCCATCTGAAAGGGATTGTTTGATGCGCGCGTCTTATCTGTTCACCTCTGAATCGGTGTCCGAAGGTCATCCGGACAAGGTCTGCGACCGGATCTCGGACGAGATCGTCGATCTGTTCTTCCGCGAAGGCCCGAAGGCCGGCATCGACCCGTGGGATATCCGCGCCGCATGCGAAACGCTGGCGACCACCAACAAGGTCGTGATCGCGGGTGAAACGCGCGGTCCCAAGACCGTGACCAACGATCACATCGAGGCCGTGGTCCGCAACGCGATCAAGGACATCGGCTACGAGCAGGACGGCTTCCACTGGAAGAACGCCGACATCGAAATCCTGCTGCATCCGCAGTCGGCCGACATCGCGCAGGGCGTCGATGCCAAGCAGCCGACCAACGCGGAAGAGGGCGCTGGCGACCAGGGCATCATGTTCGGCTACGCCACCAACGAAACCCCGGAACTGATGCCGGCGCCGATCTTCTACGCGCACAAGATCCTGCGCCTGATCTCGGAAGCCCGCCACTCGGGCGTCGAGAAGGTGCTGGGTCCTGACTCCAAGAGCCAGGTCACCGTGCAGTATGAAAACGGCAAGCCGGTCGGCGTGCGCGAGATCGTCGTCTCGCATCAGCATCTCGTCGAGGACATGACCTCGAACCAGGTGCGCGAGCGCGTCGAGCCTTACGTGCGCAAGGCGTTGCCGCAGGGCTGGATCACCGACAAGACCATCTGGCATATCAACCCGACCGGCAAGTTCTACATCGGCGGTCCTGACGGTGACGCAGGCCTCACCGGCCGCAAGATCATCGTCGATACCTATGGCGGCGCGGCTCCGCATGGCGGCGGCGCGTTCTCCGGCAAGGATTCCACCAAGGTCGACCGCTCGGCGGCTTACGCGGCGCGTTACGTCGCCAAGAACGTCGTTGCGGCGGGTCTCGCGGATCGCTGCACCTTGCAGCTTGCTTACGCCATCGGCGTGGCGCGTCCGCTGTCGATCTATATCGACACCCACGGCACGGGCAAAGTCTCCGACGACAAGATCGAGAAGGCGGTGGCCGAGTCGATGGACCTCACCCCGCGCGGCATCCGCAAGCATCTCGACCTCAACAAGCCGATCTACGCGCGCACCTCTGCTTACGGCCACTTCGGCCGTGCGCCGGACGCCGACGGCGGCTTCTCGTGGGAGAAGACCGACCTCGCCGACACGCTGAAGAAGGCGGTGTAACTGTTTCCCCTCTCCCCTTGTGGGAGAGGGTGCCCGAGCATAGCAAGGGCGGGTGAGGGGTCTTGCACGCTGTGAGACGAGACGAACCCCTCACCCAATTGAGTTTCTTGCTGCTGCCAGTGCGGCCCTCTCCCACAAGGGGAGAGGGCGTAGCGACAGCACTCCGCAAACGAATTGGGAAAGATAAAATGAGCACCACCGCCACCGCGAAGGCCCCCGCAGGCTTCACCGATTACATCGTCGCCGACATCGGCCTGGCCGATTTCGGCCGCAAGGAACTCTCTCTCGCCGAAACCGAAATGCCGGGCCTGATGGCGACGCGCGAGGAATACGGCCCCAAGCAGCCGCTGAAGGGCGCGCGCATCGCCGGCTCGCTGCACATGACCATTCAGACCGGCGTGCTGATCGAAACGCTGAAGGCGCTCGGCGCCGACATCCGCTGGGTGTCGTGCAACATCTATTCGACGCAGGATCACGCGGCCGCCGCGATTGCCGCCGCTGGCATTCCGGTGTTCGCGGTGAAGGGCGAGACGCTGAAGGATTACTGGGACTACACCGCCAAGCTGTTCGACTGGCACGGCGGCGGTCATCCCAACATGATCCTCGACGACGGCGGCGACGCCACCATGTACGTCCACCTCGGCCTGCGTGCCGAGCAGGGCGACATCGCGTTCCTCGATAAGCCCGGCTCCGAGGAGGAAGAAGTGTTCTTCGCGCTGCTGAAGAAGCAGCTCAAGGAAAAGCCGAAGGGATACTTCAAGGCGATCGCGGACTCGATCAAGGGCGTGTCGGAAGAAACCACCACGGGCGTGCATCGCCTCTACGACATGCAGAAGGCCGGCACGCTGCTGTGGCCTGCCATCAACGTCAACGACTCGGTCACCAAGTCGAAGTTCGACAACCTCTATGGTTGCCGTGAATCGCTGGTGGACGGCATTCGCCGCGGCACCGACGTCATGATGAGCGGCAAGACCGCGATGGTCGCGGGTTTCGGCGACGTCGGCAAGGGCTCGGCGGCGTCGCTGCGTCAGGCCGGCTGCCGCGTGCTGGTGTCTGAAATCGACCCGATCTGCGCGCTGCAGGCGGCGATGGAAGGCTACGAGGTCGTGACCATGGAAGACGCCGCGCCGCGCGCCGACATCTTCGTCACCGCCACCGGCAACAAGGACATCATCACGCTCGACCACATGCGCGCGATGAAGGACCGCGCCATCGTCTGCAACATCGGCCACTTCGACAACGAGATTCAGGTCTCGACCCTGAAGAACCTGAAGTGGGACAACATCAAGCCGCAGGTGGACGAGATCACCTTCGCGGACGGCCACCGCATCATCCTGCTGTCGGAAGGCCGCCTTGTGAACCTCGGCAACGCGATGGGGCACCCCTCATTTGTTATGTCGGCGTCGTTCACCAACCAGACGCTGGCGCAGATCGAGCTCTTCGCCAACAACAAGGACGGCAAGTACAGACGCGAAGTTTACGTGCTGCCGAAGTCACTCGACGAGAAGGTCGCGCGCCTGCATCTGTCCAAGATCGGCGTGAAGCTCACCGAGCTGAAGAAGGATCAGGCCGATTATATCGGCGTGAAGCAGGAAGGCCCCTACAAGAGCGATCACTACCGGTATTGATATTGGCTTGTCATTCCGGGATGCGCGTTCTTACGCGCAGGCCCGGAATCCATTTCTGTCTTCTGGATTCCGGGTTCGCTCGCGATGCGAGCGCCCCGGAATGACGGATACAACGAAAGCCCCGGAGCGATTCGGGGCTTTTTCTTGAGCGCGTCTTACATCGCGCGTTCGGCGAGATGACCGGCTCAGGTTTCGGCCAGCACTTTCTTTCTCGTGCTGCGCTTCTTGACCGGCGCAGGTTCGGACGCCGCGAGCGCGGCATCTTCCGCTTCCTTGGCAAGGCGCAAGGCCTTCAGCCGGTCCATGTTCTTGCGGATCGCGACATCGCGTGCGGCGAAAACGGCGCGGGCCTCGGCGCCTTCCTTGGCGGCAATGCGCATCCGTTCGGCGCGGGCAATCTGAGTGGCGCTCGGCTGTTTTGTCATCGGTCGCCTTTCTGAGAACATTGATATCGTTCACATATAGGCACGATTCGACGCCAAACGAGGCATCATCTTCAAACGAACACAATTGAGTCCTTGCACTCGCGCCGATACCTGTTAAACGCGGGGTATTCGATTTGCGGCACAGCTTTTGTTAAAGCGCCCTTCTGGACTTTCAGTCCCCTCGGCTCCTTATCCAAAGACATCGCTGGATTGGATTTGCTTCGCGCGACGTCGTGCGGAGTTGCGCATGTACGCGCGCCTGAAGGATTGATTGTTATGACGACTGGTACTGTGAAGTGGTTCAACGGCCAAAAGGGCTTTGGTTTCATTCAGCCGAGCGATGGCGGCACCGATGTGTTTGTTCACATCAGCGCTGTCGAGCGCGCTGGCCTGACCGGCCTCGCCGAAGGACAGAAGGTTTCCTTTGAAGCCAAGACCGACAAGATGCGCGGCAAGACCAGCGCGGAAAATCTGTCGCTTCTCTGAGATCCGATGACGCGTCGTCCGGCACCGCCGATGATGCGTCACGCAGAAGTTCAGGATGGCCGTTTCGCGGATGTACCGGAACGGCCACCCGCTCCCTGACAGGGAGAGAACTTCACGACCTGTTTCACGGATGTACTGAAACGGATTGTCACCAAGCCCCGGATCGCTCCGGGGCTTTTTGCGTTGAGGCGACATAGCGCATCATGCAAATCCCGATAGACTGGCGGACAGGGTTCCGCCGCTCTCAGTCCCAGCGAGGCCGCCGTGACAGATTCCTATCCCAAAGACATCGCGCTGCTCGGCGTGCCCATCGAAGTCGGCGCCTCGCAGAAGGGCGCGCTGATGGGGCCGGCGGCGCTGCGCACGGCGGGCATCGTGCCGCTGCTCGAAAGCCTCGATTTCACCGTTGCAGATCACGGCGACATCCTGCGGCGCGAACTCACTTTCACTGACGAAACGCCGCCGCCAAACGCGAAGCACTACCGCGAGATCAAGGCCTGGATGGGCGAGACCGCGCAGCGCGCCTATGCGATGGCGAAGTCCGGCGCGATCCCGGTGTTTCTCGGCGGCGATCATTCGCTGTCGATGGGCTCGGTCTCCGGCGTCGCAAGGCACTGGCACGAGCAGGGGCGCGAGCTGTTCGTGCTCTGGCTCGATGCCCATGCCGACTACAACACGCCCGGGACCACGATCACCGGCAACATGCACGGCATGTCCGGCGCGTTCTTGTGCGGCGAGCCGGGGCTGGACGATCTGTTGCCGCGCGCGCTGCGCTCGCCGATTGCGCCGCGCCAGTTGGGCCTGTTCGGCCTGCGCTCGGTGGACAGATTGGAAAAGGAATTGCTGGCGCAGCGCGATGTCTGGATCGCGGACATGCGGCGGATCGACGAGTTCGGCGTCAGCGTCTTGATGCGCGAGTTCATCGCGCGGGTGAGCGCGCGGAACGGCGTGCTCCATGTCTCGCTCGATGTGGATTTTCTCGATCCGGTCTCCGCGCCCGGCGTCGGCACGACAGTCTCGGGCGGGGCGACCTATCGCGAGGCGCATCTCGTCATGGAGATGCTGCAGGATTCAGGACTGGTGCGCTCGCTCGATCTGGTCGAGCTCAATCCGTTTCTGGACAACCGCGGCCTCACCGCGCGCACGGTGGTCGAGCTTGTCGGCTCGCTGTTCGGCCAGCAGATTCACGATCGCCCGACGCCGACCAACGCGGTGGTATAGGGGGGACTCCGGATGTTAGTTTCCGGATCGAGTATCTCTCAACGGTCATTCCGGGATGCGCCTTCTGGCGCAGGCCCGGAATCCATCTTCAACTTGCGATCCCGGGATAAAGATCAGTCCATTCGGGATTAGTTTCTTCGATCAGCCGAAGTTTCCAGGCGCGGCGCCACTTCTTTAGCTCCTTCTCGCGCGCGATAGCCCAAGTGGATCGTCGTGAATCTCGAACCAGACCAGTCTGTCCACGCCGTAGCGGCTTGTGAATCCGGCAGCAGCTCTGGTCCGGTGCTCGTATCCGCGTCTGACAATGTCGTTGGTGACGCCAAGATAGAGCGTGCCGTTCCGTTTGGTTGTAAGCAGGTAGACGGAATAGGCCATCGGGTTTCGGCATCTGGATTCCGGGCTCGCGCGAAGGCGCGCGCCCCGGAATGACAATGTTGATTGTTCGGGTTGTCAAATGGTCTCCCCAATCG
>JACDJC010002575.1_pt1 | contig 14049 bp, 10 predicted proteins | sample 7454191 | NCBI WGS metagenome assembly JACDJC01 (sample SAMN14253291, study PRJNA609438) | sludge metagenome | isolation source: sludge after 25d culture with pyrite and EDTA | collected 2018-12-20 | reverse complement strand
GTTTCTACCGCTGCAACACGGTTTCGATGAATATGTGGGCTTACCCTACTCCAACGATATGTGGCCGGTTAAGGTAGATGGCGCCCGTTACCAACCCGGTGAGTGGCGGGATGGCTACCCCGACCTGCCGCTGATTGAAGGTAACGAAACCATCGAATTCATCACCACGCTGGCCGGCCAGGATAAGCTCACCACCCTCTATACCCAAAAGGCCGTGGATTTTATCAACCGCAACTCTCAAAATCCATTCTTCTTATATCTCCCGCACTCCATGAGCCACGTACCACTGGGCGTTTCCGACAAGTTCAGGGGTAAATCGGAGCAGGGCATGTACGGCGATGTAATGATGGAGATCGACTGGTCGGTGGGGGAGATCATGAAAGCGCTGGAAGCCAACGAAATTGATCAAAACACCGTGCTTATCTTCACCACCGACAATGGCCCATGGCTCAACTATGGCAACCATGCCGGCTCATCAGGGGGCTTGCGCGAAGGCAAAACCACCAGTTGGGAAGGGGGTCAACGTGTTCCTTTTATCATCCGGTGGCCCGGCCACACGCCCGCAGGCACCATCTGCAACAAGCTGGCCTGTGCCATCGATCTGCTGCCCAGCTTTGCAGAGATAGCCAATGCCCCATTGCCCGATCTGGAAATCGACGGGGTGAGCATCACAGCACTATGGAATGGAAACATGGAGGCCAATCCCCGTGAAGACATTCTCTTTTATTACGGTAAAAACAACCTCAATGCGGTGCGAAAAGGCAACTGGAAACTGGTGTTGCCCCACACCTGGCGTTCGTACAATACCACTCCGGGAAAAGATGGTTATGGGGGCCCACGAATTCCAAAAAATGTAGAGAACCCGGAACTCTACAATATGATGCGCGATCCCGGTGAGCAATACAACGTGATAGATTCGCATCCCGAAAAAGCTGAAGAGATCATGAAACTGGTGGAAGAGGCCCGGCAGGAACTGGGTGATTTGAACGTGGGGTTGGAGAGGGGAAGTGGAAGCCGCGAAATTGGGACCATTGCTTCGGCAACAAAATAAAAATCAAATCTCATGGGGGTTAAGGACTTTCAAATTTCGTATGTTTTTAAAGTCTTTGATGTTTCGAGAAATAAGCGTAAAGTTATTTAACAATACCGTAGCAACAATTACAGCATCAGGGAGCTTAATCTTATACAAACGCCGTAGCTCGATTGTGTCATTCACTATGTCATCACTCAATGGGTGAATGTTGGAACAATTTACAAAATCAATTAAATCCTGCTCAACTTTTATGAATCCCAACAACTCTATCTTATTAATAACCGAAAGGTTAATTTCGGTATCAATAATACGATTTAGAAGCTTCTTTCCCTTTTCAGGCAATTTACCTCCCATGTAATCGAGCACAGCATTGGTGTCTAATAGGTATCTCTCTCCCATTCATTGCGCATTTTAGTGAGTTCTTTTTGCAGTTCTTCTACTCTTTGCTTTGATATACAACCAGCAAACCTTTTAGATAATTTTTGCTTTCTTTGAGCAGGTTCTGCCTCGATAATCCTAATAATATCCATGCTCTCTAAATTGTGAAGGAGAGTCAAAGCCTTATCATTCTTTAATTCAACAATTACGGTTTTCATGATCAGCCAGGTTATCAGAAATTCTGAATTTTCTTACAAAGTACGGATTTTTTGCATTCAAAGAAAGAGAACCTTTTGGGTTTTGGCAATCCTTGACTGCCCTGCGGTCGCTATCCGCCAGGTAGTGTACAAAAATCATTTGCAGAATACTTCCAAATTCTTATCTTGTGTCACCCAAAACCTGCAACTTCAAACTCATAACTAAATTGATAATACTATGAAGAACGATCTTCAAATTGCCCGCGAGGCCAAGATTAAACCCATCACCGAGATAGCCCAAAGACTGGGCATCCCTGCCGACGACCTCGAATTGTACGGAAAGTATAAAGCCAAGCTCCCCCTGAAGCTTATCAACCCCGATAAGGTAAAGAAAAAGGAGAGCACTTTAATTCTGGTATCGGCCATTTCACCCACCCCGGCAGGCGAGGGCAAAACCACTGTCTCCATTGGGCTGAGCGAAGGTCTCAACCGCATTGGCAAGGCAACCACCGTGGTACTTCGCGAGCCCAGTCTGGGGCCTGTTTTTGGCATTAAAGGCGGAGCCACCGGGGGCGGTTATGCGCAGGTGATTCCCATGGAGGAGATCAATCTTCATTTCACAGGTGATTTTTCCGCTATTGAAAAGGCAAACAATCTGCTGGCTGCGCTTATCGACAACAACATACAAAGCAACAGCCGGTCGTTGAACATCGACCCCCGCACCGTCCACTGGAAGCGGGTGATGGATATGAACGACCGCTCGTTACGCCAAACCATCGTAGGGCTGGGCGGCACCACTTCGGGCATACCGCGCGAAACCGGCTTTAACATCACAGCCGCTTCCGAAATTATGGCCATTTTATGCCTGGCCGAGGATTTTCACGACCTGAAGGAGCGCCTGGGAAATATTTTTGTGGGATTCACTTTCGACAAAAAACCAATCTACGCACGCGACCTAAAAGCTCAGGGTGCTATGGGAGCTCTATTGAAAGAGGCCACGAAACCCAACCTGGTACAAACGTTAGAAGGCAACCCGGCCATCATCCACGGCGGGCCCTTTGCCAACATTGCTCAGGGCACCAACTCGGTGCTGGCCACTAAAATGGGGCTCTCTTTGTCGGATTATGTGGTAACCGAAGCGGGCTTTGGCTTTGACCTGGGCGCCGAGAAATTTTTAGACATCAAATGTGTATCGGCAGGCATCGAACCTCAGGCTGCCGTGCTCGTTGCCACCGTAAGAGCACTTAAATACCACGGCGAAGTGCCAATAGCCGATCTTAAAGAACCAAATCCACAGGCGGTTAAGGAAGGACTACCCAACCTGGAGAAACACGTGGAGAACATGCGCAAGTTCAACGTATGCCCGGTGGTAGCCATCAATAAATTTGCCACCGATAGCGACGAGGAACTCAACATCATACTTGAACGATGTAAGGAGATAGGTGTTAAGGCAGCGGTGGCGGATGTGTGGGCCAAAGGCGGCGAAGGTGCTATAGAGCTGGCCCGTGTTGTGGCCAAAGTAGCCGGGGAGTGCGCCTCCGAACTTAAACCGTTGTACGAATGGTCGTGGCCCGTGGAAAAGAAGATAGAGACCATAGCCAAACAAATTTATGGAGCAAGCGCCATCGACTATACCGCACAGGCAAAAAAAGATTTGAAAACCATCGAAACTCTGGGACTGGATAAATTGGCTGTTTGCATTGCCAAGACTCAAAAATCACTTTCAGACAATCCCAAACTGCTGGGACGGCCCAAAAACTTTGTGGTTACCGTGCGTGAAATCGAAATTGCCGCCGGAGCAGGCTTCCTGGTGCCCATTACCGGTGAAATCATGCGGATGCCGGGCCTGCCTGCAACCCCTGCCGCCGAAAGTATGGACATCGACGATGACGGGGTTATCTCAGGACTGTCATAACGAGTTTTCCCAGCCCCGTGCGATGCATGGGGCTATGGTTTTACGCATCCCCCGAGGCTACCTGAAAAACAGCATTACCGCCGAGACCGAAATGACCACCGTCACAAAAATTCTGAACTCCTTTTCGGGGATGTAGCGCACAATTTTTTTGCCTGTGTAGGCACCCAGGGCCACCGCAGGCAGCATCACCAGGTTCATCTGAAGCGTATTTAAAGTGATGGAGTGCCAAACAAAGAAATGAAGGGGAACCTTTATCACGTTAAGAATGAGGTAAAAGAAAGCCCCGGTACCAATAAAGCTGTTCTTGGGCAATCGCATGGAGAGCAGATAGAGATTAAAAATGGGACCTGCTGCATTCCCAATCATGGTGGCAAATCCGCCCGCCACCCCCAGGGTGCCGGCAAACCATTTTTTCCGGGTAAAGCCTTGCTTTCTACCGCGTAAGTCGCGGTAAAAGATGAGCGCCAGACACACAAGTATAGAGACTCCGATGATGTCTCTAAACTGCTCATCGGTAATTAGTTCGCCCACTACGAGTGCTACAGCAATACCTGCCAATGCGTAGGGAAAAAGGCGCTTAACATGCTCCCAGCGGGCACTTTTATGATAAAAACGGAGCGCAAACAGATCTCCAAAAACCAAAAAAGTGACCAACAAACCAGCCGATGCCATTCCTCCGTAATAATGAGCCAATATAGGAATGGTCACCATCCCGGTCCCTTTTAGTCCGCTTTTCGAAATACCTATCAGAAAGGCACAACCGGCGGTGATAAACCACAAAATCCAGTTGACATGCAGAGGATTCAATACAGATTCGACCATGTGTGCAAAGGAAACCATTATTTGGCTAATTCGCGAATGACATGCGAGGCTGCCAACAGGCCAAAGAGAGCAGGCATATAGGAGATGGTACCCACGATGCTTTTCTGGTTCATCCCGTTCTCCATAGGTTGCACACGCGTTTTATCAACCGCCTCGGAGCTAAACACCACCTGAAAACCTCCCTTAACGTTCAGCTTCAACAATCGCTTGCGAACCGAACGGGCCAGGGCACATTGATGAGACCGGCTGATGTCGTCGATCCTAACTGCCAACGGATCGATTTTGCCCCCTGCCCCCATGGAGGAGACCAGCGGACGGTGGTGTTTCAACGCCCAATAGATAAGATATACCTTAGGACTGAGTGTATCAATGGCATCCACCACATAATTGAATGGCTGAGAGAGCAATGCCTCAAAATCCTCCCCTTTACAAAAAGCATTCACCGTATGAAGCTTAATATCGGGATTTATATCCACCAATCGTGCCTGCATAACCTCTGTCTTGGGCAGATGATGGGTAGAGACCAGCGCGGGCAACTGGCGGTTGCGATTGGTGGGATGAACCACGTCTCCGTCCACAATGGTCATTTCACCCACACCTGCCCTGGCAATCATTTCGGCAGCATAGGCGCCCACCCCGCCCAGGCCGGCCACCAAAACATGCGATCGCTTTAATTTATCCAATCTTTCTTCACCCAGCAACAAACAGGTGCGGCTTAACCATTCCATAATCCAAATAGTTCGTAAAAATTCTCATTTATCTGTTGCTTTATATCATACACCGTGACTTCACGAATCCCGGCTGCGCAGGCGTATAAAGGCACTATGGACTTATTGGTGTGATCGGTCTCCAGGAAAAAGCGTTCTGCCGGCGCATGCTTTAGCGCTTCAGCCGCCTTATGGTGAGGGTACATTATTTTGGGCCCAAAGGAAAAATAAAATCCCGCTTTGGTCATCTGTTCTATCTCCTGCGGATGCCCGGAGAACCCATGCAACACCCAGGGTTGAGCAGCCTTCAGATTGATCTTTAAACTTAATATCTCACTATTGGCCCTTACCGAATGGATGATCATAGGCTTTTTATGTCGTTCCGAAATATCTACCTGGTGAACAAACAACTCCCTTTGCAGGGCCATATCGGGCCCTCTCTCCTTATCCAGACCGGCTTCTCCCACGGCCAGCACGCAATCTTGCTTCACCGCTTTTTCCACCCGTTCAATCAGGCGACCCACATCTTGTCCTTTAATATACCAGGGGTGTATTCCATAGGAGAGCCAGGCCCCCTCGGGACACACCGGAACCGGCTCGGGCGCCACACAACTGATGATGGCACGCACCCCCTTCGCATCCCCGGGCATGTGATGAGTATGAAAATCAATCCAGTTCATAAGAGTAGCCGCCCTTTAATCCTCGCCCTTATCTCATTGTTATACATAGCCTCACAACTCACCGGTGGCAGATAAAACTCACCGGCAAATGCGGCGTGGCAAACCACCACAAATTGTCGCGAAGCACCGGCGGGCAAATCAAAATAGGAATAGACCCGGTCGTCGCGTATGTCGCGATAGTCGGGCTCATCGGCGCCGGTAATGGTGCTCCCCTCCAGCCGCAGGTTACGTATCTCCCATCCAGAGGGCACCATTTGTGTGAGAGCCAAATCTTTGGCATCTCCCGCGGTTCCCGGATTATAGACGTGAACCACATATTTAAAATCGGTGCCCTGTACTATATCCGATACTTCCAGAGGCTCGTTGCCCATCGTGAGAAAAGAGCTTTTGAGTACCAGATTTTTCGATTGCGTGGTGGTATCTATGCCTCCAGGTACTCCTTTCATGGTAAGTGTCGCGAAAAGTTCTTTGTCACTGCTGCTCATAATTTTAGCCGTTCCCCGCGGTGTTTTCTCCAAATCCAAATTTGTCTGAAAGATCGGCTTATCTGTACCCACCGTTACAGACTGCTCATTGTTCAGCGTGTAAGTAAATTCTACTTTACCTGCCAGCGACGCACCACCGGTAAAGTTAACCACAGCCATGAGTGCGAAGGCGGTGGTTTGAGTGCTGAACCAATCATCGGTGCTGAGCTCCTGAGCAATCTCCCTCACCAAAGGCATAGCCGCCTGGCGGCGCTTGAGTTGAAGCAATGCCTCTACCAGAATGGCCCTGTCGCGCAATTGCGAACCGTAGGTGAATGGCTGAGGTCTTACGGAACTGCTCGCCGGTATTTCAGTCATCAGGTGCTCCGCCACTTCGGGCAGTCCCGCCATCACATAGGCCGACGAGAGCAACCAGCGGGTTTGAGCAATCAGCCCTTCCTGTTGCCTCAGGCGGTTCATGCTGCTTTGATCGGGCGCTCCGGCCAAAGCCAGGGTGTACAACCGGTAGGCCTGCAACATCTGCTCGTATCTGTAAGCATCCGTTTCGGGCCTGGGAAGCCATACCGAAGCTTTTCTTTTTTGGTAGCTGAGCCATTTCGACCGCAAGGAGGGCATTACCAGAAATCCTTTTTTCTCTGCCTGAAGAATAAAATGACCGGCATAACTGGTGCTCCAGTCGTTTACCTGCGACTGTCCCGGCCAATAGGCAAACCCACCCTCGCCGGTTTGATACGAGGGCAGGCGTTGCAATACGCCACTGATGTTCTCTTTTGTTTTGACCACATCCACCGGACTGAGTTCCACCACATCTTCCAAAAACAGTTGAGGGAAGGCCCCCGAAACAATCTGCTCGATGCACCCATGCGGGTAGTCTAACAGGAATTTCAACCGTCGTGCCAGGTTCATGGGAGGGATGGCACTCACCTCCAGGGTGGCTGAGTTGGTGCCAGCCAGGCCCGGAAGCGTGTAGTTGAGCGATGCTTCACCTTTGGGGTTTAAAATCGTCGACACACTTTGGGTGACGGGCGGATTGGGCATCCGTATCTCTATAGGTGTTACAAGATTGGCTGTTTCACCACTTCCCCGGGCGCCCACTTCAATGCGTCCCTTACCGGTGGTCTCACCCGTTGCCAGCTCGAAGTAGAGGGTCTTTTCGCCTGGCTGCTGAAACGCGACCTCTTGTTGCGAGGTTCCCAGGACCTTAAAATGATTGGTGCCTTTTACCGACACATTGACCCGGTTTATTTTCTCATCCATCGAAAAAACCGTAACCGGCAACACCACCTTCTCCCCCGGCCCCATCAGGCGGGGCAGGGCACTCCAAACCATCAGCGGTTGTTTCACCTTCACCGTTTCATGGGTGCTGCCGGTAGCTTTTCCATCGGAAGCTACCACCATTACCCGCACCGACCCGGTGTAGGAAGGCACCTGGATGGTGTGGGTATTTTTTTCGCCTTTTTTAAGATGCACCGGACCTATGAAACGCACCATAGGCTCAAAACGTCGCATCCGGTTTTCACCCTCCGGGTTCAGCAATGCTTCATCGCCGCCAATACTGAACAACTGTTCAATTTTTCCGCCAAACGCACCCAGCACCTGGTCGTAGATGTCCCAGGTGTTCACGCCCAGCGCTTCGCGGGCATTGAAACGTGCCCTCGGATCGGGCGTTTTGTAACGCGTTAAGTCCAGCAGTCCCTCATCCACGATCGCCACAATGTAGTCCATCTCCTTTTTGCCGGCCTCGCTCACCACCAGCGTCGTCTCCTGATCGGGACGCCACGACGGCGCACTTTTCACCACAGGCGAAAGACGGGTGTCCGGGTCTTCCACCATCACAGGAATGGTGCCAAACAACCTAATGGGACGGTTATTAAGGGATTGTCCGTGCGGTTGTAAAAGAGTAATAGTCACGTAAATGTTAGGGGTCATTTCAGCCGTTGCTTCAAAGCTGAAGGAGGTCTGCTCCCCTTTGGGTTCAATCCACCAGCTCTTCAGTACACGGCTGCCATTTTCGATGCTCACCAAAGCACGTCCGGTGGCTGAAGAAGGGAAGGTAACGGTAATCTCCTCACCGGTTTCATAACCGGGCTTATCCGACTGAAAGGAGAGAATGGAGGCGCCCTCCATATCGCGGGAATCTCCGGCCCATCCGGGCCAGTCTACCATCACGGTTTGGGCGGTGGCATGACCCGACAGAGGATTTTCAACCCGCACCAGGTAGCGTCCCCATTCGGGTTGGTCAATCCGGAAAGGAATGGTAGCTTTACCCTGTGTAATGTTGATGGTGCCCGAATCCGTCACTTTGTGGCTCCCTGATGATATGAAACGGCCCAGGTCTTCGTCGGACTTCTCCCACCACCAGCGCCAGTCGATCTTGTAAATGGTGTACTTTACACCGCGCACCGACATGGGTTCACCGGCATCGTTTACAGCTACCACATCAATGTGATGCGTGGTGTCGGTCTGCAACATCCCCCGCTCATCACCGGCAGGGACACGAATACCCAGGTACGAGGAGTAGGGCGAGACGGTAACCGGTTGATGGTCGATGCTGAAAGTACCCGCCGCCTCAAACACACGTGAGGTAAGCATTCCCCGCAACATGCCGGGCGCATTGTGCACCGGGGGCACCCGCCACGAGAATGAAACTGAACCCTCCTGGTTGAGTATGCCCTCGAAAACGACCTGCTCAGTAGATTCAAAACGCCGGGTAGGATCGTCAAAGGTGAAGTCTTTATAGCGCTCAAAACGGGTGGGAGCGGGTTTCAGATTTAATCGCACATCGGCTTTAAGTTTTGATGCAGGTGCGCCGTGTAACCAGTTGGAGGACAAATTAAAGTTGACATCCTGCCCGATGCTGAGCTGCTCTCCTTCCGGCAGTTCGAGATTGATCTTTAACCGGTTGGGACGAATGGCTTCAACGCGCAGGTTCTTTTCAAATACAACTCCTCCAAGCGTCACGCGTGCCTGCCATAAACCGGTGGGCGCATCCTCGCCGATTTTACAACGAAAGGTATAGAGTGTGTTGGATGGATGCGTTGCTACCTGCCGGTTTGCCAATCGGCCGCGGGGGTCAATGAGCTCAAAAGTAACCGGGTGATTCTCCGGAAGCGAATTATCACTTGACACCATGGGCATAAAAGAGACAAATATCGAGTCGCCGGGACGCCATACCCCGCGCTCGCCAAAGATGAAACCCTTCAATCCTTTTCGAACATTTTCACCCGATACATCAAAGCGGTCCACCGCCAGGGCGTGGCCTTCGTCCAACCTCAGGTATCCACGCTCGCTCTGCTGGGCCGCCATTAGTAAAAATGGCACTCCCACGGTTTCAACCTGCAGCTTACCATCTTTCCCTGTTTGCCCCTCCGCGATGGGCATCATCTGAAAATCAAACACTTTAACCTCCACGTTTGCCAGAGGCTCAGTGGTTTTAAGATGGGTTACAATTACCTCGAGGGTGTTACCGTCGCCCTTTTTGGCTAAAATACCCAGGTTAGAGGCCAGCACGTTGCGCGCCACCCAGCGGTTGCGGGTGTAATACGATGGTGAACATGGATTTTCGCGCTCCCGCCAATTGAAATCAGGGTTGTAATGGTAGGGATAAGTGCTGTAATAATCGTAAGGATTGTCCCAGAAACCCACTTCCGGATCGCTCTCCCCAGGGGAAGTGAATTCATCCCCGGTGGTTCGCGCCACGGTGTCGCCGATGCAGGGAAAAATGGCATCTTCGCGGTCAAATCCCATCTCTATCCGGTAAATGGCACCCGGCTCGGGTTGAATGAATTTCGACAACTCCAGCGAGAAAGTGTTCCACTGCCTGAGATTGAGAGTGCGATCGCGGCTGAGATCAATGGTTTGGGTATGCACCAGACGACCGGCGCGCTTCAGTTGCTCTTCGCCATTCAAATGGTTGATTTGAAGAAAATGACCCACGTTTTGCTCATAAATCTTTATAACCCTCACCTTTACCGCCTTAAGACTTACCGCCTTGAAAGGCAAAAAGAGACCGTCGGACCACGGCATGATGCTGCCGCGCCCCAATATCTCCACGGCAGGTTTCATGCTCGAAAAGGTAAATACAAACTGCCCGCGTCCCTGAAGTGTTTTGCCCGAAACGCTTTTAATTCCGGGCATAACCAGCAGTTGCTGCTCTCCGCTCAAATCATCTCCGGGGAAAAGATGCACCACATTGTTCTCAATAGCATAGGGCGTTTCCTTTTCACCGCCCAATACAAAAAGACCACCCAAATCCTGGTTGGGATCAATGGGATCGCTGAAAATAACATGAATACTGGTTCGTGGCCCCGGCTCCATGTCGGCTCTGATAATATCGAAGATGCCCTGGGCCGGAATCTTTATAACCAGCTCATCACTTGTTTCAGGTGTAAGGGTCCCCTTTTTTGCTTCCACCGAAAAACGACGGACAGAGTTTCCCCGCTCCACATCATTCACCTTCAGGAGATGTTCCCTTCCTTCGGTATGCGTCCACTCGGGAACCATTGACCGGTCGTCTAAAAATACGGTCACCGCTTCTTCCACCTCCTTGTCGGGCGCATAGTCGGCCAGCATCACCCGCACAGTCATCTGATACTTCTCCTCTCCGGGAAGGGAGACCGATTGTAGATCGTCCAGATGAAACCTGAGATTTTGCCGGATGGTGTTAAACGAAAAAAAGAAAGGTTTCTTCTCGCCGGGGAACAGCTTGCCGAGATGAACCTCCGCCTCGTATTGAGTATCCGAGGGAAGCCGCGATTGCGGTTTAAAAATCAGGGTGCGGGCATTTACCCAGGCCGCCTCACCCACGATGGCCGGTTTAAAGGTCAAAAAGCTATCAGAAGCTTTTTCGCCCGGGAAAGCCACTGCTACTGAATCGGCAAACTGAACCATTATGGCAGACTGGTTGGAGATGTCGCCCGATGTAAAGGCGCTAATCAAAGGATGATAGGGAGAATGCGGAGCAGAAGATTCCGGCTGCCGGCAACCGGATAACACAAAAATCGAAACCGAAAGGGCGAGGAGTAAATGTGGAGTTCTCATACTTAGAGGGGGTATGGGGATTTAAAAGGTAAAAGTAAGGAGAAATTAAGAGAGTTTAATATAGAAAAGGTGAAAATATAGAGAGATGGGGAGCAATCAGGAGATTCTCTTATTTTCTTTTGATAAACCCTCCGGATTGCAAACAGGTTTGTGACTTGGCTTTTGTGAATGGCAATTTATAGGCCTTGCCGGGGTTAGGGCACGGGGTCCTCTCCGCTGCCACCCCAGGGGTTACATGAGAGGATGCGCTTAACGGAGAGCCAAAGCCCCTTAAAAGGGCCGTGTTTTTTGAGAGCCTGGATGGTATAGACCGAACAGGTGGGTGTGTAGCGGCACGAGGGGCCTATCATGGGGGAGAGGAGCCATTGGTAGAGTTTAACGGGGATGATGAGTAGAATAACCAATCCCTTTTTTAATACTCTCAATAAGGAAGATACAGCATTGATCAACATCCTCAGAAGCTCTTTTCTATTTGGTATATCAGCCGGTTAAGCGCCTTAACCATAGCTTGTTGAATGGAATCAAAGCCGGCTTCATCATCGGCTATGTAGATAAACGCTACGGCCAGTTGTAAATCATTTCGAGACAAAACAGGAAGAAGAAGGGATTTGTTCAGCCTGTAGGCTTCACGCATGCGTCTTTTCAGCAAATTGCGTTTCACAGCCTGTTTCACCCGTCTTTTTGGCACAGTAAAGAGAGCCTGCAAAGGTACAGGGGCAGGCAAAGCAGTGATAAGAAACTGCACCCGCAGTGGAAAAAATGTAAAGGAGCGGCCATCGGCAAAGAGCTGATCGATCACCTTTTTCCGGCAAAGCTTTTCGTTTTTTTTTAAGCTAAGAGATGAGTGCATGAGACCAATTTCTTGAAAATAGACCAACTGCTAAACAACTAAGTCATTAAACAAAAAGCACTCCTTCCTGCAAAAACAGAAAAGGAGTGCCTCCTGGTTCAGTCATCTGCTCACTATTTCTTATTTCGCTTTTGAATGAAGATATCCAGGGCGGCTGACATAGAAGGGGCTTGTGGCATAGGAGCCTGGATATCTAAACGCAAACCTGCTGCCTTCACAGCCTTGGCGGTAGCCGGTCCAAAGGAGGCAATTAATATGTTGTTTTGTTTAAAGTCGGGGAAGTTATGAAGCAGGGAGACGATTCCCGAGGGACTGAAAAAGACCAGTACATCGTAATCAATATTCTTTAAATCGCTTAAATCGCTGCTTACAGTACGGTAAAGTATCGCCTTGGTGTACTTTACCTTAGCCTTATTCAGCAATGAGGGTATCTCCTGTTTGTGGGCATCGGAAAGGGGCACCAAAAACTTCTCTCCTTTATGCTTCTTTATCACCTCAACCAGATCGGTGAACTTACCTGTGGAGTGAAAAATTTTGCGCTTGCGATACACAATATACTTTTGAAGATAGAAGGCAGTGGCCTCCGAAATACAAAAATATTTAGTGGAGTCGGGCACTGTTATGCGGCTCTCTTCGCAAATGCGAAAAAAATGGTCGATGGCAGTACGGCTGGTGAAAATTACAGCGGTGTGATCGAGAATATTGATCTTCTGCTTCCGAAATTCTTTGCAAAGGAGCCCTTCGACCTGAATAAACGGCCTGAAATCAATTTTCACATTATTTTTTTCCGACAAATCATAGTAGGGAGACTTTGGCGTTGTGGGTTGGGGCTGCGAAATCAGGATCTTTTTTATTTTCAAGGTTCTAAAGTTTTAATTCAACAAAACCAGTAACTTACAAATGAGTTGCCTCTGCTAAGGCCAAATGCAGCCACTGAGTGTTAATAGAAAAGCACTTTAAAAAGTATAGACAAGGGCAAAATTTCCAGAGCGCAAAGGTACAAAATAATGTAATAACCTGAAACCGTATCTCTTAAATTATTTCCAATCCCGCGTCCTATCTGTATTATATACAATAAAATAAAAACACCCACACCGGTTCCGACAAGCCACGGACGCAAAATATCGTTGGCAAAGGGGAACAACACGATCACAGGCAAAAGCACCATCGAATAAGCTTTGCTCATGAGCGACGACTGAAAAAGATGTGCACTCACCTCCTCCCTGGTGTCAAAAACCCAACCTATAAATTTATATACCAATAGCTTAGCTGAGAACAGCAGCACTAAAAACGAGAATATCAAAACCAACAACTTCCAACCGGTAAAACCTATAAGGGTTCGGTTGTCTACAAAAAGTATTTCAAAAATGAAGAGAGAAGAGTTAAGATAGAACATGAAGCCCAACCAGAATGAAGCCGCACGAGGGGTGTCTGATTTGTCGGCTCTTAGTGAAGAAGCCACCCCTGAAAATAAAACCGAGTTAAACACACCGCCCAAATATTTACGCCACTTCAATCGCAATATGCCTGTAATGGCCACTGCTATAATTACGATGGCCAGAAACCACTCCTGCTGCACCAATGGTTTAAAGGGGGGGGCGGGCTTGTGCATCCCGCGCGCATCTACAATGCTTTCGAACCATTTGACACCTTTTTTTGAATGGGTTACCGAATCTTCAGAGGAGCCGGGAACCAGCACCTCCGCAGAATCAACGGGAGATGAAGCAACCACAGATGTTTCGGGTTCCCGATATTCACGTTCCGCTTGCTCATTTCCATAATAATTTGCGTAGGTAAGTGCCGATACACTGTCACCGGGCAGAACCGGGTAAAGCAGACCAGGGAATTGGTAAACATCCCGGTATCCGTGATGTTGATATCCGTCAATATCGGGAGTTCTTTTGGGTGAATCAACGGCAATAACCTCCTGAGAAGGCACCGG
>JACDJC010002574.1_pt1 | contig 14057 bp, 9 predicted proteins | sample 7454191 | NCBI WGS metagenome assembly JACDJC01 (sample SAMN14253291, study PRJNA609438) | sludge metagenome | isolation source: sludge after 25d culture with pyrite and EDTA | collected 2018-12-20 | reverse complement strand
CGCCGCCCTTTTCGTCCGTTTTTGTCAGTAACATGAACCCACTCAGTGGCATTTGCCAATGGCGATTCTCCCGAATCACCAGGCAGAAATTCCTTCAAATCCGGTAACAACAGCGGCAGTTCATCATCATCCATCAGGGAAACTTCTCCGTCTTCCCAGTGAATTACAGGAAATGGCTCTCCCCAGTATCGCTGACGGCTGAAAAGCCAGTCACGCATTTTGAAGTTGACTGTTGCACTCCCCAAACCCTGTGCTTCCAGCCACTCAATAGTCTTTTTAATTCCTGCCTCTTTGTTCAGCCCGTTGATATTCAGCCCGGTCACTTCACTTGCAGAGTTGATATATTTTCCGTCTTCTGTCCAGCAGGCATCTCCTGCCAGAATTTCATCACGGTTTTCAACTTCCTGGGGGTCAAGAATACAGACAACCGGAATGTTAAATTCCTTTGCAAATTCAAAGTCGCGGGTATCATGTGCCGGCACGGACATGATTGCTCCTGTTCCGTATCCCATGAGAACATAGTCGGCAACCCAGATGGGGATAGGTTTTTTGTTGACCGGATTAATGGCATGGCGCCCTGTGAAAACACCGGTTTTCTCCTTGGACAGATCGGTTCTGTCCAAATCCGATTTCAATGCTGCTGCTCGGAGGTACTCTTCAACTTCTTCACGTTTTTCAGGAATGATAATTTCACCAACGAGCTCATGTTCCGGTGCAATTACCATATAGGTTGCTCCAAACAAGGTGTCGGGGCGTGTGGTATATACACGCAGACTTTTGTTTAGCCCTTCAATTTGAAAATCAATTTCAGCGCCGGTTGATTTGCCAATCCAGTTTTTTTGCATGTCAATCACGCCGGCAGGCCAGTCGAGATTTTCCAAGCCACTCAACAGCCGTTCGGCATAGAGCGGAATTCTGAGCAGCCACTGCCTCAGATTTTTACGCACAACCTGATTGCCGCATTTTTCGTGTGAGCCATCGGTTAATACCTCCTCATTGGCGCAAACTGTTTTACATGAGTCGCACCACCACACCCTTGCATTGCCGTAGTATGCCAGCCGTTTTTCTGAAATGTATTCAGTCACGGCGTCTTCGCCGCGTGCTTTTATCTCTTCAGGAACCGGCAGCTCGGAAATAGCCCTTCCTTTTTGCTGCTCTTCATCAAACCATGTGTTATACAGCTGCTTGAAAATCCATTGCGTCCATTTGAAATAGTTCGGATCAGTGGTATTAATCTCCCGGTCCCAGTCATAGCTCAGTCCAATGGCTTTTATCTGCCTTCTGAAATTGTCACAATTCTTATTTGTGATAATTGCCGGATGAGTGCCGGTCTGAATGGCAAATTGCTCCGCCGGTAATCCAAAGGCATCGTAGCCCATGGGGTGAAGAACATTAAATCCTTTCATCCGCTTGTAGCGTGCAACAATATCCGTGGCAGTATATCCTTCAGGATGCCCGACGTGTAGCCCTGATGCCGATGGGTAGGGAAACATGTCGAGGATATAGTATTTGGGTTTGGAAAAATCATCGACGGTTTTGAATGTCTTGTTTTCTTCCCAGTATTTTTGCCATCTGGCCTCTATTTTTGTAAAATTGTATTCCATCTTATAGGGTAATTCTGATTTTCAAATCGCAAAGATAAAAAAAATGATTTGAGCGGAGGCTTTTAGTAAAATAGCAAAAAAAAAGTGCTTTATCAAATGCTTTTTACTGAAAATTCATCAAGGTAATGAAATTTTGTTCACAATATTTTTTGGTTTCTACGGAAGTTGTAAATTCTTTACTTTTTGTTCTATGGGAAAAATAATAAATAGTTTTTCTTATCGTTTTGTAAACATGAAGGCAAGGAACATTTATTTTATTTATTAGCTATCAATTCGGTATTGTCTTCAAAAAAAGAGGGACAAATTTTGTCCCTCTTTCCTTTTTAATCTCTTTTTCAAAAAAACTCCAAAAATCCGGCATTTTTCCCGGGAGATGAAATCTATTGCTTTAAAGCTTTCAAAACTTCATCATAATTGGGTTCATCAATAATCTCAGGAACCTGTTGTGTGTATTCAACCGTTCCGTTTTTATCAAGAATGATGACCACGCGGGAGTGTAAGCCTGCCAAGGGACCGTCTGCCATTTCCAGTCCGTAGTTTTTTCCAAACTCACCACTGACAAAATCGGAGAGTGTTATTACATTTTTAATGCCTTCGGCACCGCAAAACCGTTCTTGTGCAAAAGGGAGATCACGAGAAATACAAAGTACCGTGGTATCCTTCAGATTTGCTGCTATTTTGTTGAATTGACGCACCGAAGCTGCGCAGGTACCGGTATCAAGACTTGGGAAAATGTTCAGAATGAGCCTTTTGCCTTTGAAATCATTCAGTCCAACCCGTGATAAATCTCCTTTAACCAATGTAAAGTCTTTTGCTTTTTCACCTGTCTTGGGAAGCTCACCCACCGTTTTTACAGGATTTCCGTGTAGTGTTATTTGTGCCATATCTTAATGTTTTAAATAGTGTTAATACTTTTTTAAACAGAAAGAGAGAGTGAAAGTTGCAGAATTGTTCAAAAATATGTTTGTTTTATCTTATTTTTTCAAATTCATTCAAAAGCTGTTATTTTTAACACAATCTTTAAAGACCCAAAAAATGAAAAAGTACTTTTTTGCTGCGCTGATAGCAATATTGTTTGCTTGTACTGTTGAAACGGAACCAATGTCTAAGAAGGGCTACGTGCCTGAGATACCAAATCTCACTTCAGACCTGATGACTCCGGAAGTGCTCTGGTCGTTTGGCCGCCTTGGCGAACCGCGGGTTTCACCCGGCGGAGAGCATGTTTTATATTCGGTAACCTATTTTAATATTGAAGAAAACAGACCTTACCGCGATATCTATTTGGCGCCTGTTTCAGGTGGAGAATCAAAAAACCTGACCAACTCGGCAACCAACGAGTTCAATGCAGTTTGGCGTCCCGACGGGAAGAAAATCGGATATCTCTCCCCGGCTTCCGGCAGTGTACAGTTGTGGGAAATGAATCCCGACGGTAGCGGCGCAAAACAGGTTTCCGAAATTGACGGTGGAATTTCCGGCTTCAGCTATTCCCCCGATTTTTCCAAAATCTACTACATTAAAAGTGTTAAGCTGGATAGGGATATTCACGATTTGTTTCCCGATTTGCCAAAGGCAAATGCCAGACTGGAAAACGACCTCATGTATCGCCACTGGGACCAATGGCACGATTATACATATCAGCATATTTTTATTGCAGATTATGCGGATGGAAAAGTGGGAGAGGGGATTGACATTATGGAAGGGGAGCGTTTTGATTCACCCATGAAGCCTTTTGGCGGGACAGAGCAGATTGCCTGGAGTCGCGATGGAAAAATTTTGGCATACACCTGCAAAAAGAAAGTTGGGAAAGAGTATTCACTTTCAACCAATTCGGATATTTATTTTTATGACATTTCAACCGGTAAAACCACTAATTTCACGGAAGGAATGATGGGTTACGACCAGAATCCCGTTTTTTCACCCGACGGGAAATATCTTGCATGGGAAAGTATGGAGCGCGATGGATATGAGTCGGATAAAACACGATTGTTTGTTGCAAATATTGAAACCGGAGAAAAGAAAGATTACACCGCAAACTTTGATCAGGATGCTCATAATCTGTGCTGGAACAGTGAAAGCAATGCAATTTACTTCATCAGCGACATTCACGCTACTGATGAAATTTTCAAGTTGAATCTTGCCAGAGAATCTATTGAGCGAATTACAGAGGGGGTTCACAATTACCTGACAGTTGAGCCGGCAGGTTCAAAGCTGGTTGCTCAAAAGGTGTCCATGTCGCAACCTGCAGAGCTGTATCTGGTGGAGCCGGAAACCGGAACTGACCAGCCGCTGACTTCGGTAAACAAAGGCATTCTCGACCAGCTCACCATGGGGAAAGTGGAAGAGCGCTGGCTGGAAACAACAGACGGAAAGCAGATGCATACCTGGGTGATTTATCCTCCCCATTTTGATCCGGCAAAAAAATATCCCGCACTGCTTTACTGTCAGGGCGGCCCGCAGGGAACCGTCAGCCAGTTCTGGTCATACCGCTGGAATTTTCAGATGATGGCTGCCAACGGATACATTATTGTAGCACCCAATCGCCGCGGTTTGCCGGGCTTTGGACAAGAGTGGAATGAACAGATATCGAAAGATTATGGCGGACAAAACATTAAAGATTACCTTACAGCCATTGATGAAGTGGCAAAAGAACCGTTTGTTGACGAAACCCGGCTGGGAGCTGTTGGTGCCAGTTATGGCGGGTTTTCTGTTTTCTTCCTGGCTGGCAATCACGATGGCCGTTTTAAGGCTTTCATTTCACACGATGGGATGTTCAACTTTGAACATCAATACCTCACAACTGAAGAGATGTGGTTTGTGAACTGGGACATTGGCGGACCTTTCTGGGAGAGAGACAATGCGGCGGCGCAACGTTCCTACACGTTTTCGCCACATAAGTTTGTGCAAAACTGGGATACTCCTATTTTAGTTATTCACGGTGAAAAGGATTTTCGTGTTCCGCCCGACCAGGGAATGGCGGCTTTTAATGCGGCTGTTTTGAAGGATATACCGGCGCAGTTTCTATATTTTCCGGAAGAGAATCATTGGGTGTTGCAAGCCCAGAACGGTATTTTATGGCAGCGGGTGTTTTTTAATTGGCTGGATAAGTGGTTGAAGTAAAAGTTTACTCACCGCAGAGAAAAATGAAAACCCTATGTGTCCTAATGTGCCTATGTGGTTTAAGAAGAATTCACCACAGAGAACACGGAGAAGCACAGAGAAAATGAAAACCCTATGTGTCCTAATGTGCCTGTGTGGTTCATGAGAAATTCACGAAAAACATAGAATATTGCTAAACTCCGGTACTGAATTTCAGCTCTTTGTGTGATGTTATAATTTGCTGCATTTGTGTCATTTCCGAAATATTCCCTTTGTGATACAGGCTCAGTTTAGAATTTCATTAAAATTCAGTTCAAATTACACTCAACTTCAAGGTTATGATGTGTTGTTTTTTATCTTCACACCGAAATTAATTGGTAATTGTTAAACAGAATATCAAAAAAACCACTATGAATCCACAGGCAGAAGAACTTAATCAGATTATCCGGCAAAAAAACCTGGCGTTATATGAGATGCTCTCCGAAAGGGGGAAAAACATTTTTTTCCCAAAAAAGGGAATTTTAGGACAAACCGCCGAAGCAAAAGGCACACGCATCAATGCCACAATTGGCGCCGCCATTGAAGATGACGGCACTCCCATGCGACTGGAGACGATTGCTTCAAAAATCAATCTCGACCCTTCCCTCGTGTTTCCTTATGCACCCAGTTTTGGACGTCCCGATTTACGCGCCAGGTGGAAGGAAATGATTTATGAAAAAAGTCCATCCCTCGGGAAAACGGAAATCAGCCTTCCGGTTGTAACCAATGCCCTAACCCATGGAATCAGCATGGCAGGCTACCTGTTTGCCGATGCCGGCGATGAGGTGATTGTTCCTGACCTTTTCTGGGGGAATTATACCCTGACACTAACCAACGGATGTGGCGCCAATATGGTGAAATTCAATCTTTTTAAAAACGGAAAATTCGATTTGGAAGCTTTTGAAGCCAAGTTGAATGAGGGTTCGCCGGGCAAAAGAATCCTTGTATTGAATTTTCCCAATAATCCCACAGGTTACACCCCTTCTCAGAAAGAGATTGATGGCATTGTTGAGGCTATCGGGGAAGCTGCCGAAAATGGAAATAAAATAGTATGCATTATTGATGACGCATACTTTGGGCTGATTTACGAAGAAGGAATAGCACAGGAGAGCATTTTTGCGCCGCTGGCAAATCTTCACGAAAATGTTCTGGCTTTAAAGCTTGACGGCTCCACCAAAGAAGATTACGTGTGGGGATTTCGTGTTGGATTTATGACCTTTGCCATCAAAGGCGGTGATGCGGAACTCTATTCGGCACTTGAATCGAAAACTGCCGGCGCCATTCGCGGAAACATTTCCAATGCCGCAAATATTTCGCAATCGCTCATGTTTGCAGCCTATTCAAGTCCTGAATATGCTGCTCAGAAAAAAATGAAATTTGAGATTATGAAAAAGCGTTTTGAGGCAGTTAAAGAGGCGCTGAAGGAGGAGAAATATGAAAAATACTTCAGGGCGCTTCCCTACAATTCCGGCTATTTTATGTGTATTAAGCTTGCTGAAGGACTTGACAGTGAGCAAATACGGCAGATACTCATTAATAAATACAGCATTGGCACCATCAGCCTGAACGGAATTTTGAGAATTGCTTTTTCAGCGGTTTCAGCTTCCGACATCCGGGAGATGTTTGAAGGAATTTACAAGGCTTGTGAAGAGTGTGCCTGATGGGTTAATGCAGTAGATTTTCATCCCGGATAATCATCAGGATTGCAGAGTGGGGCAGAATGATATATTTTTCATCGTTGAATTCAATTTCGTATCCGCTTTTATTCAGATAGATAGCTAAATCACCCATCTGTGCCTGAAGAGGCACATATTTTACGTCATCCTGTTTTTGTTTCCAGGCTTCGTCTGCTTCCGATACTGCCGGAATGGGATAGCCGGGGCCAACTTTCACAACATAACCGCTTTGAATTGTTTCACTTTCCTGCACCGTTGGTGGTAAATAGAGTCCGGCTTTGGTTTTCCCGGCAGGAGTTTTTGGTTTGACCAGCACCCGGTCGCCAATCATAAAAAATTTATCAAGGTTTTTTTCTTCAATGATAAGTGACATGTTCTGCTTTGAAATATGAAATACAAAGATAATATTATTTAACTCCTTAATTTCTGAATGAAAATATTAATTTAGCCATGTAAAATTTCTATTATGGAGGCTCCTAATCTAAATTCAAAAATAAGCCAGCATCAAATTACCGGATTGGCGACTGATGGATTCACTTCATCTTTGTTGTTTTGTTTAATGCTCATTTCCCTTTTTTTTATTTCACAGGTAAGTTTTGCTGCGCATCATCCAAAAAGCAGTGGAAGAACAGAGTGGTCGGTTTCCGGTGGCGTTGGTGTTTCCTTTTTAGATTTTGAAATTACCGAAAATTTTGAAATACTGAAAAACGAATTTCGTCATAAACCGGCTATGCTGCTTGAGCTGGGTGCTTCCGCCCTGATGGGTAAACGCTGGGAACCGGGCATCAGGTTTAGCTTGATGAGTTTGTATGGAGAGTCTGCAAGCCCCGATTTTTCGGCTGTCGGAAATCATGTTTCCATGAATGAACTGTATGAGCTTCCGGTTGAATATTCCACAAAAGGGGGAGAGCTTTCAGGATTGTTAAGATTTTACCTGCGAAAATCCTCCGGGAGAAGATCAGAAAAAACCATGATTAATCCTTTTGTTGAAGCAGGAGGCGGATTAACCTTTTTTAGTAATGAATTGCGCTATAAAAGTATTCCTTTTGAAGAAGAGTCTCCGGTGATTTTTGAGAAGGGAAAAGGGAATCAACCCGTATTTTCCGTCAGTCATCTCGCTGTTGGAGCAGGAGTTAAGATTGGCAAGCCCGGTGAAAGGAATTTCTATATTTTGTATAGCGGAAAAGCAGTAAACTACGACTTTATGGATGCCGTGCACAACTACACCAATGGTGAGCGGAATCACGCAAAGGGGATTATTTCAAAATTTTCTGCAGGAATAATTATTCCTTTGTTTAATGGAAGGAAGGAAGAGTCCGGACACCTGCCCTGGTCGCCTGTGCGAAGCAAATTTTAGTTTTCTTCGGGCTTTTTGAGCTGAAGATACAACTCTTCGAGTTGCTCTTCCGAGATAGGGGCAGGCGAATCGTTCATTACGTCGCGTCCGGCATTGTTTTTCGGAAATGCAATAACATCGCGGATTGAATCCAGACCGGCAAACAGGGAGACCAGCCTGTCGAATCCAAAGGCAATTCCTGCATGCGGCGGAGCGCCATATTTAAAGGCATTCATCAGAAATCCGAACTGGTTTTTTGCCTGCTCGGGGGTGAATCCAAGTATATCGAACATTTTTGCCTGCAGTGCGGAGTCGTAAATTCGCAAGGAACCACCTCCAATTTCCACACCGTTGATTACGAGGTCGTAGGCATTGGCGCGCACCTCTCCGGGACGGGAATCCAGCAGAGGAATATCTTCAGTTTTTGGGGAGGTGAAGGGATGGTGCATCGCAAAAAAGCGCCCGGTTTCTTCATCCCATTCCAGCAGTGGAAAATCAACTACCCAAAGGGGTTTGAATGTATCTTTGTTTCGCAGTCCAAGGCGGTTGCCCAACTCAAGGCGCAATTCGCCCAATGCATTGATGGTGTGGTCTTTTTCTCCCGAAAGGATAAGGATTAAATCTCCGGGAGTTGCGCCGGTTTTATCTGCCCAGACTTTCAAATCACCGGCAGAATAAAATTTATCTACGGAGGATCTGAAGCTTTCATCTTTGTTGTATTTCACATAAACCATCCCTTTTGCACCTATTTGCGGACGTTTCACCCAGTCGGTGAGCTCATCAATTTGCTTGCGGGAATATTCTGCACACCCTTTGGCGCAAATTGCCCCGATGTACTCCGCCGAGTCAAAAATCCCGAAACCTTTTCCCTTTGCGGCTTCTGTAATGTCATGGAGCAGCATCCCAAAACGAATATCCGGCTTGTCGGAACCGTAATTTTTAATTGCATCTGTGTATGACATTCGCGGGAAGTCGTTTAGCTCTGCGTTCAGCACCTTTTTAAACACATATTTTGTCAGATTCTCAAAAGTCTCCAGAACATCATTCTGTTCCACAAACGACATTTCACAGTCGATCTGGGTAAATTCCGGCTGGCGGTCGGCACGCAGGTCTTCGTCCCTGAAACATTTTACAATCTGGAAATATTTATCAAATCCGGCAACCATTAGCAGCTGTTTGAAAATCTGAGGCGATTGCGGGAGGGCATAAAATTCGCCACGGTTCATGCGCGAGGGAACCACAAAGTCGCGTGCGCCTTCAGGAGTGGATTTGATAAGAACAGGCGTTTCGGTTTCAATAAAGCCCTGTTCAGTGAGAAAGTTACGCACGGCATGTGCCATCTGTGCGCGAAGTATCAGGTTTTTGCGTACCGTGTTTCTTCTCAGATCAAGATAGCGGTATTTCATGCGCAGATCATCGCCTCCGTCGGTGTCATCCTGAATGGTAAATGGCGGAACTTCAGACGGACTAAGGATATTCAGGGCAGTGAGCCGGATTTCAATATCCCCTGTGGGGATGTTTTTATTTTTGTTTGAACGCTCCAAAACTTCTCCTGTTGCCTGAATGACATACTCGCGCCCAAGCTGCTCCAGCGACTGAACCACCCCGGCAGGTGTGTTCTCATCAATGACTAATTGGGTAATCCCGTAGCGGTCACGCAAATCGATAAACGACATGGAACCAAAATCACGGATTCGCTGAACCCAGCCGGCTAATGTTACCTTTTTACCGATATGATCGCTTCTTAATTCACCGCAAGTATGTGTTCTGTACATGGCTCTTTTTTATGATGTGGTTGCGAAAGTAAGAAGAATTTAGCAATTTCACGGGTTCAAATTGAGAATTATGATTGAACCGTTTGGCGACGAATATTTTATGAAAAGGGCTTTCGCTGAAGCGATACAGGCTTTTGATGAGGGGGAGATTCCGGTTGGTGCAGTGGTTGTTGCGGGCAATAAAATTATTGCCCGTGCACATAATTTAACAGAAACACTGAACGATGTAACCGCCCATGCGGAGATGCAGGCGATTACGGCGGCTGCCAACCATTTGGGCGGAAAATATCTGGACGATTGCACCCTGTATGTCACCCTTGAACCCTGTGCCATGTGTGCAGGCGCTTTGGGATGGGCACAAACAGGGAGAATAGTATTCGGCGCATCCGACTCCAAACGGGGCTATCAAAGATTTGCCCCCAACGCCTTGCATCCCAAAACTGAAGTTTTGGGAGGCGTTCTGGAAACCGAATGCGCCGAATTGCTGCAGGAGTTTTTTAAAAACAAAAGGTGACTCCCCGCAAAATATCAGTTGACATCCATGCTCAAACTTCCCTTTCCGGCGGCGTCAAATGCTTTTACTTTCACTTTGCCGCTCACTTCAACAGGAGTTTCATATAGGGTTGAACTCCGAATGGGCTCTGATCCATCAACAGTATAGCGGACAGACAATCCGGGAAAAGTTGAATTTGCATAGAGTTTTCCATCTTCAATTTTAGCTCCCGGCGCCGGCACGCGGTAATTGAAACCGCCAAACAGTCGCGACATGCGCGGAAGCTCTTTTTGAGCCAATGTGTTGGCAAAGATGTTCCATCCTTTTTCCATCTCCTCTTCACGGAGTTTCTGGTTTTCCATGGTTTCCCAGTTTCGATCCTCTCCCCATGCCGTTTCGGCAAAACCGATCAGCTTAGGTAACAGGTAGTATTCCAGCATTTTAGGCCCTTTGATGGTTTCACTCCAGATTTGTGCCTGAACTCCCGCAATGTTCTGCTTTCCGGCAGGAGTCAGCCGCTCCAGTCCGGCATATTCCGTGTCAATATCGATTTTTCGTCCCATCGGAGTTTCCAGCGTTGTGTAAAAAACATTATACGGGGCTACCTGCCATGCATCGCGGGTGTTTGCGAATCCAGACCAGTAATGCCCCGGTTCACGCGGGTCTTTGTTGTTGGCAAAATCAAAATAGAAGTTAGAAACATTGCATAAAATAACCGGATAGCCGGCATTTGCCAGGCGGTAGGCTAAATCAGTGTTTTCCTCCTGGTTGTTCCATACCATCGGATAAACTTCCTGTCCGACAAATTCGGGATTGGGTAAATAGTTCCCATCGCTGTCTTTTAGCTGTGCAACTTCCTCCCAGCCGGTTATTTTCAGATTTTTTGAACGCAGCATTTCAACTGCCCTGCGGAAAAAATAGGACTGTAAATTTTTCGGGTCTTTAATCTCAGGTAATGTTTTGAGCAGCTCTTCACACATTGGCGATTGAGTCCATACACCTTCCGGCACCTCGTCTCCGCCAGTGTTGAAAAACTCTATTTCAACCCCTGCCTCATCATACATTTTTAAGATGTCGTCAATCACGGTTTCATAAAACTTATAAACCGATTCCCGCGCCACGTTCACCACATTGTCGGAGTAGCACTGAGCTGATAAATATTCAGAGGTATCATCGGGGTCGATAAGCCTGAATTCGTTGGCTTTCTCTTCATCACCCAGAGCCATATATTTTTCGTAGCGAGCTTCCATTGATTTGATGGCAGCCCGTGAATGTCCCGGAAAATTGACTGCCGGAATGATTTTCACATGGCGCGCCTGCGCATATTTTAAGATTTCAATAAAATCCTGACGGGTATAATAGCCGCTGCCGTAGGTTCCTTCAGCATAGGGAAACGGTCCGGAACCGTATGACGGGTGCAGCTTGTTTGCCTCTTTGGTTGTGTGTCCACGCTGCGCCCCAACCTCTGTCAGCTCCGGCAGTCCGTCAATTTCAATGCGCCAGCCCTCATCTTCCGACAGATAGATAACCAGATAATTTCCTTTGTAAAATGAAAAAATATCGATGATCTTTTTTACGGTCTCCTTTGTCTGAAAATTTCTGTCAACATCGAGATGAAGCCCGCGGTAGGCAAAGCGCGGAGCATCTTCAATCACTACTTCATCAAACTCAACCCCGTTAGCTGCACCACCAGAGGGAATCATGGAGAAGAGTGTCTGAATCCCATAGAATACGCCTGCCGGGTCGCTACCGGCAATATGCACAGATTTGTTGCTTTTGATTTCCAGCCGGTAAGCCTCTTTTGTCTTTCCCTTGACGGAAACCGGTTTGATTTCCAGAAAAATTGTGTAGGGAACAGCTTCGGTTCCCTTTTCGGCAGCAGGCTGGGCGCCTGTAAGTTTCCCGATAAAACCCGATAAAATCTGAACTTCGTTTTCCAGATTGCCATTGTAAAGGATACGAACCATATCGTCGAAAACCACTTTCTTGCCGGATGCCCTGTAACTTGCCGGAGTGGGAATTACAGGTAGCAGTTCATCTTTTGCCAAAAGGGAAAGATTCCGGTTGTTTTCATAAATCCATTCAGCTGTGGGAATGGGCGTATGGTCGTTTTTGTGGCGATTCATCTGTTCGGGACGGGTGAAAGGTAAAATGGTGTAGTCTGTAACCGGAATGGTATCGGTTTCGTTTCCCCTTTTATCGTAAAGTATCAGATAGGGACCAAGCGGCGCATCAGTTTCTTTGATAATCCATTCAGAATGTTCGGTGGTTATTTCGATGGACTGACCGGGTTTCAGGCTGAAGTTTCCGGTTGGTTTCATCACATACCAGTCGCCGCTGATGAATTGAATCTCAACATCCTTGTCGGCAGAAAGTGGGTCGCGGGACATTTGATTGAAATAGAGTGCCCAGTTTTTATTGCTGAAAGTAAACTGACTGTTGTTTTCAATGAAAAACTTTGCCATCGCCTGTGGCTGCTCTGTATATTCGTTGCTGACCACTTCCCAGCTCAGTTTAATTTCACCGGGCGCAGGAGTTTTTTCTTTACACCCTGAAAAAAATATTAAAACAATTAATGAAACAATTACACTTTTTCTCATGTTTTGCATTTTTATTTTATGTTTGACATATTTTCCAAAAAACTGATTTAGGCACAGTAAATTTTATTCAAAGATAAAAAATGACAACGAATAAACGGCTGATTTCTCTGGATGCATTCAGAGGTTTTACAATTGCAGCGATGATAATGGTGAATAATCCCGGTTCGTGGGATCATGTTTATCCGCCTTTGCTGCATGTAGACTGGCATGGGATTACGCCAACTGATCTGATTTTTCCCTTTTTTATTTTCATCGTGGGTGTTTCCATAGCGCTTGCCTACACCAAGCAATTATCAGCCGGTATTCCCAAAAAGTTGATGTATAGGAAAATCATATTAAGATCATTGAAGATTTTTATTGTTGGAATATTGTTGTGGTTATTCCCGAAATTTGATTTTGAGCATGTCAGATATGCAGGTGTTTTGCAGCGTATTGCCATTGTTTTTTTAGTGTCGGCGTTGCTGTTTCTCAATTCAAAATGGAAAACGCAGGCTGTTGTGGCGGGCATAATATTGGTTGGCTACTGGATGGCAATGGTTTTAATACCAACTCCCGGCTACGGAAAAGCCATGCTGGAACCGGGAATTAATCTGGCTGCATGGATAGACAACAAGTTTTTGCCCGGTGTGAAGTGGCAGGGAAACTGGGACCCCGAAGGAATTCTCAGTACACTGCCTTCCATAGCTACCGGAATTTCGGGAATGCTTGCCGGACATCTAATTTTGAGTAAAATGACGCAGGAAAAGAAAGTAATTTACATGTTTTCATTTGGTTTTTTTGCTTTCGCAATAGGCTACATGTGGAATTATGTTTTTCCAATCAATAAAAATATCTGGACGGGTTCGTATGTAATGGTTACCTCGGGATTAGCTGCCATGGTGCTGGCTATAAGCATTTTCTTTGTGGATATTATGGAGCGCACCCGCCTGACCAGACCCGGAATTATCTTTGGCTCCAATGCCATTGCCGTCTATGTGCTGTCCGATGTGTGGGGGCAGTTTTTCTATTCGATAAAATATGGAGGAAACACGCTCAGCGGATACTTTATGAATATGTTTGAAGCAGCCGGATGGAGTTTGGAGTTTGGCAGCTTTCTCTATTCCGTTTTGTTTATTTGCTTCAATTTTATTCCGGCATGGATTCTTTATAAAAGGAAGATTTTCATAAAACTGTAATCTCGAATCCTGTTTTTTTCAAATCTTCCCAAAATAGCGGGTAGGATTTGGTAACAACCAATGGGTCATTTATTTCGAGGGTGATTCCAGCAAGTGCCATTGGTGCAAAAGCCAGTGCCATCCGGTGGTCGTGATAGGTGTCAATCATAGGTTTCTTTTGAATTTCGGTCTCTTTGACGGTGCCATACCAGAGCAGTTCGCCGGGTGCCGGTTCGGTTAATATGGCGCCAAACTTCCGAAGTTCATTTTGCAAGGCAGCAATG
>JACDJC010002573.1_pt1 | contig 14058 bp, 13 predicted proteins | sample 7454191 | NCBI WGS metagenome assembly JACDJC01 (sample SAMN14253291, study PRJNA609438) | sludge metagenome | isolation source: sludge after 25d culture with pyrite and EDTA | collected 2018-12-20 | reverse complement strand
GTCTTTCTGGGGCGGCGGGTGGTCGTGTGGCTCTATGACCTGGCCGCCGGCCGGTATGACGCCATCAAGCAGTTCGACCCCGACACGGAGAGCGCTTTCGTCACCTGGCCGCTGCGGCGACGGCTGAAGCGGTGGCCCGCGCCGCTGGTGCTCGACGTGGCCACGGGAACCGGCCGCCTGCCCTACTTCCTGCTGCAAGAGCCGGAGTTCGACGGCCGCGTCGTGGGTCTCGATGCCTCGGCCGGGATGCTGGCGCTTGCCCGCGACAAGCTGGCCCCTTTCGGCGACCGGGCCGCGCTCGTGCGCCAATCGGCCGCCGACCTGCCTTTCGCCGACGGCGCGTTTGCCGCCGTCACCTGCCTCGAGGCGCTGGAGTTTCTGCCCGACGACGCGGCCGCGTTGCGCGAGATGGCGCGGGTGCTGCGGCCGGGCGGCGTGCTGCTCGTCACGCGCCGGCAAGGGCCGGACGCCGCCTGGTTTCTGGGTCGGACGCGCGACCGCGAGACGTTCGAGGCCCTGTTGTCGGGGCTGGGGCTGGAGGACGTCCGCTCGCAGCCGTGGCAGGTGGAATACGAGCTGGTGTGGGCCGCGCGGCCGTCCTGAGTTCTAACTGAGTCTTTTCCCGCCCGACCCGCGCCTGTGCTAGAATGCGCCGAATATTGCAGTTTAGGAATTATCTTTCGGTATGCAAGCGATTTCACCCCGTCCCCAAACCAATCGGAGCCTCAGCCGGGGCATCGGCCTGTTCCTGATGCCGCCGATGATCGGTCTGACGCTCGTTGTGCTGCTGCTGGGCGCGGCCATGGCCCTCTACCGGGCCGACCACTCCGGGCGCATCTACACCGGCGTCGCGATTCAGGGCGTAGACGTGGGCGGTCTGACGACCGAGGAAGCGGCCGTTGCCCTGCGCGACGCCTCGGCCTACTCCAGCGCCGGATCGATCACGCTGGCCGACCCGCGCACCGGCCGGGAATGGACGTTCAGCCCCGCCGAACTGGGCATCGTCGTCGACGCGCAAGCCACCGCGGACGCGGCGTTCGACGTCGGCCGCTCCGGCGGGCCGTTTCGCCGCCTGCAGGACACCTTCCAGAGCTGGTATTACGGCCGCGCCATCGCGCCGATCGTCATCTTCGACGAAGCGCGGCTCGACGCGGCGCTGGGGAGCGTGTCGGCCGAGATCGAGCGCGAGGCCGTGAGCGCCGCGTGGGGAACCGATGATACCGGCGCGCCCGTCTACACGCCGGGGCAGGTCGGCCGCGCCATCGACCGCGCCTATCTGCGCGAGCGATTGCTGGAGCCAATCGCCTCATTCGCCGACGCGCGGGTCGAGTTGCTGACCCACGACCTCTATCCGGCCGTCTATGACGACCCGGAGACGGCGGCGCGCCTGTCGCGTATCCTGACCGCTCCGGTCACATTCTACTTCCAGGAGCCGCTGGACGACCTCGACCTCAGCGGCGTGACGCTGCCGCAGGAAGAGCTGGCGCGCTGGGTGCGCGTGGAGCAGGTGACGGAGGCGGGCGGGCAGACAGCCCACCGCGTCCAGGTGGACGAGAACGCCGCGCGCAACTGGCTGGCCCAGTTCGGGGCCAAAATCCACCGCGATCCGGTCAACGCGCGCTACTACTTCAACGACGACACGCGCGAACTGGTGCTCGTTGCGCCCCACATCAACGGCCGCGAACTGGACGTGGAGGCCACGCTCCAGCGCTTCATCGAACAGGTCAACAGTGACAATCACGCCGTGCCGCTCGTCGTGAACGAGATCGTGCCCCTGGCCCATTCCGGCGCAACCGGCGTCGAACTGGGCATCACGGAACTGATCACGGAGACGACGACGTGGTTCTATGGCTCTACCGACGAGCGCAAACACAACATTGCCCGCGCGGCGGCCAACTTCTACGGCGTCGTCGTTGCTCCCGGCGAGGAGTTCTCGTTCAACCGCTATCTCGGCTCGATCAGCGAAACCGACGGCTACGAGGTAGGGTTGATCATCATCGGCGGGCGCACCATCGAGGGCGTGGGCGGCGGTGTGTGCCAGGTGAGCACGACGCTCTATCAGACCGCGTTCTGGGCCGGGTTCCCCATCGTCGAGCGCTGGGAGCACGGCTACATGGTGGGCTATTACAACGACGGCGAGGGGCCGGGCATGGACGCGACCGTGTTCACGCCGCTGGTGGACTTCCGCTTCATCAACAACACGCCCCATCACCTGCTCATCGAGAATTACTACAACGAGGAATTTGAATCGCTGACGTTCAAGTTCTACAGCACCAGCATGGGGCGGCGCGTGGAGAAAGACGAGCCGGTATTCGAGAATATCGTCGCCGCGCCCACGGAAGATGTGTGGGAATACGACGAGAAGATCGCCGCGGGCACGGCCGAGCAGTATGACTGGGCGGCCGAGGGCGCGCGGGTCATCGTCGCCCGGCGCGTCTTCAACGCCGACGGGCAACTCATCGACGAGCGCAATTTCGTCAGCAACTACATCCCTTGGCCCAACGTCTATCGCTATGGGCCGGGTGTGGAGCCAGGCGACTATTCGGCCGTCATCGAACCGGATGCCTAATTGCCGGCGGCCGGGTGTGGAGCCAGGCGACTATTCGGCCGTCATCGAACCGGATGCCTAATTGCCGGCGGCCGGGTGTGGAGCCAGGCGACTATTCGGCCGTCATCGAACCGGATGCCTAATTGCCGGCGGCCGGGCGCTGCAAGAAGTTAACGCGAGGGTGCAAGGACGCCATCCGGCCTGTTCCTCACACCCCCGCACCCCACTCCCCCGTTAACCCAAACATATCCCCCACTTATCACCAGTTTATCCCAACGGGATTGACTGCAATAGAACACATGTGCTAGTATATTGGAAGGACAGACACATCCTCTTCCCTCCCACCACTACCCCTCCTTTTGGGAGCCGGTAAGTGAGAGCTTACCGGCTCCTTCTCCTTTCCACGGTGGGGAGCGAAGGCGAAGAGGCCACACTTCCACACCTGCGAATGAGGAAGACAGAGGAGATGGAGCGATGCAGCAAGTTAATTTCTTCGATCGGTTCAACGGCGCTCAGCCGATGGACCTCCAACTGAAAAGCGCGTCGCGCAAGACTGTAGTCGGTATCATTCTTGTCGTGGCGCTCATTGCATTCGAGATATTCAATTTCGATACGACCCGTTACGCGCTGAACAGCATCCTGGGTGAGATCGCCTTCTTCGGCATCACGTGGGCGACCATCCTGGCCATCGCCTTCTGCGCCATCGACTTTGCCGGTCTGGCCCGGCTCTTCACGCCGGAACGCGGCTCCGAGGAGCCGAAGGCCGTCTGGTATCTGATGGGAGCCTGGCTATTGGGCGCGACGATGAACGCGGTCATGACCTGGTGGGCGGTGTCGCTGACGCTGCTGAGCCATGACTTCGGCAACGAGGTGCTCGGCCGCGAGACGCTGCTGAAGCTGGTGCCGATCTTCGTCGCCGCTCTGGTGCTATTGACGCGCATCCTGTTCATCGGCGCGTTCTCCGTGGCCGGGGAACACATCTTCGACCTGGCGGGGGACTCTCGCGGCCGGCAGCCCGCGGCCCAGCCGCAACCGGCCCAGCAAGCCCAGGCCACCCTGCCCGCGGGGCAGAAAACCCCGACCCGCGCGCCGCAGATCACCCTGGTCGAGGAAGATCCCGAACCGCTGCCGGTGACAAGCAACCGCGGCCCGACCGGGCGCACCCACACCCGGCCCTCCGTGCCCAACAACAGGCAGCCGATGCCGGCCGCCATGCAGGCCAAGCCGCGCCGATAACAATTAGGACGGATCCCACACCATCAGGCCAGACCTGACAGGTTTTCTGAAACCTGTCAGGTCTTTTTTTGTGGCTATACTGGTGGGGAGAAAACGACAGACCTCATGACAAAACAACAGATTCAGGAACAATTCGGCGCCAACGCCGCTGCCTATGTTAGCAGTTCCGTGCACGCCCAGGGGGCCAGCCTGAGGTGGCTGGTGGAGCGCGCGGAACCGCAACGGGATTGGCGCGCGCTCGACGTCGCCACGGCCGCCGGGCACACGGCGCTGGCTTTTGCCCCGCACGTGGCCGCGGTCGTCGGCCTCGATCTGACGCCGCAGATGCTGCCGTTGGCGGCGGGGCTGGCGGCCGAGCGCGGCGCGACCAACGTGACCTTCACCGTCGGCGACGTGGACGACCTGCCCTTCGCCGATGAAACGTTCGACGTCGTGACCTGCCGCATTGCCCCCCACCACTTTTCGGCCATCGACCGCTTTATCACCGAGGCGGCACGGGTGCTGCGGCCGGGCGGGCTGCTGGCGATAGTCGACAACGTCGTGCCCGGCAGCCGGCTGCGGGGCAAGAAGGCCGGCCGGCAGCGGCAGGCGGGCGACTACGTGAACGCGTTCGAAAAGCTGCGCGACCCCAGCCACGTTCGCTGCCTGAGCTATGAGGAATGGCTCGACGCGCTGGCCGCGGCCGGGCTAACGGTCGAGGCGCAGGAGACGCTCGACAAGCGTCTGACCTTCGAGACGTGGGCGGCGCGCCACACGCCGGAGATGCAAACGCGGCTGCGCGTCATGTTGTTGCGCGCGCCGTCGGTCGCGGCCGAGTTCCTGGACCCGCGAACCGACACCGGCCTGACCACCTTTCGGCTCCGGGAAGGGCTGTTTCTGGCGCGGAAATAGTTGGAACAAACCTTGGAAACCGAGTTTCCCGGAAGAAATCCGGTCCCCGGAGGACCACGGAAGCTAAAGGTCGGCCCGCTGCAACCGGAGCGGGCTATTCTGCGTAATAGATAGATAGAAGAGAACCATCAACCCGGTTTTTCCGGTGTTGTTCTCGTTGACAGCGAGCAGAAATCAGCAAGAAACAAAGGAGCGTCCGGCAATGAGCGACGACAAATCCACTATTAATCAGTTGAAAGAAGAGGAACGGATCAAGATCGATATTCCGGTCGATGAAGACACGGACAAGGCAGCCAAGGCCGACCAGACTTCCGACATCGTAGACGAGTTCAAGCGCCTCGGTCGCCAGTTTGCCGATACGCTGGAAAGCGTCTTCAACAGCGACGAAGCCCGCCGCGTGGAGGGAGAAGTCCGGGCGGGGATGAAGAGTTTCGCCGGCGAGGTGGAAAAGGCCTTCAACCAGGCCAAGGACAGCCCGGCCGCTTCGCGGATGAAGGAAGAGGCGGCGGGAGCCAAAGAGCGCGTTGAGGCGGGCGAATTCGGCCGCAAGACGCAGGAAGGCATGGTCAGCGGTCTGCGCTGGCTGAGCACCGAACTGGAGAAGCTCGCCGAACAGTTCACCGCGGCCGACAAGGACGCGGAGACCCCGGCCGAGAAATCGCCGACCGAGTAAGAAATCACACACGGATGAGCGCGGGCAAGAATTTTAATCCGCGCTCATCCGTTGAATCCGCGTTCAACTCCCATCCGGCACGGCCGCGGCGAGAGCCACAAGGCCGTCGATGTCATCCAGGTCGAGCCACTGGAGCATGATCCGCTGCACCCCGGCTTCGGCCCACGCACCCAGCTGATCGCGAATCTGTTCACTCGTTCCCACAGCCACGCCGCGCTCGTGCAGTTCGGCCGCGGTGCGATTCCGACCGGCCAGCTTGCGTTCCAGTTCGGCCGTGTCCCGGCCGAAGATGCAGCCGGCCATGAGCGACCGGCGGACCGCGCCCCGCTCGCGCCCCGCGGCCGCCAGCATTTCATCCAGCACGCCATTTAGTTCAGCGAAACGCGCCGGGTTGACGTACACCGCGTTCCACTCATCGGCATAGCGCGTCGCCAGCGGCAGCGTCCTCTTTGGGCCGTTTCCGCCAATCAGGATCGGCGGGCCACCGGGTCGCGCCGGACGCGGCAAGAGGACGGCTTCGCGCAACCGATAATAGACGCCCTCAAAATCCAGCGGCGTGTCCTCATCCATCAGGTGGCTGATGATCTGCAAACCCTCCTCAAAACGAGCGAAGCGCCGGGGCACGTCGAGCAAATCCCAGCCGTAATTGGCGTGTTCGCGCTCCTGCCAGCCCGCGCCCAGGCCCAGCGTCAGGCGGCCGCCGGAAAGATCGTCCACGGCCGCGGCCATGCGCGCGGTCATCGTCGGCTGACGGAAGGAGACGGGCGTCACCAGCGGGCCGAACTCGATGCGCTGCGTATGGCTTGCCAGCCACGTCAGCGATACCCATAGCTCCAGCGATTCGATGTCGGGCGGATTGGCGTTGGTATAGTGGTCGGAACGATAGAGGCCGACGAAGCCCAATTCCTCAACGGCTGTGGCGATGCGTTGCCAGCGCGGCCACGTGAGGCCGTTCTGGCCCTCGATCATGATGGCGATTTCCATAGGATTCCCTCCGGGACAAACCACCAACCGCCGGGGAGTACCTGGACGCAAGGGCACAAAGAACGAACGTCAATTTGTACCTTTGCGTCGCTTCCCTGCCGCGGTCGGCCGTCGGCGGTCGTAAACAAAAAGAGCGCCGCCAGTGGGCGACGCTCTCGATTCTCGGTCCGGCTCGACTAGGCTGCGGCCTTCTCAAGGTGCGGCAACACCTGGGCCAGGATGCGCTCCTTCGGCTGCGCGCCGACGATGCGCTCCACAACCTGGCCGCCCTTGAAGAGCATGAGGGTCGGGATGCCGACGATGGCGTAACGGCCGGGAACGGCCGGGTTGTCGTCCACGTCAACCTTGGCGACCTTCAGGACGCCTTCCTGCTCCGCGGCAATTTCCTTGACGAACGGGGCGATGAACCGGCACGGGCCGCACCAGTCGGCCCAGAAATCGACCAGGACGGGGACGTCAGACTCCAGCACTTCCTTCTGGAAGGTGGCGTCGGTAACTTCGAGTGGCTTTGCCATTATCAATTATCTCCTTCAGAGTTCCTTATTCTTCCTGCTTACAAACCAGTAGACGCAGCGTTGCTATTTATTCTTACTCAGACGTATTGGAATTGGGTAAGCGTGATCGAATTATACAAAACAGCAAAGCGCTTTGCATCAAACCCCAATCGACGATTCACCTATGAAGTGGGTTGGCGCGCTCTCATACTGCCGCTAAAATTGCGAACATGACAGACCTCCTCATCTTCAACGGCCGCCTGGTGACCTGGAACACGCCCAACGAAATACTGGAAGACAGCGCCCTGTTGCTGCGCAACGGCCGCATCTTCGACATCGGCCCGTCGGCGCAATTGCGCGGCAGCTACCCCGATGCCGAGCGGCTGGACGCGCGCGGCCAGCTTGTCATGCCCGGCAATATTTGCGCCCACACCCATTTCTACGGCGCGTTTGCCCGCGGCATGGCCATCCCCGGCCCGGCGCCCAGGGACTTTCCCGACATCCTGGAGCGGCTCTGGTGGCGGCTCGATCGGGCGCTGCTGGACGTGGACGTGGAGTACAGCGCCCTCGTCTGTCTGGTCGATGCGATCAAGCACGGCACGACGACGCTCATCGACCACCACGCCAGCCCCAACGCCATCGACAGCTCGCTCGACCAGATCGCCGACGCGGTAGAGGCGGCCGGCGTGCGCGCGGCCCTCTGCTATGAGGTGACCGACCGCAATGGCCCCGAAGGCGCTCAAGCGGGTATCAGCGAGAACGTTCGCTTTCTCCATGCCGTGAAGGAGCGCAACACCGATCTGCTGGCCGCCACCTTCGGCCTCCATGCCTCCCTGTCACTGAGTGACCGCACGCTGGAGAAATGCGTGGCCGCGGCCGAGGGGCTGGATACCGGCTTCCACATCCATGTGGCCGAGCACGAGGCGGACGAATACGACTCGCGGGAGAATCACGGCCTGCGCGTGGTCGACCGACTGGCGGGGCTGGGCATCCTGGGGCCGAAGAGCATCGTCGCCCACGCCATCCACATCGACGGCCGCGAGATGGAGCTGCTGCGCGACACGGGCACGTGGGTGACCCACCAGCCGCGCAGCAACATGAACAACGCCGTGGGCGCGGCCCCGGTGGAGAGCATGATGCGGCTGGGCATCCCGGTCTGCCTGGGCAACGACGGGATGGGCAACGCCATGTGGGGTGAATGGAAAGACGCCTATTTCCTGCACAAGGTGGCCCATCGCGACCCGCGCCGGGCCAACGGCATGGACGTGGCGCAGATGGCCGTCTATAACAACGCCGCGCTGGCGGGCGTCTTCTGGCCCGATTTGCCGCTGGGGCGGCTGGCCGTGGGCGCGGCGGCCGACATCATCTTCGTCGACTACCACGCCATCACGCCGCTGAGCGCGGGGAATCTGCCGTGGCACATCATCTTCGGCTTCGAGAGCAGCATGGTGACAACGACCCTCGTCGGCGGCAAGGTGCTGATGCGCGACCGGCAACTGCTGACGCTGGACGAAGCGGCCATCACCGCCCGCAGCCGTGAGTTGGCGGTGAAGGTGTGGGCGCGGTATAACGAACTCGACTAAACGACCGCCGCCGACCGACCGCTGACCGCCGCAAGGAGCATTCAACACAATGGCGCAAGGGTTAGGCGCCTTTTGCGTCCTTGCGCCTCAGCGTCTTTGCGTTAATTTCCGCCTGCGGCCGGCCGTCGGCGGTCACAATCATAATTGGGGAGTAACCTATGAAGATCGCAATATTGGGCGGAACCGGCAAGGAAGGTTCCGGGTTGGGCTACCGGTGGGCGGCCGCCGGGCATGAGGTCATCATCGGCTCGCGCACGGCCGAGAAGGGGGAAGCCGCGGCCGAGGAGATGCAGTCGGAACTGCCACACGCGACAATCGGCGGCGCTGACAATGCCGCCGCGGCGGCGGCGGCCGAGATTATCGTCCTCTCCGTACCCTACGAGGCGCAGGAAAAGACCCTGGCCGACGTCCACGAGGCCGTGCAGGGCAAACTGCTCATCACCGTCGTGGCCCCGCTGGGCCAGCCGAAGGCCCGCGTCTGGCGGCTGCCGAGCGGCCTGTCGGCGGCCGAGGAAGCCCAGCAACAACTGGGCGAGGGCGTCACCGTCGTGGCCGCTTTCCAGAACATCTCCGCCTCGCACCTGCGCGACCTCGACCACGACCTCGATTGCGACGTGCTCATCTGTGGCGAGAAGGCGGCCGACAAGGAAATCGCCGCCGGGCTGTGCCGCGACGCAGGCATGCGCGGCATCAACGCCGGGGCGCTGGCCAACGCTGCCGTCGCCGAGGGGCTGACGGCCGTGTTGCTGGGCATCAACATCCGCAACAAGATCAGCGGCGCGGGGATTCGCATCACCGGGCTGCCGGAAGAATAGTGGATACTGAACAGTGGACAGTGGTCAGAGACACTACCCACTGTCCACTACCCACCGATCACTGTGAACAGCGACCACCTGACTCTCACCGCCCTGCCCGGCATCCCCGACGTCCAGCCGGGCGACGACGTCGGCCGGCTGCTGCTGGCCGCGCTCGACCGGGCCGGGCTGCCCCCGCGGGACGGTGACGTGCTGGCCGTGGCCCAGAAGATCATCAGCAAGGCCGAGGGACGTGAGGCGCGGCCGGCCGACGTGGAGCCGGGCGAGCGCGCCCATGAGCTGGCCGCGCAAGTGGGCAAAGACCCGCGCCTGATCGAACTCATCCTGCGCGAGAGCGAAGAGGTGTCGCGCGTCCGGCCGGGGGTGATCATCGTCCGCCACCGTCTCGGCTTCACCAGCGCCAACGCGGGCATCGACCGCTCCAACGTCGGCCCCGGCGAGGAGGAGCGCGTGCTGCTGCTGCCGCTGGACCCCGACGCTTCGGCGCGCCGCATCCGCGACCTGTTCATGGCTGAGCGCGGCGCGGTCGTCGGTGTGGTCATTACCGACAGCCATGGCCGCCCCTTCCGGCTGGGCACTGTCGGCGTGGCCATTGGCGTGGCCGGACTGCCTGCCCTGTGGGATCGGCGCGGCGAGCCGGACCGCTACGGCTACCGCTTGCAACACACCGACGTGGGCGTGGCCGACGAGATCGCCGCCGCCGCCGGGCTGCTCATGGGTCAGGCGGCCGAGGGGCTGCCGGCCGTGCTGCTTCGGGGGTTGCGCCTGCCTGTGGTTGATGGGCGAGCGAGCGATTTGGTGCGGCCGAGAGAGATGGATTTGTATCGGTAGGGAATTTTTTCCATGCGGATAATACCCTCATGCCCGACCTCACCCTGACCCTCACCGACATGGCCCACGGCGGCCTGGCCCTGGGCCGCGACAAGAGCGGCCGCGCCGTCTTCGTCCCCTTCGCCATCCCCGGCGAGACGGTGCGCGTCCGCGTGCCCGACGACAAGCGCGGCTTCGCCCGGGCGGAGCTGCTGGAAGTCGTCAAGCCATCGCCCGACCGCGTGACACCCCGCTGCCGTCATTTCGGCGTCTGCGGCAATTGCCATCTCCAGCACATGGGCTACGCGGCCCAACTGCGGGCGAAGGAAGCGGCCGTCCGTGACCAGTTGACCCGCGTCGGCGGACTGAAGAATCCGCCGCTGCGGCCGATCCTGCCCGCGCCGGAGCCATACGGCTATCGGACGGAGGCGGCGCTCTTTCCGGCCGAAGGGGGCGGGCTGGGCTATTGGTCGCCGGTGGAGCAGCGCATCTTCCGCGTCGCCGAATGCCCCATCCTGCACCCCGCGCTGGAGGCGGCGCTGCCCGATCTGGACGTGGAGTTGCCCGGCCTGCGGCGGCTGTCCCTGCGTCTGGGCGACGACGACGAGTTGCTGGCCGCGCTGGAAACCGACGACGTGGAGCCGCCGGAACTGGCCGTCGATTTCCCCGTTTCGGTGGCCATTGTTCTGCCCGACCGCACGGCCGCATCGCTCATTGGCGACCCGTACCTTGTGCGCACCATCGCCGGACGGGAGTTTCGCTTCTCTCCCGGCGTGGCCTGGCCGGCCAACCCGGCAGCGGTCGAACTGTTGACCGGCGTCATCCTGGAACTGGCGGAGATTGGGCCGGGCAACCTCGTGCTGGAAAGCCCCGGCGGCGCGGGTTGGCTGACGGCGGCGCTGGCCGAGCGGGCCGCTTCGGTCGTTGCCGTGGAGCCGAACCCCGACGCCGTGGCCGACGCGGCCGAGAATCTGGACGCCTTCGACAATGTGGCGATCTATGAGGGGACGGAAGAGGACGTTTTCCCCGCATTGGAGACACAACCCGACGTGGTGGTGCTGCGGACAGGGCTACAGCGCGCGGAGGAGGGGCTATCCCCGGCGGCGTTCGCGCTGCTGGAGCGGCTACACCCGCGGCGGCGCGTCATCGTCAGCGGCGAGGCGGGCACGCTGGCCAAGGACGCCAAGCGGTTGGGGAAGATGGGCTATCGGCCGCTGGCGTTCCAGCCGGTGGATTTAACGCCGCAGGGATTCCAAGTGGAGGTCGTTTCTCTTTGGCGCAAGTAGGTCTGGTATTGATTCTCTACAACTCCATCAGGATTCGCAACACTCTATTCACGCGATTCATCGTCTGAGGTGAGACATTTCCCCAAGGCGAAGCGATGAGTCGCTCTTTGGAAATTGACCGCAGGCCGTCGCAGAGAATGTAACTGGGAGCCGAAACACCCCCTTCCGGCGCACGAATCGGTATGTGAATCGGTATGCCTCGATTCCTCCGGGTCAGGGGCAGAACTAATACAAGGTCAGCCGACCCATAATTATACTGATTGGTAGAGACAATTAGAACGGGCCGTTTTCCCGCTTGTTCATGCCCTCGCGTCGGGTCAAGATCTGCCAGCCAAACCTCACCACGATTGGGTTTTGTCGCCACCTATTCCTCCTCAAGGCCATCTCCAAGCGTTACGTCCCACTCTGACCGCTCTTCCAATAGTTCGGCCCAGGCTATTGGATCCTCTCTCAAGGCGGCATAGGCAGTATTTATCGCCTCCAGAAGTTGCCGATCTTGATATGCCTGAACGGCTTCCTCTACCAGTTGGATCATGGGAAGACCGCTTTCGTGAGCCATTTCCTGAAGAGTATCTCGCGTCTTGCTTGACACTCGAATCGTTGTCGTCGGCGTCATTGCATGGCCTCCAAATGGGAAGTGGACAGATCTATTTACCAGATTGTCTACATTTAAGTAGATTATGCAGTGAACAACTTCAAACTGCAAGGTCTGGAGGCCACTTTTTAGGCATCGTGCGGAAATCTTGTCGGTTCCCTCACGCCCAATACATCTTCCCCGCAGGCTCGCCAATGACCACATCCTTGAGCAGCGCAATCGCCTTCGCCAGCCCCTCGTCGTTGCTCATCAGCGCGTCCTCGTGCTCGATGGAGAGTACGTAGTCATAGCCGACCAGCCGCAGCGTACTGACGATCTCCCGCCACACGGCCGCGTCGTGGCCGTAGCCGATGGTGCGGAAGGTCCAGGCGCGGTCGAGGATGCGGTCGTAGGACTTGTGATCGTTGCAGCCGTTGACGCTCACGTTGTGGGCGTCCACGTAGCAATCCTTGCCGTGGGCGTGGAAGATGGCGTCGCCCAGCGCCCGAATGGCGGCCACGGCATCGACGCCGTTCCACCACAGGTGGCTGGGGTCGAAGTTGCAGCCCAGCGCCGGGCCGGTGGCTGCCCGCAGCCGCAGCAGCGTCTCCACGTTGTAGACCAGCATGCCGGGGTGCATCTCGAAGGCGATCCGGACGTCGTGGCCGGCCGCAAACCGCTCCAGCTCGCGCCAGTAGGGGATGGCGACCTCGTTCCACTGGTAGTCGAGCATCTGCAGAAATTCCGGCGGCCAGGGGCAGGTGACCCAATTGGGCATCCGGTCGCCCGGCGCGCCCGCCGGCAGGCCGGAGAAGGTATTGACCACCGGCACGCCAAGCAGGTGTGCCAGCCGGATCGCCTTGCGCAGCTCCCCGTCGGCATTGCCGGCCACAGCCGGATCGGGATGGAGCGGATTGTTGTGGACGCTCAGCGCGCTGAGCAGCAGCCCGCGCGATTCGATGGCGCTGAGGAACGCCCGCCGTTCGCTCGTCTCGGCCAGCAGGTCATCGATGCGGCAATGGTGGCTGCCGGGGTAGCCGCCGACGCCGATTTCGACGGCCGAAACACCCGCGGCGACCGCCTTGTCGAGCGCGTCTTCGAAGTCAAATTGTTGGTAGAGAGCAGTCAGAACACCAATGCGCATGGATAATCCTCCAGTCGATTTGCAGGAAAGAAACCCGGTTTCTATATGGGTTGGGGCCGATCATACGGCGATCGGCCGATTGTGTCACCTGTCGCGGGAACCGGGTTTCTGCATGAGGCCCGGCCGATAGTCCCCCGGCATGAACGCCGATGGGCAGATGTCGTTCAGCGGGCAACCGGCGCAGTCGGGCTTGCGGGCGGTACAAACGCGGCGGCCGTGCCAGATGAGCAGGTGGGCGATCTCGATGCGGCTCTCGCGCGGAATGACGGCCATCAGATCGCGCTCGACCTTCACCGGGTCGGTTTCGGTCGTCAGCCCCAGCCGGGCCGACAAGCGCTTGACGTGGGTATCCACCGTGATGCCGTCGGCCAGGCCGTAGATCTCGCCGCGCACGACGTTGGCCGTTTTGCGGGCCACGCCGGGCAACGTCAGCAGATCGTCCATACCCGGCGGCACCTCGCCGCCATACCGGACCAGAATCCGCGCCGCCGCTTCGCGGATGTAGCGCGCTTTCTGGCGATAGAAGCCGGTCGGCCGCACCAGTTCCTCCATCTCCGCCGGGTCGGCCGCGGCCAGCGCCTCGGTCGTCGGGTAGCGGGCGAAGAGCGCGGGCGTGGTCATGTTGACCCGCTCGTCGGTGCATTGGGCCGACAGGATGGTGGCCGCCAGCAACTGGATGGGCGTCTCATAATCGAGCGCGCAATGGGCGTCGGGATAGGCGGCCCGCAGGCGGGCGATGAGTTCGGCCACGTATGCGGCCGAACCCATGTTCAATTCTCCGTTCATTTCCACTCCCCGCGTCATGTCACGGGTGATGCTACACACGATCCGCTCAACGGCCAAATGGGAAACGTGAACCGGAAGCCGATTGTCGCCCTTCGTCGCGCGTCGCGCGGCACGGTTGCGCGACGGCGCGATTTGCCGCTATAGTTATGCTCCGGCGCGCCCACAGCGTTGAGAGTTGCGACCCCCGAACGGAGGTCGATTCCAGGAGAAATGACGTATGATGTTTGATTTCGG
>JACDJC010002571.1_pt1 | contig 14069 bp, 11 predicted proteins | sample 7454191 | NCBI WGS metagenome assembly JACDJC01 (sample SAMN14253291, study PRJNA609438) | sludge metagenome | isolation source: sludge after 25d culture with pyrite and EDTA | collected 2018-12-20 | reverse complement strand
CAAGAGTTTAGATATTTTTACAATATCTCGCTTAGTTTTTAGCACCTCAAAATTAGTAGCATCAAAGTAAGGCTTAGAGACTATTTCAAAGTCACTCTCATCTATGCAATTAAAGGCACAAACATGTTCTATATTTTTACTCTTTAGTGCTTCTATGTTAAGCAAAGTATCATTTATGCACCCAAGCAAACAGTGAGTTACCAAAAGAGCTTTTGCATCTAGTTTTTTTATAAGATCTATCATAAAAAAATCCCTATTTATTGGCACAAAAAGCCCACCTGCTCCCTCGATTAGCACAATATCGCAATCTTTTTCTAGCTCTTTGATGGCACTTAAAATTTTATCTATATCTATATCTTTTCCTCCACTAGCCACAAAAGGTGCAGCAGGTAAGGCATATGTAAATGGCACAACATCAGCTAAACTAAGATGAGCTAAGGCTGGATTTAGTGCAACATTTAACTTTAAAAGCTCAAGCCCATCAAGAGCTAAATCTGCTTTTACTCCACTCTCTATGGCTTTTATGGCACCAACTTTAAAACCCTGTTTTACAAACTCTCTAAAAAGCAGTTTTGTTGTATAAGTTTTACCTATGTTTGTATTTGTTGCGGTTATAAATATTCGTTTTTTCATTGTATAATCTTTTTAAAATTATATGTTGTTTAGGATTTTTATGGGCTTAAAAAGTGATCTTGAGGTACTATCCTCGCTTAGTGTTAATTTTCCAAAAAAATATAGAGTGTTACTATTAAATGATGACTACACATCGATGGAGTTTGTCATAGAAATTCTTATGAAAATCTTTCATAAATCGCCAGATGAAGCTAAAAAAATTATGCTAGAAGTCCATAACAGTGGCAAAGGAGTTTGTGGGGAGTACACATATGAGATCGCCCAAACAAAAGTGCATCAAGTTCACAATGCTGCAAAAAACAACTCCTTTCCACTAAGAGCTACTTTGGAGAAGTGCGAATGATAGATCAAAGTTTAAATGAGGTTTTTGCTAAATCTATAAAACTAGCAAAAGAGCTTCAACACGAATATATAACGATTGAGCACATATTTTATATGATACTTCTAAGTGATGATGGCTCTAACATCATAAGAACTCTAGGTGGTGATGTGGAGGTTATGCAAGAGCTGCTTAGAAACTATATAACATCACAAATAGATAAGCTTCAAACCCCCATAGATGAGCCATATGAAAGCTATGCACTTAGTAAAATCATACAAAATTTGCTAACTCACACACAAAACTCATCGCAACAAAAAGCACAAATAGGCGATATGTTAGTCGCACTATATTATGAAAAAAATAGCTTTGCTTGTATGCTTTTAGAGGAGTATGGCATCTCTAGGCTTGATATACTAGAGCTTATCTCTCACCCAACACAAGAGGTCAAAACAGAGCCAAAACAGAGTGAATCTTACCTTCAAAAATACACAATAGATCTTATAAAAAAAGCAAAAGAGGCTAAAATAGATCCGCTTATTGGGCGAGATAGTGAGCTTTTTCATCTTTTGCAAGTTCTTTGTAGGCGAAAGAAAAATAACCCCATATTAGTTGGTGAAGCTGGAGTTGGAAAAACCGCCATCGTTGAGGGTTTAGCACTAGAGCTTATGAGAGATGAAGTACCCGATGTTATAAGCAAAAGCAATCTTTTTGCACTAGATCTTGGTGCTTTGATAGCTGGAACAAAATATAGAGGCGATTTTGAAAAAAGGCTAAAAGGTGTGGTTGAGGAGCTAAAACAGATCCCAAAAGCCATACTTTTCATAGATGAGATTCACACTTTAGTTGGTGCAGGAGCCACTGGGAGTTCTAGTATGGATGCTTCAAACTTACTAAAACCATCTCTAGCTTCGGGTGAGTTAAAAGTCATAGGTGCCACAACTTACAACGAGTATAGAGCTAGTTTTGAAAAAGATAGAGCACTTAGTAGAAGATTTTCTAAAATAGATATCAACGAACCATCACTTGAAGATAGTTTTAAGATACTAAAAGGGCTAAAAACTAACTATGAAAAACATCACAACATAAAGATAGAAGATAGTGCTCTAAAGAGTGCGGTTGAGCTAAGCAACAGATACATAAATGATAGATTTTTACCGGATAAAGCCATAGATTTAGTAGATGCAACCGCAGCATCTTTTCATCTTTTAAAGCACAAAAAAAAGGTACTTCGTGCCATAGATATAGAAAAAAACATCTCAAAAACTCTTGGCATACCACTCTCAAAAATTGATGAAAATAGTGTAGATATGTTGAAAAACCTAGAACAAGAGCTGCAAAATAGAGTCATAGACCAAGATGAAGCCATAAACAAAATAGCAAAAGCCATAAAAGTCTCAAAAGCTGGGCTAACGCAAAAAAACAAACCTATCGCTTCATTTTTATTTACAGGTTCTAGTGGTGTTGGAAAAACAGAACTTAGTGTTGCACTAGCCGATGCCCTTGGCATACATTTTGAGAAATTTGATATGAGTGAGTATATGGAAAAGCACTCACTAAGTCGTCTAATAGGTGCTCCTGCTGGATATGTTGGGTTTGAACAAGCTGGACTTTTAAGTGAAGCCATAAAAAAACATCCGCACACTGTTTTGCTTTTAGATGAGATAGAAAAGGCACATCCTGAACTTTTAAACATCCTTCTTCAAGTGATGGATAGTGCTTCGCTAACCGATAACACGGGTTATAGAGTCGATTTTCAAAATGTCATTATCATTATGACATCAAATGTTGGAACTTCAGCTAGAGCAGTTATGGGCTTTAATAGCGATGATTCACTCTCACAAAATGAGGAGCTAAAAAACTTCTTTACCCCAGAGTTTAGAAACCGCTTAGATGCCATAGTTAGGTTTAACTCACTAAATGTATCTTCACTAAAAAAGATAGCCAAAAAACAGCTTGATGAGCTAAATGTAGCACTAAAAGATAAAAAAGTGAGCATAAATGCCACCGATGAGGCTCTAGCTTTTATAGCAAAAGAGTCCTATTTAAAGGAGCTAGGGGCTAGAGAGCTAAAACGCTATATAAAAGAACACATCATCAACAAACTAAGCGATGAACTGCTTTTTGGTAAGCTAAAATATGGCGGAGTGGTTAGAGTTTTAGTAGATGATGAGCTGGTATTAGAGTTTGATAACTAGATTATCTGCATTTGATTATAGCTTCCCACACCCAAGCCTTGCAACAAGTGAGGGTATAGTTGCTTGGGGTGGAGATCTCTCTCCTACTAGACTCATTAGAGCCTACAAAAGTGGCATATTTCCTTGGTATAGTAAAGGTGATCCCATACTTTGGTGGTCGCTTGATCCTAGAGCAGTGCTAGAACTTGATGATTTTAAGCTTAGCAAATCACTAAAAAAGAGTATGAAAAAGTTTGAAGTAAAGTTTGATACTAACTTCAAAGAGGTTATGCTTAAGTGCAAAAACATAAAAAGAGCAGATCAAAATGGAACTTGGATCCAAGATGAAGTGGTTGAGGCATACTGCACACTTTATGATCTAGGTATCGCTCATAGCGTTGAGAGCTACTTAAATGGTGAGCTAGTTGGTGGAGTTTATGGAGTTGTAGTTGGTGGAGTTTTTTGTGGGGAGTCTATGTTTAGTCAAGTTAGTGATGCTTCAAAAACGGCACTTGCTTCGCTGGTAGCACATCTAAAAAAACAGGGTTTTGACTTTATAGATGCCCAAGTTCCAACCCCTCACATTATGAGTTTGGGTGCTAAAAATATAAGTAGAGATGAGTTTTTAAAACGGCTTGAGCTATCAAACCAAAAAGTAGTTGAGTTTTAACATAATTAAAGTTTTTTTATTATATATTGTTAAATATTTTTCTTAAAGGATATCTTGTGAATAAGATAATATTTCTCTCTTTTTGTCTAGCACCTTTGCTCTTTGGAGCCAAATTGGAGGAAGTTTGTGTTGAAACAACATCGGTTGATGAGGTGTCAAAAAAAGCAAAAACTTCAATAGATTTAGCAAAAACTTTAAATGATAATATCCCCTGTATAGATATGAACAGACGAAGTGCAATAGCAAATGATGTATATATTAGAGGGCAAAAAAGAGACAATATTAGCATCGATATAGATGGAACGAAAATCTATGGAGCTTGTCCAAATAGGATGGATCCGCCCATTTCGCATATCATCGCTTCGCAAATTAGTAAAATCGAAGTGATCGAGGGTCCTTACGATGTTGAAAACTTTGGAACCCTTAGCGGTGGCTTAAAAATCGAAACTAAAAAACCATCAAAAGATCTAGCAGGAACCCTTGAAGCTGGTTATGGCGACTTTGGTTTTAAAAAGATAGGCTTTGATCTTAGCGGTGGAGATGATCGCATAAGAGCTTTAGTTGGCTACACTTATGAAGATAGCAAACAGTACAAAGATGGAAATGGCGATAGGCTCTACAAACAACTTCAAAACAATGTTGGAGCCACAAATGCTATGACTTATAAAGATAATGATCTAAAGGCATATAAAAAACAGAGTGCTACTGCAAAAGTTTTTGTAAAAACATATGAAGATCAAGAGCTGCGTCTTGGCTACACCGCAAATAGAAGCGACAATGTACTCTATGCTAACTCAAAAATGGATGCCGCTTATGATGACTCTAACATCTATAGCATAGGCTACAAGGTGGATAATCTCTCAGAGTTTTATAAACAAACAGATCTTTCCTACTACTACTCAGATGTAGATCACCCAATGGATGGCAAATATAGAGTTGGTAGCAATCCAAATACATATTTAACAAACCATCTAAAAACCTCTATGCAAGGGGTTAAGTTTAAAAACATACTCGAGCTAGACTCATACAAACTAACTCTTGGGTTAGATGGAAGCAAGAGGATGTGGAAGGGCGAGAGCTTTATGACAAATAGAAATAGCGGTGCTATCTCTATGCAAAAAGTATCTCTAGCAAAAACCACAACCCAAAATGGTGCACTATTTGCAAAGCTAGAAAAAAATATTGGCTCACTTGATCTATCATCTGGTTTAAGACTAGATCACACAACCATAAAATCAGATGGCTCAAGCGATAAAGAGTATAACTCGATGAGTGCAAATATAGTCTCAACTTATCATCTAAACTCATCTAACTCTCTGTTTTTGGGAGCAGGAGTTAGCAGCAGGGTTCCAGATGCTAGGGAGCTTTATGCAACAGGTGACATTAGCGGAGAGCAAAACCTAAAACAGGTAAAAAACCATGAAGTAGATCTTGGATATAGTGCAATATATGAAGATTTCGAGTTTAAAGTAAAGGGTTTTTACTCATCTTTTGATGATTACATCTATCTAAGAAGCAATGGGGCAAACAAATATAAGTTTGATAATGTGGATGCTAGAGTTTATGGCGGTGAGGGTAGCTTAACATATATACTAAGTGATGAGCTAATCTTAGATACCTCCCTATCATACAAAAGAGGTAAAAAGAGTGGCTTTGCCAATAAAAACTTAGCCGATATGGCACCACTTAGATCTAAAGTATCTCTTGAGTATGAATATATGGACAACTCTTTTGCAACTATTGAGATGTTAAACTCAGCAAAATGGAGTAAGATAGATAGCGATTCAGGTGAGCAAAAACTCGCTGGTTGGAGCGTTTTTAATGCTAAAATAGATCATGCCATAAACAAAAACATAGACTTTACCCTTGGAGTAAATAACATAACAAATAAAACTTACATCCAAAGCAACTCATATGTTGATCTTACTTTAGTTGGTGCTGGTAGCGGACCTACGATGCTGCTTAATGAGATGGGAAGATTTATATATACAAATTTAACTTTTAAGTTTTAATGATATAATCTCTCTTATGATAAAGAGATACCCAACAAAACAAATAAGTGTTGCAAATGTTAAGATAGGCGGTGATGCACCCATTAGTGTTCAGTCCATGACATACTCAAAAACAGCAGATGTTAACGCCACGATTGAGCAGATAAAAAGGCTGCATTTTGCAGGTTGTGACATAGTTAGAGTTGCAGTTCCAGACATGGAAGATGCTCTAGCATTAAAGAGCATTAAAGAGCAGATCACTTTGCCACTTGTTGCAGATATTCACTTCAACCACCGCTTAGCTTTGATCGCTAGTGAAGTTGTTGATTGCATTCGTATAAATCCAGGAAACATTGGCTCAAAAACAAAAGTAAAAGAGGTTGTACAAGCTTGCAAGCAAAGAGGCATTCCCATTCGCATAGGTGTAAATGCAGGAAGCCTTGAGAAGCAGTTTTTAGACCATTATGGACAAACTCCACAAGGTATGGTAGCTTCAGCTGAGTACAACATCAAATACCTAGAAGATCTAGGTTTTGAAGATATAAAAATCTCACTAAAAGCTAGTGATGTTGAGCGAACGGTAGAGGCTTATAGAACTCTTCGTCCAAAAAACAACTACCCATTTCACTTAGGTGTTACAGAGGCTGGAACTAAGTTTCATGCAACCATAAAAAGTGCCATTGGGCTTGGTTCATTGCTACTAGATGGCATTGGTGATACTCTTAGAGTTAGCATAACGGGTGAACTGGAAGAGGAGATAAAAGTCGGTAGGGCTATACTAAAAGATAGTGGAGCCATAAAAGATGGACTAAACATCATCTCATGCCCAACTTGCGGTAGAATAGAAGCTGATTTAGTTAGTGCAGTAGCCCAGATAGAGGAGCGAACATCGCATATAAAAACCCCACTAAATGTATCTGTTATGGGGTGTGTTGTAAATGCCATAGGTGAAGCAGCCCATGCCGATGTTGCCATAGCTTATGGCAAAGGAAAAGGACTTGTGATGGTAAAAGGTGAAGTTGTTGCAAATCTTGATGAAGATAAGCTAGTAGATCGTTTTGTAAGCGAGGTTGAGAAGATGGCGGGTGAGCTAGATTGATGCAAGAGACACTTTATAACCTTGCTTTTGAGAGAAGCATATTAAGCTCCATAATCTTTGAACCATCGCAGTTTGATGAGTTAGGAAGTGTGCTAAAAAAGGGTGATTTTTACCTACCTGCTCATCAAGATATATTTGCTTCCATGCAGGTGCTATCTAGCAAAAACTACCCGCTTGATGAGGAGTTTTTAAAAACAGAACTTAGCAAAAACAAAAAGTTTGATGAAGCTGCGATGCTAGAAGTGCTAAGTGCAAACCCCATCTCAAACACAAAAGCTTATGTTGAGGAGATAAAAGATAAAGCACTAAAAAGAGATCTTTTAACCCTAACAACTGAGATAAAAAGGGTAACTCTCGAAGAGGAACTAAGCGGAAGTGATGTTGTCGATAAAGTAGAGAGAAAACTCTATGAGATCACACAAACATCGCAAAGCAGCGACTTTAAAGATGCTCAAACTATGAGCCAAGAGACTCTTGAGTATATAAAAATGATGAAAGCTAGAGGCAATAGCATCTTAGTTGGAGTCGATACAGGTTTTAGCGAACTAAACAAAATGACAACAGGTTTTGGCAAAGGCGATCTAGTCATCATAGCTGCTAGACCTGCTATGGGTAAAACATCTTTTGTGCTAAACACTGTAAATAACCTCATAGTTCAAGGCAAAGGAGTTGCATTTTTCTCACTTGAGATGCCATCTGAGCAGTTAATGCTAAGACTTCTATCCATTCAAACCTCCATACCACTTCAAAAACTACGGGTTGGAGATTTAGCCGATCAAGAGTGGGATAAACTATCTGCTTCCATAGATAGAGTGAGTTCATCAAAACTATTTGTCGATGATAGCGGAAGTGTAAACATAAACCAGCTTCGCTCAAAACTTAGAAAACTAAAAAATCAACATCCAGAGATAGAACTAGCAGTCATTGATTATCTTCAAATCATGCAAGGTGTTGGGGCTCAAGATAGACATCTTCAAGTATCTGACATCTCAAGAGGTTTGAAAATGTTAGCAAGAGAGCTTAACATTCCCATCATCGCCCTATCGCAGCTTAACCGCTCACTTGAATCAAGAAACGACAAAAGACCAATGCTAAGTGACTTAAGAGAATCTGGCTCTATTGAGCAAGATGCTGATATTATACTTTTTGTTTATAGAGATGATGTCTATCTTTACAAAGAGGAAAAAGAGCGAGAAAAAGCGGCAAAAGCTGAAAATAAAGAGTTTACACCAAGCTATGTTGAAAAAGAGGTAGAAGAAGCGGAGATCATCATAGGCAAACAAAGAAATGGACCAACGGGGCATATTAAGCTACTTTTTGAGAAAAAACTAACAAGGTTTTTAGACCAGCCAAAACATGCTCCCGCTTATGAAGTTACATATGAAAACATAGACACAAAGTCCGCAAATATGAACATAAGTATGCCGCAAATCTAACAAAATGATACAAAAAGTCTCTTTGTTTAATACTCACAGAGACTTTTTAAACTTCCTAGCTTTTGTGCTACTTTTACTAACTCATTCGCTATATTTAGAGTACAAAATATACAAAGAACTTAGCAGATTCGATAGCTTCATAACAACTGCAACCATACAAAAACAGTACCTAAAAACTAAAAATGCTAAGACATATCAGGTCTTAAAACTAAAAGGCGAAAATGGCTTAAACTTCTACACTACAGCTAACAAAAACACAAAAAATCTAAAAAATCAGCTCATAATCCTAGAAGCTTTTCCAAAAGATTTTACATTTTTTAACTACTTAAACACCTTTTATGCCTCAACTAAAATCTTAAAAACTAAAGATATAACCTCGCTAAAAACAACTCTAACAACTGCGGTACAAAATGCTCACAAAAATGATCAAATATCATCACTTTACAATGCTCTTTATTTTGCCAGTGATGTTGATTATGAACTAAGAGTTATCTTCTCAAATCTTGGCATATCGCACATTGTGGCTATTAGCGGGTTTCATTTAGGAATCATTAGTTCCATGCTCTACTTTTTGATAAAACCAATATATAGCTTCGCACAAAGTAGGTATTTTCCCTACCGCAACGCTTCAAGCGACATATTTTTACTAACCTCATCAGTGCTTTTGGCATATCTGCTTTTTTTAGAAGCCCCGCCATCGTTAGTTAGGAGTTTAGGGATGTTTGTGATTGGCTACATACTCTTTGATAGAGGCATAAAAGTCATAACCTTGCAAACACTTCTTGTTGCTATTTTGCTACTTTTAGCACTCTTTCCAAGGCTATTTTTTGCTATAGGTTTTTGGCTTAGTGCACTTGGAGTTTTTTATATATTTTTATTTATAGAACACAACAAAGAGCACTCTTGGCTATATCAGCTCATCGGCATTAGTGTTGCAGTTTATCTATATATGGTGCCCATTTCACTTTTTATATTTGAAAACTTTAGCATCTACCATCCGCTCTCCATTGTGCTCTCCATACTTTTTTCCATCTTTTACCCACTAAGTATGCTTTTACATCTACTTGGTTTTGGCTATGCTTTTGATGATTTTTTCCAATGGCTTTTTAGAGTTGGGGCAAATGGGGTAAAAGTTGGCATAAGCAAAGAGGTTTTTGCATCTCATATGCTACTCTCGTTTTTAGCACTAAAGAGTCGCATCGCCTTTTGGACTTTGAATATCTTTAGCTTTTTTATCTTCATATATGCCATTTATCATGTAACATAATTTTAGTCCATAGATGAAAATAATCCACGAAAAGTAGATCCACAAAAATAAAAACAGCACAATAGAAAACGACCCATAAATGCTCTCATAAGATTTGTTGTAAAAGATGTAATATATAAAACTATTTTTAGCAACACTAAAAACAACAGATGTTACAAGTGAAGATATAAGTGAGGCTCTTAGGTTTATTTTTGCATTTATAGATATCTGAAAAACTAGAAAAAACAGCCCCCAAGTAAGCACATATGGTATAAACGGGAGTATGTTTATAGAAGGTGTGTACTCATTATTTGCCATCAAAGTTGCAACATAACCTGTTATGTAAAATGATACTCCTAGTGCAAATGGCGATATAGTCACAAGTGTCCAAAATGTTGTAAAACTCTCCCAAGCACTCCTTTTTGGAGCATCGAAAATCTTATTTGCGATGTACTCATAGTTTTGAAAAAACAGCACCGCCGAGACTATCACCATACTAAGACTCATGATCCCCATTTTAGATGAGTTTTGCAAAAAGGTATCTAAGTATTGCATAATGGTATCGGACTGCATAGGCAAAAGGTTTGAGAGTATAAACTCTTGGATTTTTTCATAATATGAAGCAAAGCTAGGGAGTGAAGTAAATATATTTAAAACAATTAGAAGTAGTGGAATGATGCTAAAAATGGTGTAAAAACTAAGACTTGAAGCATAAAAGCTCAAGTCTTTATCTAAAAACAGAGATAAAAAGAGCTTTATTTTACTAAATAGCTCTCTCATAGTCCCATTTTTGAAGGGTTTAAGATGTTGTTTGGGTCAAATGCTTTTTTAATTGAGCGAAAAAGATTCATCTCCTCATCACTAAAAGCCATCTTCATATATGGAGCTTTAGCAAGTCCGATGCCATGCTCACCGCTAAGTGTCCCGCCTAGATCTATGGTCGTTTGAAAAACCTCCTCTATGGCTTTGTAACCTATCTCAACTTGAGCAGCATCACTCCCATCAACCATTACATTTGTGTGCACATTTCCATCGCCCGTATGTCCAAAACATGGTATGTTTATGTTGTACTTTTGGGCTATGGCGTAAAATTTCTCTAAAAGCTCAGGAAGTGCTGAGCGAGGAACTGTTATGTCTTCGTTTATCTTTTTGCTTCCATATATGCTTATAGATTGTGAAGCATTTCTTCTAGCAAACCACAAAGCGGCTGCTTCGGTGCTATCTTTTGCTACTTTAAACTCATAGCAACCATTTTCCTTAAAGACTCTCTCAATCGCACCGAGTTGATAATCAAGATCTTCCATAACATTTCCATCAACATCGCTGATTAAAATAGCTCCAGCATCAACAGGCAAACCTTTTTTGTAAACCTGCTCAACTGCTCTAATGGTTAAATTGTCCAAAAACTCCATCGCAACAGGAGTTACACCACTAGCCATAGTTTTATAAACAGCATTCATAGCATCATCAACACTCTTAAATATACCCATAGCGGTTTTTGTTAGCTTTGGTTTTGGAAGAAGCTTTAGAGTTATCTCACTCAAAACCGCCAAAGTCCCCTCACTAGCCACTAAGATGCCGCTTATGTTATAACCCGCTACATCTTTTATGGTTCTCTTACCAGCTTTTATGATATCACCATTTGGAAGCACCGCTCTAGTTGCCATAACAAAATCTTTTGTTATGCCATACTTTGCAGCTCTCATTCCACCTGCATTTTCGCTAACATTTCCGCCAATACTTGAGTACTCTTGACTAGCTGGATCTGGTGGGTAAAAAAGTCCAACTTCCTCAACTGCTTTTTGTAAATCTTTGTTTATAACCCCTGGTTGAACGACTGCTACCATATTTTTCATATCGATCTCTAAGATCTTATTCATATGTTTTTCCATAGCCAAAACAACTCCACCGCTACTAGGTAGTGCTCCACCTGTAAAACCGCTTCCTGCACCGCGAGGGACTATAATGATGCCATGCTCATTTGCATGTTTTAAAATCTTGCTTATATCATCTTCGCTTCGTGGAAAAATAACAGCATCTGGCTCAAAATGCTCTCTTGTGGCATCGTAAGAGTAAGCTCTTAAATGTGCCTTGTCTGTATAGATATTTTCACTTCCAACAATACCGCTAAAATAGTCCAAAGAACTTTTTGCTATCATTGTCATCTCCTTTAAAATCAAACTCTTTTACTAAAGAGTTTATGCTTCTTTTATTTGATGAGTTTACTATATCAAATAACTCTTTATTATTTTTATTTGCTTTTATTAGCAGTTCATAGTAGTATGGTTCATATTTTTCAAGCTTAGAACTACCATCACCCCACCAAGCAGCCTCAATCTTCTCTACTCTACTATAAAATGGCAACACAACCTTATCTTGTGCCAATTTTGCTTCACTTATAGCTAAGATTTTAAAAGTTTTTGCATCTATTGTATATACTCTTTTGTTTAGGTATAAAAAAACGATGCCCGTTAGTGTCTCCTCGCTAAACTGAGCAAAATCAGACCTAAGCGGTGTTGGGTGTCCATTTCGCGAGAGAATTGTTGCAAATATATCAGGATGAGTCCAAGTTACATTTGAAGCTTCACTAACCCTATCATATATCTCTTCAGTTGGGGCAATGAGTAGTGCTTTATCATACCCAAAAGCAAAGATAGCATAGTCTCCCGCTTCTATCTTCCACTTTGAAGTTGGAAGTGAAGCGGAGTTGAACATATTAAACTCTTCAATGCTTATTTTGGAGATTTTATTTTTTGGATCGTACTCTTTTATAGTTGTAGTATTTAGTATGATACTATTGCCATTATCTAGTACATGAACCAAAAAGCCACTCATCCCAGCTTTTAAATCTGCGATATTTATAGTAGCCACACCGTTATCATAATCAACACTTTGGATCTTAGCTTTTATGATGTTTGCCTCAAGAGCAAAGCTCATAAGTAGTAGTAAAATTAACTCTCTCATTCCTCTTCTTTTTAGTCAAAATTTTTGACATTAATTTAAATATAGTAAACTTCTTTTTTCAAAGTCGTATGAGATTATAGCAAACAAATATATCTCATTAGAAACTTTTTTATATTTTTTACAATAGGCAATGCTAAATATTTTGAAAAAATTTTTTTTACTACTTTTTTGTTTTTTACCAGTGGCTCTTTTTGGTGCGAAGATGGAGAGCTTTCGCTGGAGTAATGGCGATACATATCTCAACTTTTTAGAAAAAAATCTGCTACCATTAAAACCGCTATATTATGATCTCGACACTGAAGATAAAGAGCTTAGTGCTGAGATATTAACAGGTATTAACTACCAAATCCTAAGAGATGATAACAAAAAGATTCAACAGATCCTCATCCCGCTTAATGATGAACTTCAGATCCACATCTACTCCATCGATGATGATTACTTTTTTGAAGCTCTCCCGATCATATCCGATAGCAAAATTGAGTCGTTTGTATTAAAGATACAAAACTCGCCATATCAAGATATACTAGACCAAACAGGTTCCATAAAACTAGCCTCTATTTTTGTAGCAGCCTTTGAAAAATCACTAAATTTATCAAAAAATCTACAAAAAGATGACACTCTAGCTATGGTGTATGAGCAAAAATATAGAAATAGCATAGAATTTTCCATGCCGACTCTACAAGTTGCAACAATCGAGAAAAAAGGTGCTAGATTTACTATATATAAAGGTGATGATGGAAAATACTATAATGAAAAGGGCGAGATAAATGAGAACTTTTTACTCTCGATACCAATTAGCGGTGCTAGGATATCATCAAGATTTAACAAAGGTAGGTTTCATCCTATCTTAAAAAAATATAGAGCTCATCTTGGAGTTGATTTTGCAGCGCCATCTGGAACACCAATAAAAGCTGCAGGTGATGGCAAAATCACCTTTGTTGGCAATAGCAATGGTTATGGAAAAAATATAAAGATCCAACATGGTGATGGTTTTTTAACACTATATGCTCATCAAAAATCTTTCAAAAGTGGCATAAGAGCTGGTACATATGTAAAAAAAGGGCAGGTTATAGGTTATGTAGGTACAACAGGGATGTCAACAGGCCCTCATCTTCACTTAGGACTCTATAGAAATGGTGTTGCAGTAGATCCACTTGGAGTTATAGAAGTTGCTAAAAAAGCAATGGGTGCTAAAGAGAGAGCTATATTTTTAAAAATCAAAAATGATTATGATAAAAAAATTGAGCAAACCATTAAAGAGAATGTTGAGTTTGTAAAAGCCCAATCACTGGAGAATGAGTGCTTTTACAATTGTGAATGATCAACTCAAGTCCTAAAAGCCTCTAGTTTAATATGCAGTGCATTAGTCATTGAGTTTAGATGCTCAGCTGCGGCTGCTATCTCCTCAACACTTCTAGCATTAGTAGATGATATATGGTTTATATCAGATATGTTAGCAACAATGCCATCTATCTGCTCACCAGCACCCTCAAAGTCACGAACAGTTAGTTCTGTTACTTCAACGGCTTTGTTT
>JACDJC010002570.1_pt1 | contig 14070 bp, 7 predicted proteins | sample 7454191 | NCBI WGS metagenome assembly JACDJC01 (sample SAMN14253291, study PRJNA609438) | sludge metagenome | isolation source: sludge after 25d culture with pyrite and EDTA | collected 2018-12-20 | reverse complement strand
TTTCATTTTATTTGTTTTATATTTTTAGAATTGATTATAAATAAGCCGGTTCAATAAATTTTATTTTTGTAACTGTAATGTTTTTGGTTTTGGCGTTTATCTCGTAATTGTGTATTAATTCAAGCACATCATGCGCAACTGATTTTGATTTGGAAAAATCAATAACTACTTTTGAATTTGCAGGAATTGCATCCAATGCTTGTAGCACATTAGCTTTGTTGAAGAACGATACTTCTTCTGCTAAAACAAGATGATGAACTTCATTCCCTTCTTCCGTTGTTCTGATATCTTTCATATAGTGTGAATTACGGTAACTATGGCGCAGAGTGTAAAAGATGCCGAAGAGTACACCGATGGTAATTCCTTTTAGTAAATCGGTTGCCAATATGCCAACAACTGTAGCCACAAATGGTATAAACTGTTCCCAGCCCAATTTATACATCTGCTTAAAAAGAGCAGGTTTCGCTAATTTATACCCAACTAAAATCAATATTGCAGCTAAGCTGGCCAGCGGTATCATATTCAGCAATCCGGCGATAGTAATTGCACTTATCAGCAGGAAAACACCATGCAGTATTGCTGACATTTTTGTTTTACCACCGAATGTGATATTGGCCGTACTGCGAACAATAACCTGAGTTATGGGCAAGCCGCCAATTAAGCCTGAAAGCATATTTCCCAATCCCTGTGCTTTCAATTCCTTATTAGTCGGTGTTACCCTTTTATATGGATCAAGCTTGTCTGTTGCCTCTACGCACAAAAGTGTTTCCAGGCTTGCCACGATGGCTAACACAACTGCTACCTCCCAAACTTTAAAATTTGTAATTGCCGAGAAGTCGGGAAAAGTAAAAAAGGTAAAAAATTCCGCTAAGCTATTAGCAACCGGAAGCCTTACTACCTGGTCTGCAGCTAAACTGAAATTTAGCGTTCCCGACTGGTACAGGTAATTCATTACAATACCCAAAGCAACGACTACAATCGGGCCTTGTATGATCTGGAATATTTTATGCTTTTTGATTAATACCTTATCCCAAAAAATCAATATGGCTATTGCAATAGCTGAAATCAAAACAGCACCCGGCGTGAGCGCATTAAAGGCATCGGTGATTGACGATAATGTGGTACCGCCATCAGCTTGAATGTAGGCCAGGTCTCCCTCCGGATCCTTATCATAACCTACAGCATGGGGTATTTGTTTTAAAATAATCAGCAAACCAATACCTGTAAGCATTCCTTTAATTACGGATGAAGGAAAGAAGTAGGCAATAAAACCTGCTTTTGCAAAGCCCATAATCAGCTGAAGAATGCCGGCAAGTACAACGGCTAATAAAAAGGCAGGCCAGGAACCTATAGCTGCGATAGAGGTTAACACTATCACAGCTAAGCCTGCAGCAGGACCGCTAACCCCCAGCGGAGAGCCGCTGGCAATACCTACTACAATGCCACCAACTATTCCGGCAATTATACCTGCAAATAGCGGTGCACCTGATGCCAGAGCAATACCAAGGCATAGAGGGACTGCAACAAAAAAAACGACAATACTCGCCGGTAAGTCGCTTTTTAGTTCTTTAAACATATTTTTTACTTCCATATACAAGCATTCTATGTTTTGTAGAGCGAAGATAGTAGTTTTATTTTAAATGATAGTAATACTATCTAAATAAATTGTAAAACTTTTAACTATTTTTGTAAACTCGACCCTTACCATGGTCTGTTTTATGTTATAGCTTATACACTAAAAAGGTAGTACATGGAAATACAGTTGCAAATAAAAATGAACGAGAAATTATTTCTTAGAAATCCGGATCAAACAGAATTGGGCAAAAAAATTATGCTACACAGCATTCAATTGATACACAAAAGCGGATTTGAATCATTCACTTTTAAAAAACTGGCGGAAGATATTGGCACCACGGAAGCAGGTATATACCGCTACTTTGAAAACAAACACCGCTTACTGATTTACATAACAGCCTGGTACTGGAGCTGGCTTGAATATCGTGTTGTTTTTAATACCTCCAATATTAAAGATCCCATAGTGAAACTTAAAAAAGCTATTCAGTTATTAGCCACTACGGTGGAAGATGATATCAGAACCAGCTATGTAAATGAAAGTATCCTGCACCAGATAATCATTGCTGAGGGTACCAAAGCCTATTTAACCAAACATGTATCTGAAGACAACAAAGACCAGTTATTTAAACCTTATAAAGACCTTTGTGCAAAAATTGGAGATATTATACTTGAGTGTAACCCTAAATACAAGTATCCGAAATCTTTATCAAGTACTATTATTGAGATGGCACATTTCCAAAATTTTTTTATGAATAATCTTCCCTCGCTGACTGATTTTGGCAAAACCAAAGATGAGTCAGCGATTGTTTCTTTCCTGGAGAATTTGGTGTTTAGTGCTATAAAGAAGGGGTAGTTGTGCGTATAGGAAGCTTCGTCATTTTCCCGGGCTTTCATCACCAGTTTATTTTTAGCCGTCTTAGGATTTATTTTTGGGGCTTGCGAAATTCATTATTCCTTCTTTAAAAAAAATCCTACCTATCACGAAAATTATTCAAAAAATGCAAATTCGTGTTTTATAGGAGCCTTCACTGGAATACCTTATATCTTTATTTCATGAGCGTCTACTCGGTCTTCATATCGTCAAACCATAATACCGGCCAATCCAACACTGACAACTGGCAATCCATTTAAAAAAATAAAATAAACTGCAAAGATAGCACCGGCACAAAGCCAACGATTCACTGCATAAACACAAGGCCATCATTTATACAGCAGCCCGCAAAACCGGTGCTGTGAGAGTACAGTTTGTTTATCGAAGCCTTGTTACTTTTCTTATTACTAAAATCGCAAGAATCCTTTAGAATCGTGAGTCGGCCTATTCTGTATCGGAAAGCAATTATCGGTTAAGGTTTAGTCTGAATGTTGATCAGGTAATCAAAAAGACTTTTTTCGGAGGGAATTTGAAGTTTTTTCCGAAGTCGATAACGGCTGATTTCAACTCCCCGTACTGAGATATTCATCAGTTGTGCAATTTCTTTAGTAGATAAATTCATTCTTAAATAAGCACACAGCTTTAATTCATTACCTGTGATGGTTGGGTGCTTCTCTTTTAAGCTTACTACAAAATCGCTGTTTACTTTATCAAAGTGTTGTGCAAAATGCTCCCAGTCTTTATCCATTTTATCATCTTCACTTAATACCTTTATCATTTTTTTCAATTCAATTACTGCTTTTTCATTATCTAACACTTTCATTATCTGGTTTAATTCACCTTTTATCTTTGCTAATAATTCCCCTTTTTGTACAAGGTGCATGGCAGTAGTAGCCAGTTCAGAGTTCTTGAAATCTATTTCACTCTGCAATTTTTCGTTTCGGAGTGCTACCAGTTCATTTTCTGCTTTATTAATTTCCAGTTGATAGAGATACTGAAGTCTTTTCTGTTCTTCCTCGTATTTTTCCTGTTGCTGGTTGAATTTTTTTCGCTGCCATTTATATAAATAATATACAGCCAGGCCAAAAAGTAGAAGATAGATGATATAGGCAAGGGTAGTTTGATACCAGGGGGGGAGAACTTTAAACGTGTAGCCAACCGGTTCTGACTCATTGCCGAGATTATTACGGACTTTGATTTCGAATGTATAAGTTCCCGGAGCGAGATGAGTATATTCTTTTTCTGTTTTACCCGACCATTCGGCCCAGTTCTCATCAAAGCCTTTCAATTTGTAGGTGTATTCAAGATTTGCCTGCTGGCCGAATAGCGGGGAGGAGAATTCGAACAGTATTGTCTTCCAGTTATTACGGATGCGGGGGATTTGATTTTTACCCTGTATTTGTTTATCATCTACATTGGCAAAGTAGCCGCCGAACAGCAGGCTGTCTTTTTTATTGACAATTTTCACAGCCCTGACCTGTACTTGTAATGCAGGGATATTTTTTTTATATTTTTCATAGTTGATGTGGAAAAAACCTCTCTCCCCGCCAATAAAAATGTTGTTATCATTCACAGGATAAATAAACTCAAAGCCACTAAGCATTTTATTATTCAATTCCGGCAGATGGATTATCGCAGGTTGTTGGGCCGACATATCCACAACTCCTAAATTTTTTTCATGTATGAACCAGATATTACCTTCTGTATCTTCTTTCAGGTAACGAATGCTTTGTTGACCCAATAGGTTTAAATAAAATGGGGAAGGTTCAAAACTGTCTTTCGATGGATTATAATTAAAGACTCCTTTTTCTGTTGCGATCACTACCTCGTTTTTGATTTTATACACATGGTTATTCAGGGTAGAGGGAAGCCCGTTCTTACTGGTGTATGGTTTCACACTATATTTACCAGGTCCAACAATTGATATTTTATATAAACCATGATAGGGTTGTGATACCCAAATATTATCATACTTATCTATTGCAACAAACCTGGATGATTCATTAAAGTCCGGAACAGTTTCGCCGATTGAAAATGAGTTATTGGTATAATTTAAAAAAGTGAGCCCCTTGTAATTACCTGCCACCGTTCTGGAAGAAGGAAATACGGAAGACAGTGGTACAAAATTCCAAAATCCTGCGCCGTTGGATAAAAGGGGTTGCGCTGAATTTTCATTAATAATAAATGCACCTTCATGATGGCCCAGTAAAAGCTTGCCATTAATTTCTGACAACCCCCATGTTTGCCCGGTTGTGTTAGAAACAGTGGAGAATGTTCCTTTGCTGAAGCTAAGATCCTTCATCTGTTGTAATGGTACGCTGTATAATCCACCGGAAGTTCCGGTGTACAAGTAATTATTATGGATAAGAGCAGTATAACCTGATCCATCCTGTGAATAAGGAGTTATGCGTTTAATGGCACTGTTATAGGCAATAAAGTCAATTCCATTATCCAGTCCAAGCCAGAGATTACTTTGTTTATCCAAAAAAATACTGAGCACATTATTATTCTGTAACCCCTCTGTTTTTGTGAAATTTTGAATGAGCTCCCCCTTCGCATCAATTATATGTACTCCACCATTATTGGTGGCTATAGCAAACCATTCAGTATTCAGGGCCGTGGCGGCGTAGATTCTTTCTTTCTCAATGAGTGATATTGCGGGAGAGTTTACTTTCGAGAACCCTGTTTTTGAAAGTACAAACAAGCCATTTTTAAGGGTTGTAATTATACTACTGTCTTTGTGAATAGGCAGTATTGCTGTCACAGGGTCGTTAACAGGCAGGATATTAGAGATGGGTAATGGCACCCAAACATTATTTTCAAATGTCAGCAATCCGCTTTTGTAATCGTGTGCAAATAAAACATCATTGCAGGCTCCCAAATATGTCCATTCAGATGGGGCAGTAAAGACAGAAATTGTTTCATTATTGACCTTAAAAATTCTATTGGTAGTACGAAAGAAAATATCTTTTTTATACGATGCAATGTCCCAAACATCACCAAAGGACCTTTCTTTCTCTCCAAGAAGCCTGGTTAATGAAGTGTATTGCAACTGGCCATTTTCCGCCGGGGCAAAATATCCCATCTCATCCTGACCTCCGGCATATATTTTATTATCCGGCCCAATTTCAACTGACCTTACGATTGTTTTATTAGGAAGAGGGTAGAGTTTCCAATATTTTCCGTCGAAACTAAGTAGCCCCTCATTATTTGCTATATATATGATGCCATTTTTATCCTGTTTAAAATCCCAGCTTTGCAGACCCGCTCCATAGGTTTGTTTGGGGTAGTTGATAACATCAGGGAGGCCGATAGTATTTTGACCTGTTGCAATTTGAGGGAGAAAGAGAAAAAGGAGAGCAAATTTTCTCATGGTTGTACTAAATGTTTACAGTTGTGAAAGTATGAAAAATCGTTTGATGTAGTAATGAAGTAGTGTATTGTGCCTTAAAATCAATAGGTTATATTTTTTGATGTAGTATTGATGTGGTTGTTTTTTTCTTAAACAGAGTTTGGGGTAGTACCTTGGCTACCTTATTTTACGCATATTTTTCGATTCGCTAAAACTATTGCTTTATGAAATTAAAACTTGCATTGCTAAGTCTCAGCATCCTTGTTGGTGGTCTTCTCCACCAGGTTATGGGACAAAATCTTCCAGTTTCCGGAAATGTTACAAACAAAACAACAGGAGAACCTCTGGTAGGGGCCACTGTCTTAGTAAAAGGTAGTACTGCCAACACAATTACTGATCAAAAGGGTAATTTCTCTATTACTGTTCCCCAAAAAGGCACAGTATTGGTAATTAGTTACACCGGCATGAAGGTGATTGAATATAAAGTGGCAGATAATACCACTGCAGTTATCATTCAATTGGAGGAGAGTGCCACCACAACTTTGACCGACGTAGTGGTAGTGGGCTATGGTACGCAAAAAATTACCAAAGTTTCCGGTGCAATTTCAACCATTAAAAGTGCCGATATTGAGAAACTCAGGCCCGTAAGAACTGAAGAGGCTTTGCAGGGAAGGGCTTCAGGGGTAAATGTCATTCAAAGTGGTTCACCGGGGTCTAAACCAACAGTTCTTATCAGAGGTATTCCATCATTCTCCGGTACCGATCCAGTAGTTATTATTGATGGTGTTCCTCAATCTCTGACAGACCTTAACTCAATTAATGCGTCTGACATTGAATCAATCAATGTGTTGAAAGATGCTGCTACCACTGCAATTTATGGTGTAAAGGGGGGGAATGGCGTTATTGTTGTTACTACCAGGTCTGGTAGAAAGAATCAAAAAACAGAAATAACAATAGGTAGCAATTACGGCGTTCAGGAGGTGATTAATACCATCGGCGTTTTAAATGCATCTGAGTATGGAGCCATTATCAATGAAGGTAGCACGGTTGCTGGTGGAAATGTTATTTTCCCTGATCTGTCAGTTTTAGGAGTAGGTACAGATTGGCAGAAAGAAATTTTTAAAAGAGCTTCTTTACAATCACATACAATCACCGCCCGTGGAGGCAGTGAAAAGATGACCTATTTTTTATCGGGAGGATATCTGGACCAGGGAGGTATTGTAGGTGGAGATGATAAATCGAAATTCAAAAGAGGTAACCTGACGGCTAACCTGAATTTTGACATCTCTTCAAAACTAAAATTGATAATTAATACAACTGGCGTTATTCTTAATTCAAGAGGAATACAAGAGAATTCCTTTAACAGTGTTTTGGGAAGTGCGTTGAATTTTGATCCCACCGTTCCCAAGTATAATACTGTTCCTAATACCGTTGGTCAGTATGGTTTCAGCAATCTTCTCTTATCAGAAATATTTAATCCGCTTACTAAATTAGAGAATACCTATAATAAAAATGTTGGAAGTAAGCTATACGGAAAGTTTGAATTGCAGTATGATGTGTTGAAAAACCTGAAGCTCTCCTCCCGTTTCGGATATACAAAGTATGATGGAAATGCCAAGAGTTTCACGCCGCTTATTTTCTTCGGCCCGAACAATGTGGATAATTCAATGAATGCTGATGGTTCTGCAGTGGTTGGTAAGCATAATAGCGTGGCACATGAAAAAACCAGCAATTTCAATTATACCTGGGAGTCATTTGCGAATTACAACTTTAATGTAAACAATGATCATACTTTTGAAACGGTATTAGGCTTTTCACTGGCAAAAGTGACAGGTAATGCGGCGGGTGCAACAAGACAGGATGTACCCTTTAATTCATGGGAATTTGCAGACTTTACGGCTGCTACCGGAAATAATTCAGCTACCAATACCAATGCACTTGCCGGATATTATTACCAGTATTTCAGGAGAAACCTTTCTTATTTTTCCCGTATAAACTATGATTTTCAGGATAAATATTTAGCCTCCTTCACAGCCCGCAGGGATGGATCTTACGCCTTCGGAAAGGATAATAAATACGCTAATTTCTTTTCTGGTTCTTTAGGATGGGTAGTATCGAACGAAGACTTTTTTAATTCAAATTTTATTGACTATTTGAAAATCAGAGGTAGCTATGGCTCCATCGGTAATGAAAATGTCAACCCGCAATTTGTAGGAATTATTACCGGTGGTCCAAGTTATGGCAATCCACCTAACAGCAACGGGTATACATTCGATAATGTGTTTTATCCTGGTTCTACTGTTGGTTCCGCAGCCAATGATGCTTTGCAGTGGGAAAAGCAATTGCAGGCCAATGTGGGTTTTGATATGACTTTTTTCAACAGGAAGTTTTCATTATCAGCCGATTATTTTCAAAAAGAAGTAAATGGTTTATTGTTTACCCCTTCGGCTTCATTATACCTGGGCACCGTTCCAATCCCTACTGCTAATATCGGTTCTACTAAAAGTAGTGGTATAGATCTTAGCCTTTCCTATAATGAAACGATCGGCAGATCATTTAAATTAAACTCTACTGTAACTTTTACCACAGCTAAGAATGAGGTTACAGCCACCAATGATGATGGTACAGCTAAATTTCTGGGTGGTTATTATTTTAACGGTCAGTCACAAAGTGTAACCGTTTTCGAAAAAGGATATACACCTGGTTATTTTTATGGGTATAGAACGGATGGCTTGTTTCAAACCTTTGATGAAGTTGCTGCTGGTCCGGCACAATCAGGTGCACAGCCCGGTGATATCCGTTTTGTAGATATGAATAAAGACGGAATCATCAATGCATCAGATCAAACAAAAATTGGTGATCCATTCCCCGATTTCACAATGGGCTGGAACCTGAATATGGAATTTAAGAATTTTGATTTTACAGCCTTTACGTATGCTTCGGTAGGAAATGATGTATACAGCGCTTATGAAAGAAATGCAAACTTTTCCAATAAATACAGAGGCGTATTGGCAAGATGGACCGGACCCGGAACTACAAACGATGCCAGAAACCCCCGCTACTCATTTACAGATGCTAATAGCAATATCCGGGTGTCTGACAGGTATGTTGAGGATGGTTCTTTCATCAAGCTTAAAAATATTCAGTTGGGGTACACCTTCCCTGCCTCAGTAACTAAAAAGATTTTTAGCAGGCTTCGAATCTATGCACAGGTAAAGAATGCCTTTACCTTAACCAAGTACACCGGGTATGATCCGGAAATTTCCGGCGGAATATTAGATACTGGTATTGACCGTGGTGCTTACCCGCAAGCCAGGACATATTCATTTGGCCTTGATATTAAACTATAAATCTTTACTATAAAATTCCAGCATAATGAATAAGAATATAACTATTAAAATAATGGCTGTGGTAATTGCTACCACATTGCTTTCTTCGTGTAAAAAGTGGGTAGATTATAACCCGCATGAAGATTTTCGGATTACAGAACTTGATTATTTGAAATCTGAAAGCGATTATCGCACAATGGCTATCAGTGTTTATACGCCTATACAATGGATCAACCAGGCCGTACCTGTTGGCGATATTGCATCAGATAATGCGGTAAGCGGTGGAGAAAATGCTTCTGATGTGCTTTCATTACAGCAGATAGATGATTACACACATACACCTGTGAACTCTACACTTACAGAGTTATGGCAAGCTGCTTATGAAGGTATTAACAGGGCAAATTATATGCACCAGTATAAAGCGGCAAACCTGGCTGGTGAAACAGTGAATTTTGCAGGGAAAGATGCTTTGTATGGAGAAGTTTATTTTTTAAGAGCTTATTATTATTTCCATTTGGTCAGATTTTTTGGTGATGTCCCGATGTTTGTGGATAGAAGGCTGAGCTTAAGTGAATCTAAATCATTGGATAAATCTCCCAAAGCAGATATATACAGACAAATAGAGCTGGATTTAACCAATGCGATAGCCGTATTACCTGCTGTACAAGTACAGAAAGGCAGAATTACAAAATATGCAGCCCAGGCTTTATTGGGAAAGGTTTACCTGTATCAAAATAAATTCGATTTGGCTGCCTCAACATTGGAAAGTGTAATCACTTCGAACGCATTCAGCCTTGTATCTGATTTCGGATCGATATTTTTAGCAACCGGTGAAAACGGTCCTGAATCTGTTTTTGAAATTCAATATTCCAATACTTCTCCCTATTATAACTGGGGAGGTGTAACGAGGGGACAGGGTAACCTTTCTGTACAACAATGTGGTATCAGGGGATTGAATGGAACTGGTGCGATGCCTTATGCTGCTGGTTGGAGTACCAATTTACCAACACAGAACTTGGCAGCAGCCTATACTGCCGGTGACAGGAGAAAAGCAGTTACTGTATTGGATATTGAAGCCTATAAAGCAGCTAACCCCTCTTTCAACATCACTTACCAGGTAGCACCGTTTAAAAATACTGGTTTGTATAACCAGAAATACCTCCCCAGAAAAGGAGAAACATCCGGACAGGTGGAGTTGAATTACATGAATAATTTCAGAATTATCCGGTATGCAGATGTTTTATTAATGGCCGCCGAAGCATTCAATAAGTCAACGGCTCCAAATGATACAAAGGCACAAACCTATTTGAACCTGGTGCGTCGCCGGGCTTTTGGAGATAACCTTCATGATATTAGTGCAACAGGTGCTGCCTTGTACCAGGCTATCCTGAATGAACGGAGGTTGGAACTTGCTATGGAAGGAGATCGCTTCTTCGATTTAGTGAGAACCGGACAGGCGGCTTCCAAGATTACTGGTTTCGTTGCCGGTAAACATGAAGTATTCCCAATTCCTCAGGCCGAAATAGATATTTCAGGGCTAGCTCAAAACCCAGGATACTAATCATTAATTATTTAAAACTACAAATATGAAATCATTAAAATATTTTTTGGGTTTGGCATTTCTGCTGGTACTGGCTGCCGGTTGCAAGAAGGAGACCTACGATGATGTTTCCTTTGTTGATACCGCTAATTCACCGGATCAATTATCGGTTCTTTTTGAGATCACCCAGGATAATACTGGCCGTGTAACGATTACGCCCAATGGTGCCGGAGCTGTTTCCTATGATATTTATTATGGCGATGGCACGGCTACCCCTGCAAAAGTGCAGGCCGGAAAGAATACAATCCATACTTATGCGGAAGGTGTATACAATGTTAAAATAGTGGCCTATTCCATCAATGGAAAGACAACTGAAATCACCAGGCAATTAACTGTTTCCTTCAGGGCTCCGGAAAACCTGGATGTGGTTATTAATGTTGATCCGGGTAACAACTATAAAATAAATGTTTCTGCAACGGCTTTGTATGAAACGAATTTCAGAATATATTTTGGAGATGTTCCCAACGAAACTCCTGTATCATTTTTAGAAGGGGCTACTGTTAGTCACACCTATGCAGCAGTCGGAACTTATACCGTACGTGTAGTAGCGTTGAGCGGTGGTGCAGCCACTACACAAGTTACCAGGTCTGTAACTATTGTTGACCCGGTATTATTGCCTATCACCTTTGAATCACCTACTGTTGACTATACGTTTGGAAATTTTGGTGGTGGTAATGTTACCATAATAAACAATCCTCAGTCAAACGGAATTAATACCAGTGCCAGGGTTGGCAGAATGGTGAAAAATCCTCCGGAAGTTTGGGGTGGCAGTGTTATCACTTTAGGAGACCCTATTGATTTCTCTGTCAATAAGGTTTTCCGGATGAAAGTTTTTTCTCCAAGAGTTGGTGCCAAAGTGTTGTTGAAAGTTGAGAATTTAACCAACGGAGGAATTAGTTTTGAAAGAGAGGCAACTACTACATTGGCGAATACATGGGAAGACCTGGTATTCAATTACACCGCAATCAATACTGCTGAATCTTATCAAAAAGTTGTGTTGATTTTTGAATTGGGCATACCCGGAGATGGGTCTGCTAATTTTACCTTCCTTTTTGATGATATAAGGCTTACCAACCAGCTTCCAACTTCTTTGTTAACCTTGCCTGTAACTTTTGATCTTCCCGGTGTTAATTATGCAGTTACTGATTTTGGCGGAAATCAATCAGTTGATGCTGTTGATCCTTCCAATGCTGCGAATAACGTTAAAAGAACAACAAAGCCTAATGGTGCTGAAACATGGGCCGGTACAACCATTGGATCAGGTTTTACTTCTGCTATTCCTTTTTCAGCCACTGCTACTCAAATGAGTGTCAGGGTTTATTCACCGGCAGCGGGTCTGCCCATAAGATTGAAAGTGGAGGATCGCAATGATAATACAAGGTCAGTAGAAACTGAAAAGGTTACCACAGTAGCCAATGCCTGGGAGACCCTTGTTTTTGATTTTGCCAATCAAGCCACCGGGACTGCTGCTTTGAACCTGGCATATACCTATAATATGGCTTCCATCTTTTTTAATTTTGGAACTGCCGGGGACGGAAAGATCTTCTACTGGGATGATATTACATTCTTACCGGTAAATGTTGCCGGAATCGCCCTTCCGCTTGACTTCGAATCAACTACATTGGTTTATACATTTACCAATTTTGACGGAGGCGATGCTACCGTTATCAATAATCCGCAATCATCAGGTATTAATACCAGTAGTAAAGTTGGCAGGATGATAAAAAATGCAGGCCAGGTATGGGGAGGCAGCTGGATTGGACTGGCAAACCCAATCGATTTTTCAACATTAAGGACTTTTAAAATGAAAGTTTTTTCACCAAGGGTAGGTGCCAAAGTGCTTTTGAAAGTTGAAAACCAAACCAATGGCGGTATCAGTTACGAGAAAGAAGTACTTACTACTACAGCTAATGCATGGGAAGAGCTGACATTCGATTTCAGTGCCATCAATACTGCAAATTCCTATCAGAAGATCGTATTGATCTTTGAATTGGGATCAATGGGCGATGGTTCACCCAATTTCACATTCCTGTTTGATGACATAAAACTTAACTAATTGCAAAAAGTAATAATTATGATAACTTATATAAAATCAATCGCTTTTATTTTTCTTGCAGTACTGATTGGTTTCAGTAGTTGTAAAAAAGATAAGTACTCATTCGGGGATATAAAGACCCCAGCGGATCTTACCCTGACTACAGTTATTGCAGGTGTAGATGCTGCTAACCCCAATGGGAATGGAACAGGTACTGTAACTATCACCACCACAGCGACTAATGCCCTCACTTATAATATTGATTTTGGGGATGGAATAACCAGGGTTGTGCCATCAGGGGTAGTTAATTACAAGTACACGAATCCGGGTACTTATTCTTACACTATTACTGTTAATGCAGTTGGAACTGGCGGATCTCTTTCTACGATCAGTAAAAGAATAACAGTGTTTGTGGCATTTGAAATTCCTACTGGTATTCTGCAATCACTAACAAATGGATCTTCAAAAGTATGGGTAACGGATAATGATGCTCCCGGGCATTTCGGTGTTGGTCCTGCTACAGAGTTTTCTCCCATATGGTATGCCGCGGGTCCTAATACAAGAGAACCGTGTGCCTATGATGATGAGATCACCTTTTCCAAAGATGTCAATAACAGGGTATCTATGACAATAGACAATAAAGGACAATCTTTTTCTATCGGCGCCTCTACTGCTTTCTATGGCTTTAGTGGTGGTGACGGATGTTATGCTATAAATACCGGTGGTACAAGGCCACTTGCATTTATGGATGCAACATCTGGCTCTACCAGTGCAGTTTCAACAATGATTCAATTTATGGTACCCGGTAACGGAATTATAAATTTTGGTACAGGAGGAACAACGTATGAGATATTATCTATTACAGATAATAGTATTCATTTAAGGAATATCGGTAGTGATGGTAATTCATGGTATCAGAAATTAAAACGTAAACCATAATACAATGAAATATTTGTCATTGTTTATATTTTCAGTTGCTGTAATTGTAGCCTCATGTGGAAAGGGTGACTCTCCCGGTAATAATAATGTAGCACCCACTAATCTTACTGTTAATGCAATTGTAAGTACTGATAATAGTGGCAATGTTTCTTTTACTGCTGCTGCAACCAATGCTGTTACATATGACTACGATTATGGTAATGGTGTTTTTCAAACGGTGGCATCCGGGATTGTTACGTACCGTTATCCGGCTTCAGGCACCTACACAGTAAATGTTATTGCAAAAAGTGCATCCGGGCAAACAATATCAAAATCAATCCAGGTTACTGTAACAGTAGCGTTATCATTATTATGGTCTGACGAGTTTGA
>JACDJC010002564.1_pt1 | contig 14099 bp, 12 predicted proteins | sample 7454191 | NCBI WGS metagenome assembly JACDJC01 (sample SAMN14253291, study PRJNA609438) | sludge metagenome | isolation source: sludge after 25d culture with pyrite and EDTA | collected 2018-12-20 | reverse complement strand
GGCGTGGTGATGGTGTGGTCGACCGCCACGAAGCACAGCGCGCCGCTGCCGCCGCTTTTCAGCGTGACGTCGGCGATGCGCGAGGTACGCGTCACGGCGTCGCCGACGCGCAGCGCATCGAGGAATTCCAGCCGTCCGCCGGCCCACATCCGGCGCGGCAACGCCACCGGCGGCAGGAAGCCGCCGCGCGCGGGATGGCCGTCGGGGCCGATCTCGCTCATCGGCGCCACCGGCTGCGCAAGGCACCAGTGGGTGGTGAGCGGCGCGGCATCGCCCGCCTGCGGCGCGCCGATGTCGAGGAACAGCGTCGCGCGCAGCGCCTTCACCAGTTGCTCCGTGACGGTATCGGACGCCTCCTGGGTGCGGCCGATCCACTGGCGCAGATGGTCGATGTCGATCGGGGTGGTCATTGCGTCGGATCCTCCGGGTTGCTGTCGCCGATCGCGGGCACCGGGCCGTAGCGGCGCGGCTCGCCCACAAAAATTGCCGCCGGCGCCGGATAGGCGACGACGCCGTTCGGCGTCGCCACCTCGATGCGGCGCAGGTGCGGGTGCATTGAAAGGTCGTCCATGGTGTTGACCTCGGCGAAGGCGATGTCGGCCTCGGTCAGGCGCTTGAGCAGTTCGCCGCGCGTCATGGCGGCGAACACCTCGCCCACGATCCTGTCGGTCAGCGCGCGGTTCTGCACCCGCGCCACGCCGTTGGCGAAGCGCGGGTCGTCCGGCAGGTCCGGCATGGCCATCACGTCGGTACACAGCTTCTTCCACTCGCGCTCACTCTGGATCGAGATCAGGATGTCGCGCCCGTCCTGCGAGGTGAACACGCCGTAGGGCGCGATCGAGGTATGGGCGAGGCCCATGCGCTTCGGCGTATTGCCGGCCTCGGCGTTGAGCAGCGGCACGGTGAGCCAGTCGGCCATCACGTCGAACATCGAGATGCGGATGTCGGCGCCCGCGCCGGTGCGGCCGCGCGCGATCAGCGCCTCGAGAATGGCGGCGTGCGCCGCGGCGCCGGTGGCGATGTCGACGATGGAGAGGCCGACGCGCGCAGGCGTCTCCGGGCCGCCGGTGATCGAGGCGAGCCCGCTCTCGGCCTGGATCAGCAGGTCGTAGGCCTTGCGCTCGGCATAGGGGCCGTCGTCGCCGTAACCGGAGATGGTGCAGATGATGAGAGAGGGATAGTCGGCGCGCAGCCGTTCGCGCGCGAAACCGAGCCGGTCCATCGCGCCGGGCTTGAGGTTCTGCACCAGCACGTCGGCGCCGGCGATCAGCTTCTCCAGCGCCTTGCGGCCGTCCGCAGTCGCGAGGTCGACCACCACCGATTTCTTGCTGCGGTTGAGCCAGACGAAGTAGCTGCTCTGGCCTTTGGCGGCTGCGTCGTAGCCGCGGGCGAAGTCGCCCTCCGGGCGCTCGACCTTGTAAACGGTGGCGCCGGCGTCGGCGAGACGCGAGGTGCAGAAGGGTGCAGCGACCGCCTGTTCGACGGCGACCACGGTCAGTCCTTCGAGCGGCAGCATCGTCGCGGCCTCAGTAGGAACGCGGCATGCCGAGCACGTGCTCGGCGAGATGCGACAGCACGAGGTTGGTGGAGATCGGCGCCACCGAGTAAAGCCGGGTCTCGCGGAATTTGCGCTCGACGTCGTATTCCTCGGCGAAGCCGAATCCGCCATGGGTCTGGATGCAGGCGTTGGCCGCCTCGAACGAGGCGTCGGCGGCGAGCATCTTGGCCATGTTGGCCTCGGCGCCGCAGTCCTGGCCGGCTTCATAGAGCCGAGTCGCCTCCCTCACCATCAGCTCCGCTGCGCGCATGTTGGCGTAGGCCTTCGCGATCGGGAACTGGATGCCTTGATTCTGGCCGATGGGGCGGCCGAACACCGAGCGCTCCTTGGCATAGTGGCTGGCCTTGGCGATGAACCATTTGGCGTCGCCGACACATTCCGACGCGATCAGGATGCGCTCGGCGTTCATGCCCGACAGGATGTAGCGGAAGCCACGGCCTTCCTCGCCGATCAGGTTCTCGGCCGGCACCTTCATGTTGTCGAAGAACACCTCCGTCGTGGAGTGATTCATCATGGTGCGGATCGGCCGGATGGTCAGGCCGCCGGCCTCCCGCGCCTCCTGCATGTCCACGATGAAAACCGACAGGCCGTCGGTGCGCTTCCTGGCCTGCTCCTTCGGCGTGGTGCGGGCCAGGAGGATCATCAGATCGGAATATTCGGCGCGGCTGGTCCAGATCTTCTGGCCGTTGACCACGTAGTGGTCGCCCTCGCGCTTCGCGAAGGTCTTGAGCGAGGACGTGTCGGTGCCGCTAGTCGGCTCGGTGACGCCGAACGCCTGCAGCCGCAACTCGCCGCTGGCGATGCGCGGCAGCCACTTCGACTTCTGCTCCTCGCTGCCGTGCCGCAGCAGCGTGCCCATGGTGTACATCTGCGCGTGGCAGGCGCCGCCGTTGCAGCCCGCGCGCTGGACCTCCTCGAGGATCGCCGCCGCCGCCGACAGCTTCAGCCCCGAGCCGCCGTATTCCTCCGGGATCAGCACCGACAGGTAGCCGGCGTCGATCAGCGCCTGCACGAACTCTTTCGGATAGGCCATCTCGCGGTCGAGCCTGCGCCAGTACTCGCCGGGAAACTGCGCGCAAAGCCGCGCCACGGATTCGCGGATATCGGAATAGTCTTGCTCGTGATGTGTCATGGCGGGGTCTTTGGCAGATCGCCGGCTCCTGTGCCAGCGGCTCGGTGCGCGCAGCCGCATTCCGAATTTGCATCCATGCGGCGGCGGGCGGCGGGTTCGGGCCGATCGAAAGGGACCGGGGGCATGCGCGGCTACGCAGGAATGCGCACGGGCAGGACCTCGTAGCCCTTGACGAAGCTCGAATAGATGCGGACCGGCTCGCCGACGACCTCGATCGTCTTGAAACGCTTGAGGATCTCCTCCCAGACGATCTTCAGTTGCAGCTCGGCCAGCCGCATGCCGACGCAGCGGTGGATGCCGAAGCCGAACGACATGTGGGTGCGCGGCCGCGGCCGGTCGATGATGAAGCTGTCGGGATTCTCGATCGCCTCATTGTCGCGGTTGCCCGAGACGTACCACATCACCACGCGGTCGCCCTTGCGGATCAGCTTGCCGCCGAGCTCGGTGTCGGCAAGCGCGGTGCGGCGCATGTGCGCCAGCGGCGTCTGCCAGCGGATCACCTCCGGCACGAAGCTGTCGATCAGCGCATGGTTGGCGCGCAGCTTGTCGTATTCGTCGGGATTCTCGTTCAGCGCCAGCACCGAGCCGGTCATGGAGTTGCGCGTGGTGTCGTTGCCGCCGACGATCAGCAGGATCAGGTTGCCGAGCAGCTCCTCGCGGCTCATGTGGCGCATGGCGTCGCTGTGCGCCATCATCGAGACGAGATCGCTGCGCGGCTCGGCGTTGACCCGCTCGTTCCACAGCCGCGTGAAATAGTCGGCGCATTCGCCGAGCTCGCGCAGGCGCTGCTCCTCGCTGTCGTAGATGCCGCTTTTGGGCAGCGCGGTGGCGAGGTCCGACCAGCGCGTCAGCTTGCGGCGCTCCTCCCACGGAAAGTCGAACAGCGTGGCGAGCATCTGCGTGGTCAGTTCGACCGAGACGCGCTCCACCCAGTTGAAGGTCTCGTTGCGCGGCAGGTTGTCGAGGATGGTGGCGGCGCGCGCGCGGATCAGCACGGCGAGCTTGTCGAGATGGGCCGGCGTGAACATCGGCTGCACGGTCTTGCGCTGCGGACCGTGCTTGGGCTCGTCCATCGCAATGAAGCTCGGCCAGTTGTAGTTCTCGCCGACGTCGCGCAGGCCGATGCCGCCGAGCCGCACGTCGGACGAGAAGATCGCCGCGCTGGTGTCGACATGCATGATGTCGTGGTATTTGGTCACCGACCAGTAGTTGCCGACCGGGCAGGTGGAACAGAAGTGCACCGGCTCCTCATTGCGCAGGCGCTCGAAATACGGCCACAGCGTATCGGAGCGGAACAGCTCGGGATGGCCGGGATGAAATTCCGCGAGCGGCATCGCATAGGCTTTTTCCCGGGCGGCGCGCCATCGCTCATCGCGGGCGGCCCTGATGGTCCCGTGCACCGGCGTTCTCTCCCCTGATCCTCCGGGGCCGGGTTGGCTCCCGGCATTCGTCTTCGCAGCGGAAATTACATCGTCTTGCCGGGGCAAGGGCAAGCGGCTGCGGCCCGATTTCCCAGGCTGATGGGGCAGTCGTGCATTCTACCTATGGTAACATTGTAATATAATTTACCGTACAAGTTGTATTAACGAATGGTGGGTAGACTTGCTCCAAGTCAACTTTTTAGACGGAAGGAGATCCGGTCGTGTGGTTTCTCAACTCAACTCAAGAGCTTACCGCCAAGCTCCAAGCTCTTGAAAAGTCCCAGGCCATCATCGAATTCGATCTCGATGGCACCGTCCTCACCGCAAACAAGAATTTCCTCGACACGCTGGGCTACACGCTCGACGAGATCAGGGGCTGCCACCACAGCCTGTTCGTGCCCCCCGGGCATCGCGACAGCACGGAATATCGCGAGTTCTGGAATGCGCTGCGCCGCGGGGAGTATCAGGCCCGGGAGTTCATGCGCATCGCCAAGGACGGCCGGCCAATCTGGATCCAGGGATCCTACAATCCACTGCTCGACCGCAACGGCAAGCCGTTCAAGGTGGTGAAGTTCGCCACCGACATTACCGCGCAGAAGCTGCGCAGCGCCGACTACGAAGGCCAGATCAAGGCCATCTACAAGTCACAGGCGGTGATCGAGTTCAAGCTCGACGGCACCATCATCACCGCCAATGAGAACTTTCTCAAAACGCTGGGCTACCGGCTGGACGAGATCCAGGGCCAGCACCACAGCCTGTTCGTGGAGCCCGAATACCGCGACAGCGCCGCCTATCGCACCTTCTGGGATTCGCTGCGCAACGGCGACTATCAGGCCGCGGAATACAAGCGCCTCGGCAAGGGCGGCCGGGCGGTCTGGATCCAGGCGTCCTACAACCCGATCATCGGCGCGGACGGCAAACTGTCCAAGGTGGTGAAGTTCGCCACCGACACCACCGCCCAGGTGGAGGACCGCATCCGCCGCGGCGAACTGCAGAAGACCATCGACGCCGATCTCGGGCAGATCACCGAGGCGGTGGCCTCGACCTCCGAGCGGGTGACCTCGGCGGCGAGCGCCTCGACCCAGACTTCCTCCAACATGCAGGCCGTGGCTTCCGGCGCCGAGGAGCTGGCGGCCTCGGTCGGCGAGATCAGCCGTCAGGCGGCGGATGCGCTGCGCATCTCGATGCAGGCGGTGCAGCAGGCCAACGAGACCAGCGCCATCGTCTCCGGCCTCGCCGTCGCCGCCCAGAAGATCGGCGACGTGGTCAAGCTTATCAACAACATCGCCGAGCAGACCAACCTGCTGGCGCTCAACGCCACCATCGAGGCCGCGCGCGCCGGCGACGCCGGTCGCGGCTTTGCCGTGGTCGCCTCGGAGGTCAAGAGCCTCGCCACCCAGACCGCCAAGGCCACCGACGAGATCAGCGCCCAGATCGCCGAGGTTCAGGGCACCACCGGCAGCGCCGTCAACGTCATCGAGGCGATCACCCAGACCATCTCGCGGATCAACGAGATTTCGGCGGCGATCGCGGCCTCCGTGGAGGAGCAGGCCGCCGTCACCCAGAGCATTTCCTCCAATATGCAGGTGGCGGCCAAGAACGTCACCGAGATCAACGCCAATATGAGCGACATCGCCCGGGTGACGCAGTCGGTGGACGAATCCACCCGCAAGGTGCGGGAGGCCTCCCGCGCGCTGGTGTAAGGGCGGCGGCCCGCCCCGCGTGCGGATACGGGTTTCCCGCTGCTCGCACGCGGGCCCCAGGCCCTTCTCCCGGCCACCGCCCCGTGGCATTGTCGCCGCCGCAACGGCGGCGCCGCTCCCGGCGCCCGCTCCGGGAGACGGCCTAATATGATTCCTAACGCGCACGGCACCTTCAATTTCGACCTCGGCGAGACGGCGGACGCGATCCGCGAGACCGTCCGCGATTTCTCGGCGCATGAGATCGCGCCGCGCGCCGCGGAGATCGACCGCACCAACCAGTTCCCGCGCGACCTGTGGCCCAAGCTCGGCGCGCTCGGCCTGCACGGCATCACCGTCGAGGAGGAATACGGCGGCTCCGGGCTCGGCTATCTCGAGCACTGCATCGCGATGGAGGAAATCTCGCGTGCGTCCGCGTCGGTCGGCCTGTCCTACGGCGCGCACTCCAACCTCTGCATCAACCAGATCCGCCGCAACGGCAACGAGGCGCAGAAGAAGAAGTACCTGCCGAAGCTGATTTCCGGCGAGCATGTCGGGGGCCTGGCGATGTCCGAGCCCGGCGCCGGCTCCGACGTGGTGTCGATGGCGACGCGCGCCGACAGGAAGGGCGACCGCTTCGTCCTCAACGGCGGCAAGATGTGGATCACCAACGGCCCGATCGCCGAGACGCTGGTGGTCTACGCCAAGACCGATCCGGCGGCGGGTCCGCGCGGCATCACCGCGTTCCTGGTCGAGAAGGGCATGAAGGGTTTCTCGACGGCGCAGAAGCTCGACAAGCTCGGCATGCGCGGCTCCGACACCGGCGAGCTGGTGTTCGAGGATTGCGAGGTGCCGGAGGAGAACGTGCTCGGCCAGGTCGGCCGCGGTGTCAACGTGCTGATGTCGGGTCTCGACTACGAGCGCGCCGTGCTGGCGGCGGGACCGCTGGGCATCATGCAGGCCTGCCTCGACGTGGTGCTGCCCTATGTCCACGAGCGCAAGCAGTTCGGCCAGCCGATCGGCAGCTTCCAGCTCGTGCAGGGCAAGGTCGCCGACATGTACGTGACGATGAACGCGGCGCGCTCCTACGTCTATGCGGTGGCGAAAGCCTGCGACCGCGGCCAGACCACGCGCGAGGACGCCGCCGGCGCCATCCTCTACGCCGCCGAGCGCGCCACGCAATGCGCGCTCGACGCCATCCAGTTGCTCGGCGGCAACGGCTACATCAACGACTATCCGACCGGGCGGCTCCTGCGTGACGCCAAACTGTATGAAATCGGCGCCGGCACCAGCGAAATCCGCCGCATGCTGATCGGCCGCGAGCTGTTCGAGAAGACGGCGTAGCTGGCGGTAATATCTCCCTGCCGTCATTGCGAGAGCAGCGAAGCAATCCGGATCGGACGCGCGGCAAACGCGGGCTGGATTGCTTCGGCGCGGAGCCTGTGCCCGGACTGCGCGAAGCGCAGATCCGGGTACGCCTCGCAATGACGGAGTTAATCCGGTGCGTTGAAGCCTAGCGCGGCAGGTTGTTGACCTTCGCGACCCAGCTCCGCACGTCCGGCAGGATGGCGGGCAGCACCGCGCGCACCTCGTCCACCGTCATGCCGGCGCGGATGCGCGGATCGTAGAGGATGTTCAGCAGATACTGGTCGTAGATGTCGAAGAAGCCCATCGACACCTGATCGTTGAACATCGTCCACGGCACGGAATCGGTGTCGTTGATCGGCCCGAGCGACTGCAGCAGTTCCTCGTAGGCGCAGTCGAGGAAGATGAAGTCGCCGTTGTCCACGGTGAGGATGACGTCGGAGCGCTGGATCTCGAAGCTGTCGTTCTTGCGGAAGCCGGACAGGCATTGCGGGTCGAGCGAATTGCGGATCTCCCTGGCCTTCTCGGCGCCGTAGAACGCGGCGATCGTCTTGTGCAGGTCGCGGTCGCGCACCAGGATGATGAAGGTGTTGGCGTCGTCGCGCTTGTCGGTCACGGCGATGTCGAGATGGCGGACGCGCCGCGCAATGTCGCCGATGATGCGGGACAACTGCATGTGCCGGTCGGTGCGGGCGGTGCCCTCGACGAAGATGCGGACCGGCCCCTTGTACTTGCGGATGCGGTCGACGCGGCCGGCGAGATGATATTCAGCCCCGAACGCGATCTTCATGAAGCCGTCGACGATCTCGCCGTCGGTGAAGGTCTTGCGCTCGCTGTGCTTGCGCACGCCGATGCCGTGCGGCTCCGCGCCGGCCGCCGGCGGCACGGCGACGAGGAACGCAAGCCCGGCCAGCAGCACCTTCGTGGCTGACACCATTCGCCGCAGGGCCGGAGATACGAGCATCGGAAGCCGGATGGGGCGCCTCGCCGGAGGCAGGAATGCCTGTAAAGGTAGGGACAAAGGGAGGCCGGCCGCAAGGCTCCGCGGCCCGGCCTCCGGCGGTCAGTTCCTGACGATCACGGTCGCGCCCACCGAGACGCGGTTGTAGAGGTCGATCACGTCATCATTGACCATGCGGAAGCAGCCCGACGACACGGCCTGCCCGATGGTTTCCGGCTCGTTGGAACCGTGGATACGGTAGAGCGTGGAACCGAGATACATGGCGCGGGCGCCGAGCGGGTTCTCGGGGCCGCCGGCCATATGGCGCGGCAGATCCGGGCGGCGGCGCAGCATCTGCGCCGGCGGCGTCCAGGCCGGCCATTCCTTCTTGGCGGTGACGCGATGCGTGCCGCCCCAGCGGAAGCCGTCGCGCCCGACGCCGATGCCGTAGCGCAGGGCCGTGCCGTTGGGCTGCACCAGATAGAGACGGCGCTCCTTGGTCTCGATCACGATGGTGCCGGGGGCGTAATTTGTCGGGTAGCTCACCGTCGTGCGCGGAACCGGGCTTGCGCCGCGTCCGGACTGGAAGAACTGGATCGCGGGATTGATTTCCGCGTCCGCCGCAGCGAGGCCGGTCCCTGCGAGCAGGGCCGCGGCCGTCATGGCGGCAGTCAGAAGGCGCGTCATTGGAATCCTCATCAGGCAAAGAACCATCAGTCACCGGCCCGGCGGCACCCGGAAACGCCGGCGCGCCGATGGGCCGCATCGGCGCGCAAGGCCGCCCGCCAGACAGGCCATAATTTGCCCGCCCCCGCAACCCACGGCCGCGTGAGCGCGCACCGTGCCATGCCGGCATATCCCGCATGCGTGTCCGTGCGGCCGATCCGCGCGGCAGCCTTTGACGAACGGCCGCAGGGATGGTTGATCTACCGATTACAACAAGGAAAACGCGAACGGGAGCAGAACGATGAATGGCGCGGAAAGTCTGGTGCGGACGCTGGTGGCGGGCGACGTGAACGTCTGCTTCACCAATCCCGGCACCTCGGAGATGCATTTCGTCGCAGCGCTCGATCGCGTCGAGGGCATGCGCTGCGTGCTCGGGCTGTTCGAGGGCATCGTCACCGGCGCCGCGGACGGCTACTACCGCATGGCCGGCAAGCCGGCCTCGACGCTGCTGCATCTGGGGCCCGGCCTCGCCAACGGCCTCGCCAACCTGCACAACGCCAAGAAGGCCCATTCCGGCATCGTCAACATCGTCGGCCAGCACGCCACCTACCACATCGAATACAACGCGCCGCTGACCTCGGATATCGAGGGCATCGCGCGGCCGATGTCGGCCTGGGTGCGCACCTCGCCGGATGCGAGGTCGGTGGCGCGCGACGGCGCCGCCGCCATCGCCGCGGCACGCAGCGCGCCGGGCCAGATCGCGACCCTCATCCTGCCCGCCGACACCGCCTGGAACGAGGCCGACGGCATCGCGCAGGTGCCGGCGGAATCCCAGCGCGCCAGTTATTCGGCGCAGGCCGTCGAGGAGGCCGTTCGCGTCCTGCGCCGCGGCGAACCGACGCTGCTGCTCCTGACCGGCAAGGCGCTGACCGAGGAAGGGCTCGCGCTCGCCGCGCGGATTTCCGGCAAGACCGGCTGTCGGGTGATGGGCCAGACCTATAATCCGCGCATGGCGCGCGGCCGCGGCCGCTTCTCCATCGACCGCATCCCTTACGTGATCGAGCAGGCGCTGCCGATCCTCAAGGACTTCCGCCACATCATCCTGGCGGAGAGCGCCGATCCGGTGGCGTTCTTCGCCTACCCCAACAAGCCGAGCCTGCTGAGGCCGGAAGGCTGCGAGGTGCATCGCATGTGCGAAGCCGGCGAGAATTCGGTCGCGGCGCTGCATGCGCTGGCGGACGCGCTCGGCGCCAGGGCCGCCGATGCGCAGCCGCAGAAGCTCGCCGAACTGGTCAAGCCGACCGGCGCGCTGAACCACGCCACTATCGCGCAGGCGATCGCGATCGCCATTCCGGAGAACGCGATCGTGGTCGACGAGTCGATCACCACCGGGCGCGGCTTCTTCCCGCCCACCGCGGCGGCGGCGCCGCACGACTGGCTGCAGAACATGGGCGGCTCGATCGGTTTTTCGACTCCGGTCGCCACCGGCGCCGCGGTCGCCTGTCCCGACCGCAAGGTGATCTGCATGGTCGGCGACGGCAGCGCCATGTACACGCTGCAGTCGCTGTGGACGCAGGCGCGCGAGGGCCTCGACGTCACCACCATCGTGTTTGCGAACCGCACCTATCAGATCCTCAAGGGCGAGTTCACCGGCGTCGAGGCCGGTGAGCCGGGCCGCAAGGCGCTCGACATGCTCAACATCGACAATCCGACGCTGGACTGGGTGGCGCTCGCCAAGGGCATGGGCGTGCCGGGCCGCTCGGTGACCACGGCGGACGCCTTCAACGACGCGCTTGCCGAAGCGGTGCGCGGGCAGGGGCCGCGGCTGATCGAGGTGGTGATGTAGCCCGCGCGGGAACTTCGGGCCTGCGCGCCGCGTTGGGCTTGCCCGATGCTCCAGTCCCGGATTGCCGCAATGACCATCTTCCGAGGCCAAGTCTTCCGAGGCCAGGGCTCGTCGTTCAACCCCGAAACCCTCGACGTGATGACCCGCGCCTTCGAGGAGGCCGTCGATACGCTGCCCTTTCCGGTGGCGGCCGGCCGTGTCCAGGTGCTGGCGCGCCATGTCGTCGAGATCGCCGCGCAGGGCGAGCGCGATGCGGAGCGCCTTAAGGAGCGGGCGCTGGCGGCGCTCGCCGCCGGCGGGCATGACGAGCGGTAGCGCGCGAAACCGACGGCTTCCGCGGGTCGATTAAATGTTCAGCAGCTTCTTGCAGCTAGCTTGGCCGCCCTGACGGGGTGACTGCGGTTGCCCGTGCAGGGCGGGCAGGGGGAAGGCTGGGCCGATGAAGACGTTGATCCGTTTTGTCCGCGACGAGGCGGGCGCCACGTCGATCGAGTATGCCATCATCGCGACAGGCATTGCGGTGGCGATCATCGCGGCGGTCAACGGCGCCGGCGAGGCACTCAACGTCCACTACAAGAACATCGAAGCGGCGGTGAAATAGCCGAGCGGTATTCCGCCCGGCGCCACGAGGCCGGAATGGTGGGCGCACAAGGGATCGAACCTTGGACCTCTCCCGTGTGAAGGGAACGCTCTCCCGCTGAGCTATGCGCCCGGACCCGTACGCCGGAGCCGCGATTTACGGAAGCAGGGGTGGGGGTGTCAAGCGCGGCCGACCGCTTGCGCCGGAATTCGCGCGACCCGGCAGTGGAACACCGCCGTCGCGTTCGCGTTCCGGCGGGACGTCAGCCCGGCCGGCGCGCGCGCGAGTCCTGCGCCTTCAGTGCGCGGATGCGCTCGGCCAGCGTGCCGCGCGCCTCGCCGGCCGCGGGAGCATCGGCCGTCGCGGTCCGGACCGCTCCGTTGACGGCGGTGCCGATCACCGGCCTTTGTGCATCGGAGGCGAGCATCGTCTCGATCGGCGAATCCGGCCCTTCCATCGTGACCGCGAGCCTGGCGACCTCGGCTGCGATGTCGTTGATGCGCTCGCGCAGCAGCGCGTTCTCCGCGCGCTCGGCCGCGCCGGCGCTGTCCGTCTGCTGCAGCCGGAGGAGATCGAACTCGCGCTGCAATTTCATATGCTCCTCGCGGGCCGCGGCGAGTTGCTCCCCGAGCGCTGTTTTCTCCGCGTGCAGCAGCTCGATCGCCGCCGAGGGGCCGGCGGCGGAGGCAATCTCCTCGCGCAGCTTGTGCTCGGTTTCCCCGGCGGCTGAGAGCTGTTGCCGCAACAGATCGGTGTCGTGATCGCGCTCGGCGAGCAGCTTGCCCTGTTGCGCCAGCCGGTCTTCGAGCTCGGTGATCCGGCCCGCAAGCGCCTCCGCCTCCTTGACCTTCGCCAGATGCTGGCGATCGAGTTCGCCGACACGTGCGTTCAGGCTCTCCACCTGCCCGCGCGCGTCCGCAAGCTCGCGCGTGGCGGTTTCGGCGGCGCTGCGCTGTTCGTCGAGTTGCCGCCGGGTCTCGGCGGATTCCTTTTCCGTGCTGCCGATGCGGCCCTGCAGGGCCTCGATCTGGGTGCGCAGCGCGACGAGCTCGACCTGGCGGCTCTCCGCCGCCATCGTGCGGTCGGACAGTTCGCTCGACAGCCGGGCGAGTTCGGCCTGTTTGGCGGCGAGCTCCTGCTCGGCGGCGTGCAGCCGCACGGCCTTGGTCTCCAGCTCTTCGGTGACGGCGCTCCGTCCTTCCTGCTGGGCTTTCTCGCGCGCTTCGAGGGCAAAGATCGCGGCGCTCTTCTCGCCGAGTTCGAGCTTGAGGCGGTTGATCGCGTCGGTCTTCTTGCCGAGCTCGGCGAGCTGGCTCGTGGTCGCGTTTCTGAGCTGCTCGACCTGCATCTCCAGCCGCCGCGCCGATACCGCGAATTCGGCGCGCAGCAGGTCCTTGTCGGCCTGGATCTCCGCCATCGACAGCGGCGTGGCGGCTTCGAGCCGCCTGGCGGTCAGGCGCACCGCGCGGTTGTGCACCAGCGGCATGATCATCAGGCCGAGCAGCGTCGAGATCAGAAAACCGATCGCCAGATACATGATCGGTTCGACCATGGGCGTCTACCCCCGCGTCAGGATTGGTATTTTTACCATGCCACGGCAGGCGGGGAAAATGCCAGCCGAACCGCGTGTTGCGATGAAATGAAGCCCTTCGGCGGCGGGCTCAGAACGGATTCCAGGTCGCGCGCGGGGTGAATTTGAGGTAGCCGATATTGGCGCCGAGCCGCAGGCCGACGCCGGAGCGTATCGGCACCAGCACGATGCCGTTTGCCGTCAGCGCGGTCATGCCGAAGCCGCCGATGATGTAGGCCGAGCCGTCGATGCCGGCGAAGCGCTGATAGATCGCTTCCGTCGCGGGCAGATTGTAGACCAGCACCATGGTGCGCGCGCCGTCGCCGCCCCAGTCGAAGCCGACCGAGGGTCCCTGCCAGTACACTTTCAGGTCGCCGGCGTTCTTGGTGTAGAGCGTGCCTTCGCCGTAGCGCAGGCCGGCAACGAAGGCGCCGCTGCCTTCCTCGCCGAGCACGTAGCCGTTCGGCAGGCCCCACTGGCTCACCGCCCGCTCGATCACCGATGCCAGCCCGCGCGACACGTTTCCGAAGAAGCGATGCCCGGCGGTGACGAGTTCGTCCGGGCCGTAAGTGGTGCCGGCGTGCTGCTGGGCCGACGCCGGCGCGGCAAGCGAGATCATTGCCGCAAACACCAGGGCCGCGAGACGTGAAGCGAAGCTCATGAAGGCCCCCTTGGGCTCGCGCATGACCGGCCGGAGCGCGCGTGGTCTGGCGACAAGATCATGCACTGTTGACTTAGAACCCCCAACGACCGACCCCGGAACGGCCGCGCCCGGCCGGCATGTTCGCGGCTTAACACCTTGCTGACGGGTGCCGGCATAAGCTGCAAACCCCGACTCGATCGTTTATCCGCAGGAACTATGACGGCACGGCGGCAGGAAAGAAAAGGGCCCGGCCTCAGATTCGCCTGCCTTGCGGTGCTGGCGTTGGCAGGGCTCGCCCCGCTTGGTCCCATGGCGGGAGCGGCGGCGATCACCGAGCGGGTGGTGGTCAACCGCCACAGCGGGCTCGCCATCGACGGGTTCGACCCCGTCGCCTATTTCACCGATTCCGAGGCGGCGAAGGGGGCGCCGGATATCGAGGGCGCCCAGGGCGGCGTCATCTGGCGCTTCCGCAGCGAGGCCAACCGCGTCGCCTTCCTGGCCCATCCCGAAATCTATGGTCCGCAGTTCGGCGGCTACGATCCGGTCGACATTGCGCGCGGCCACGCGGTGGCCGGCCGGCCGCAGCTCTGGCTGATTGCCGGCGAGCGGCTCTATCTGTTCAGCCGCGAGGAGAGCCGGCGCGCCTTTGCGGCCGCCCCCGCCGCGCTTCTCAAGGGCGCCCGCGACCGCTGGCCGGCG
>JACDJC010002563.1_pt1 | contig 14100 bp, 14 predicted proteins | sample 7454191 | NCBI WGS metagenome assembly JACDJC01 (sample SAMN14253291, study PRJNA609438) | sludge metagenome | isolation source: sludge after 25d culture with pyrite and EDTA | collected 2018-12-20 | reverse complement strand
GCCCCGGCGGTGACGTCGTCGTCGGCACACGCACCGGTGGCGATCGTCATCGTGCCGACCATGAATAACGAGGCCAGTCGGATGCCGCTCCAACGCCTGTGTGATCCCACGATCGCCCCCTAGCGCCGGTCCGAGAGCGCACATCATGGCTCGAAACCGGAATCCGGTTCCACCCAAGCCAGCCTCGGGGGGCAGACTGGCCCCATGACTTCTGATCGACCGGAGGGCCGCACGGGCACCAGGCGGCGCACCACCGCCGAGACCGACATCGCGATCGCGATCGACCTGGACGGCGCCGGCACCGTCGAGGTGTCGACCGGGTTGCCGTTCTTCGACCACATGCTCGACCAGATCGGCCGCCACGGCGGGTTCGACCTCGAGGTGAAGGCGACCGGTGACCTGCACGTCGACAGCCACCACACCGTCGAGGACGTGGGGATCGCCCTGGGCGAGGCCTTCCGGGACGCGCTGGGTGACAAGGCCGGCGTTCGGCGCTTCGCCAGCGGGCTCTACCCCTTGGACGAGGCGTTGATCGAGGTGGCCCTCGACCTCTCGGGCCGGCCCTTCGTGGTGGTCGACCTGCCGGTCAACGAGGCGTTGCCGCTGGGTAACCCGCCGTTCAACCCCCAGATGGCCGAGCACTTCCTCGTCAGCTTCGCCACGTCGGCCGCGATCACGCTGCACGTCACCAAGCGGGCGGGTACCAACACCCACCACCTGATCGAGGCCACGTTCAAGGGGCTGGCCCGCACCCTGCGCGACGCAGTGCGGGTCGATGGGGGAGGTGTGCCCTCGACCAAGGGCACCCTGTCACCCCCGCCACGCCGGTGAGCACTCCAAAGATCGCCGTGATCGACTACGGGATCGGCAACCTGCGGTCGGCGGAGAAGGCCCTGCAACACCTTGGCGCAGACGCGGCGCTCGTCAGCGACCCCGAGGTGATCGATGGCGCCGCAGCTGCAGTGCTGCCCGGGGTCGGTGCCTTCGGTGCATGCATGGACGCGCTCGACGCCTCGGGGTTGGCCGGATCCGTCCGCAGCTTTGCGGCCTCCGGCCGGCCGTTTCTGGGCATCTGCGTCGGGATGCAACTGCTCTACGACGCCAGCGATGAGTCGCCGGGCCGCCTCGGGCTGGGGGTGCTCGAGGGCACCGTCCGTCGGCTGCCCGACGGGGTGAAGCACCCCCAAATGCAGTGGAATCGGCTCGAGGCCACCGAGCCCACCCACCGCCTGCTCGCAGGGGTCGAGGACGCCTGGATGTACTTCGTTCACTCCTACGTGGCCCCGATGGACGACACGGTGATCGCCACCTGCGAGTACGGCGGCCCGGGGGTGGCCGCCGTCGCCAGCGACAACGTGTGGGCGGTCCAGTTCCATCCGGAGAAGTCGGGCCTCGTCGGGCTCGATCTTCTCGACAACTTCGTCACCAGTGTCCAGGAGAGCCAATGAAGACCGCCCGCGTGATCCCATGCCTCGACGTCGACGCAGGACGCGTCGTCAAGGGGGTGAACTTCGTCGGCCTGCGCGACGCCGGCGACCCGGTCGAGCTGGCCGCCCGTTACGACGCGGAGGGCGCCGACGAGCTGGTGTTCCTCGACATCACCGCCTCGTCCGATCAGCGCGAGACGATCGTCGACGTGGTGGCGCGCACCGCCGAGGTGGTGTTCATCCCGTTCACGATCGGCGGCGGCATCCGGTCGGTCGACGACGCCCGACGCCTGCTGCGGGCAGGGGCCGACAAGGTGTCGATCAACTCGGCTGCGGTGGAGAACCCCGGGCTGATCGGTGCGCTGGCGGCCGAGTTCGGTAGCCAGTGCGTGGTCGTCTCGATCGACGCCCGCCGGGGCGATGCTCCCAGCGGCTACGAGGTGGTGATCCACGGCGGGCGAACCACGACCGGCCTCGATGCGCTGGAGTGGGCCGCCCGGGTCGTCGAGCTGGGTGCCGGCGAGATCATGTTGACCTCGATGGACCGAGACGGCACCCGCGACGGTTTTGACCTGGAGATGACCGCAGCGGTCGCCGACGTCGTGAACGTTCCGATCATCGCCTCCGGGGGGGCCGGCGGCCTTGACCACCTGGTCGAGGGCATCACCGAGGGCCACGCAGACGCGGTGCTGGCCGCCTCGATCTTTCACTTTGGCGAGCACACGATCGGGGAGGCCAAAGCGCACCTGGCTGCGGCCGGCGTGGACGTCCGCCCCGGGCCGTCCGCCCCGGGGAGCGAGGCTCCCTAGCCCCTTGCGCCGACGGTGCTACCGTCGCCGCAAAGGCCGCCGGAGGCGGCTCATATGTGAACGCTGCCAGCTTTGATTGGTTGGGTGTTCCCGCAGACGGGTAGACCTGGTTCACCGCACTTTCAAGGGGAATACATGTCGCTCGATGTGGCCACACCACAAATCGTTCACGACGTCACCATCCGGCTGGCCGGGGACTCCGGTGATGGCATGCAGCTCACCGGGGACCGGTTCACCGCCCTGGCGGCGCTGGCCGGCAACGACCTGGCGACGCTGCCGGACTTCCCGGCGGAGATCCGAGCTCCGGCGGGCACCCTGCCGGGCGTCTCGGCCTTCCAGGTGCGCATCGCCGACCGGGAGGTGACCACCCCCGGGGACGACGCCGCCGTGCTGGTGGCGATGAACCCGGCGGCGTTGCGCAGCGAACTGGCCCGACTCGCCAAGGGCGGCACCCTCATCCTCAACGGCGACGGGTTCGACGAGCGCAGCCTGGCCAAGGCCGGCTACGACGCCGACCCGCGCGGCACCGCCGAACTCGACGCCTACGAGGTCATCGACGTGCCGATGACCAGCCTCACCAAGCTGGCGGTGAAGGGCACCGGCGTCTCGGGCCGCCACGCAGGACGGTCGAAGAACTTCTTCGCCCTCGGGATCCTCGCCTGGATGTACACCCGCGACACCGAGGCGGTCAACGCCTGGATTGACGAGAAGTTCAGCGGTGACGACGCGGTGCGCCAGGCCAACCGCCGGGCACTCAGCGCCGGCCACGCATTCGGTGAAACCGCCGAGCTGGGGGCCAACGCGGTCATCGTGCCCGCCAGCAAACGCGCTCCGGGCACCTACCGCTCGGTCGATGGCAACACCGCCCTGGCCTGGGGGCTGATCGCCGCCGGTGTGTGTGCCGAGTTGCCCGTCTTTCTGGGCAGCTATCCGATCACCCCCGCCTCGGCGATCCTTCACGAGCTGGCCCGCCACCCCGATGCGGGCGTTCGCACCTTTCAGGCCGAGGACGAGATCGCGGCGATCACCTCCGCCATCGGCGCCGCCTTCGGTGGCGACCTGGCGGTGACGACCACCTCCGGGCCGGGCCTGGCACTCAAGGCGGAGGCGCTCGGCCTGGCCGTGTCGCTCGAGCTCCCCCTGATCGTGGTCGACATCCAGCGGGGCGGGCCGGCGACCGGACTGCCGACCAAGACCGAGGCGTCCGACCTGATGATCGCCTTGTACGGCCGTCACGGCGAAAGTCCCCTGCCGGTGATCTCTGCGTCACGGCCGGGGGAGTGTTTCGAGGTGGCGATCGAGGCGGCCCGGCTGGCACTGAAGTACCGCACGCCGGTGATCCTGTTGTCCGACGGCTATCTGGCCAACTCATCGGAGCCGTGGCGGTTGCCCGACGTGTCCGAGCTGCCCGACATCTCGGTGGCCAAGACGACCGAACCCAATCACGAGCGCCCCGATGGTGGGAGCGACTTCTGGCCCTACGAGCGTGACCCCGACACGCTGGCTCGACCGTGGGCCGTGCCCGGCACGCCGGGGCTGGAGCACCGCATCGGTGGCCTGGAGAAGGCGGACGGCACCGGCAACATCTCCTATGACCCCGACAACCACCAGCGCATGACCGACCTGCGGGCCGCCAAAGTGGCGGGTATCGCCGGTGACATCCCGCCGGCCGTCGTCGAAGGCGATGTCGACGCCGACGTGTTGATCGTCGGCTGGGGCTCCACTTGGGGGGCGATCACCCACGCGATGGCCCGCCTGGCCAACGCCGGTCACCGCACCGCCCACGTGCACCTGCGCCATCTCAACCCGTTTCCGGCCAACCTGGGCGAGGTGCTCGGGCGCTACTCGACGATCGTGGTCCCCGAGCTGAACTCCGGCCAGCTCAGCCGCCTGCTGCGCGCCGAGTTTCTCGTCGATGCCCACCCGGTCTCCAAAGTGGAGGGGCAACCGTTCTCGGCGGCCGAACTGACCGCCCGAATCTCGGAGGTACTGCGATGAGCGTGATCGACGAACCTGTCCTCGACGAACAACGCGTCGGGATCCCGACCACCAAGCGGGCCGACTGGCAAAGCGACCAAGAGGTGCGCTGGTGTCCGGGCTGCGGGGACTACTCGATCCTCGCCGCGATGCAGCTGGCGTTGCCCGACATGGGCATCCGCCGGGAGGACACGGTGGTGATCTCGGGCATCGGGTGTGCCGCCCGTTTCCCGTATTACATGGACACCTACGGCATCCACTCGATCCACGGCCGGGCGCCTGCGCTGGCCACCGGGTTGGCGCTGGCCCGACCCGAGCTGTCGGTGTTCGTCGTCGGCGGCGACGGCGACCTGCTGTCGATCGGTGGCAACCACCTGCTGCACGCGCTGCGCCGCAACGTCAACCTGACGATCCTGTTGTTCAACAACCGCATCTACGGCCTGACCAAGGGGCAGTACTCCCCGACCTCCGAGGTGGGCAAGACCACCAAGAGCACGCCGTTCGGCTCGGTCGATGCCCCCCTCAACCCGCTGGCGGTGGCGCTCGGCGCAGGCGCCACGTTCGTCGCCCGCACCCACGACATGGACCGGGTGGGCATGCAGGAGATCTTCCGCCGGGCACACGCCCATCAGGGGGCCGCCTTCGTCGAGATCCTGCAGAACTGCAACGTGTTCAACGACGGTGCGTTCACCGACGTCACCGGCAAGTCGGTCCGCTCCGAGATGCTGATCCCGCTCGTCGACGGTCAGCCCGCCCGTTTTGGCGAGGACGGCCATGCCGGGGTGCATATCGACCTGGACGGGGCTCGGGTGGTCGAGGTCGACGAGGTGGGCGCCGGCAGCCTCTACGTGCACGAGGAACGACGTGTGAGTCCGACCGCGGCCATGGCCCTGGCGCTGATGGCGCCCGAACCCACCGAGCCGACACCGATGGGCATCTTCCGCGACGTCACCGCGCCGGTGCATCGCGCTGCCGAGGTGACCGGTCCGGGCAGCCGCGACGACCTGACCGCCATGCTCGCGTCGGGCACGACCTGGACGGTCGACTAGCCGCCGGCGGGGGAGCCCGGGCGAGTAGGTTGCCCGGTGCCGATGACTGATCACAGCGCCCCCGAAACCCCTACCTCGAGCGGACCCGTCGACCACGACGGTGAACCGCTGCCGATCAAGATGCTCGCCGACCGTTTGCTGGTCGCGCCCGACTCCGAGGGCGAGCGGCGCTCGACCGGCGGCATCCTCATCCCGGCAACCGCCGAACGGGGCAAGCGCCTCAGCTGGGCCGAAGTGCGGGCCCTGGGGCCCAACGTGCGCAGCGTCAAGGAAGGCGACCAGGTGCTGTTCAACCCCGAGGACGTCTTCGAGGTGGAGGTGCGGGGCGAAACGTTCATCATCCTGCGCGAACGTGACGTGCATGCCGTGGCCGCCCAACGTCTGGCCGAGGGCTCGACCGGGTTGTACTTGTGAGCGCCGTCGACCCACCGCTGGACGCCCTGAGCTTCGATGAGGCCGGCCTGATCTGCGCCGTCGTCGTCGACGACGACTCCGGCGAGGTGCTGATGGTGGCCTGGATGAACCGTGAGACCCTGATCGAAACGATCGAGACCGGACGCATGGTCTACTGGTCGCGCTCCCGCCAGGAGCGGTGGCGCAAGGGCGATACCTCCGGAGATGTGCAGCACCTGCGCTCGGCCGCGTACGACTGCGACGGTGACGCGCTGTTGTTCCGGGTCGATCAAGTAGGGGCCGCCTGCCATACCGGCTCACGCAGCTGCTTCTTTCGATCGCTCGTTACAGAGAACGCCGAACGATGAACTCCGAGCTGACCCGCGAGCGCTTCGGCGAGCTGGCTGCCGACTTCACCGTCGTGCCGGTCTGGCGCCAGCTGCTCGCCGATCTCACCACCCCGGTGGCGGCGTTCGCCCGCCTGTGCGAGGGCGACGAGCCGGGTTTCCTGCTCGAGTCGGTCGAACTGGGCGGGGGATGGGGTCGGTGGTCCTTCGTCGGCCGCCGCCCACTGGCCCGCCTGTCGCTGGCCGGCGGTCAGGTCACGGTCGACGCCCGTCCGGGGCCACTCAGCGACCTGCTCGCCGAGCTGCCCCCCGTCGGCATGCTGGCGACGATCGAGGCGATGGGGCGGATCCTGACCGCCCCGAGCAGCGAGTCGATCGGATTCCCCGAGGGCGCCGAGCCGCCGCTGCACTCCGGCCTGGTCGGCTATCTGGGATACGACGTCGTCCGCGAGGTGGAGCATCTGCCCGATACGCCCCCCGACGACCGCGGGTTTCCCGAGGCGGTTCAGTCGGTGATCGGCGAGCTGGCCGCCTACGACCACTTCAGCCAGCGGGTCACGCTGATCGTCAACGTCGTCGTGCCGCCCGATGCCGACGAGGCGATGTTGGACGATCTGTTCGACAACGCGGTGGCGGCGCTCGACACGCTGACCGCCGATGGTGCCCGTCCGCTCGACGAGCCGCTCGTCCACCCGCCCCGCAGCGACGATCCGGTGCCGCCGGTGCGGGCCAGCCTGGATGAGACCGCCTACTGCCAGGCGGTTGAGGTGGCCAAGGAGCACATCCTCGACGGCGACATCTTTCAGGTGGTGCTGTCCACCCGCTACGAGTTCGACCTCGACGCCGATCCCTTTGACGTCTACCGGGTGCTGCGCCAGATCAACCCCAGCCCCTACATGTTCTTCGTCCGCGAGCCCGAGCTGGTGTTGGTGGGCTGTTCACCCGAGCCGCTGGTGCAGCTGCTGGGCGACCGGGTGATCTCCCGGCCGATCGCCGGCACCCGCTTTCGGGGCCGCACGCCGGAACACGACCGCAAGCTGGGCGCCGAACTGGCAGAGCATCCCAAGGAGCGGGCCGAGCACCTGATGCTGGTCGACCTGGCCCGCAACGACGTGGGCCGCGTGGTCCAGTTCGGCACCTGCGAGGTGGAGGAGCTGATGACGCTGGAGAAGTTCAGCCACGTCATGCACCTGACCAGCCAGGTGGCCGGCACCCTCGCCGAGGGCAAGACCCCGGCCGACGTGCTCGCCGCCACGCTGCCCGCCGGCACGGTGTCGGGCGCGCCCAAGGTGCGGGCGATGGAGTTGATCGACGAGCTCGAGCCGATCAAACGGGGCCCCTACTCGGGCGTGGTCGGTTACCTGGACTTCTCCGGCAACATCGATACGGCCATCGCCATCCGCACGATGGTCATCGACCGTCACCCCGACCAATCCATTGCCCCGTGGCGAGGTGCGGTGCAGGCGGGTGCGGGCATCGTCGCCGACAGCGATCCGGCCGACGAGTACCTGGAGACCCGCAACAAGGCCAAGGCGCTTTTGGTTGCCGTACCAGCCGCCGAGCGGATGACCGCCCAGCGGTTGTCCTAAAGCCAGCGGATCTGGTCGACGAGATCGTGATCGCCGGGATTGGCTAGAAGCAACCCGTTGAGTGCGTCGATGTAGCGGCCGCTGGCATGGTGGGTTCGGGGCAGCGTCGAGTCGGAGGTGAAGATCAGGCCGAGGTGTGATCGTCCCTCGCTCCGCCAACGACGAGCGATGATGGCGAAGTCGGCGACGTTGTTGGTCAACAGCGAGCGCCCCTCGCTCGCGCAGAACTCAAGCAAGTCCTCGTCCTCCTCCGCCTGCCAACCCCGTTCGATCGCTGCCACGGCGTCGTGCCCATGATCTCGAAGCGCCGGCGCGATCGACGACGGGTAGTGGTGGTCGAGCGCCAGCTTCACGCGATGGCGGCCTGCTCGCGTTCCCAGCGATGCCGCTCGTCGGCTTCCACCTCTGCGGACCAGTCGGCATCGGCGTCAACCTCCTCGGTGAACTCGGCGTAGTAGGCAACCGCGGCGCGAACCGTCGCCGAGGCTATGCCGAGGGATGAAGCGGTCTGATCGATGTCGGCATCGTGACCTCGGACGGTTTCCATGACCTGACGGACCTTGAGCCGCGTGCCAACCAGGTACGGCTCGTTACGTCCCGCTGCGCCGGTGCGAAACCGAATCAACGGGTGACGCTCGGTTCGGAGAGCCTGTCCGAGCAGCCGGTCGGCGAGCGCATTCCGTGACTCGTTGGTCGACTTGGCGAACTGGTCAAGCAGCGAGCTGGTTGACCGAGAAAGCCGAAACGAGCGCTGTACCGAACCTGGAACCGTAGCCATGTATCCCATTGTAACCCAACCCGTTAACGCCGGTCGCTTGAGCAGCAAGATGTGTAGAGATCGGGTTGACCGCCTCGATCTTCAACAGCCGAGGGCGTAGCCGATCGCTTCGCACACTTGGTCCATGACCGGCACATCAACGAGGCCAACCCGGCCGGTTAACACCCGCTGCTCGATCGTGTGGAGTCCGTCACAGTTGACTACCGAGGGTCGATCGAGGCCCACAGTGTCTTCGAGCTCGATTTCGGCAGCCAGGCCCCGACTCGTAGTGCTGATTTCGGCCACCGTGACCAGGCTTCGCACATCGATCACCTCGGTTCGCGTCACGATCAAAACCGGCCGTCGTTTGTTACCAACATGGGCCCACCAGATCTCTCCGCGATTCATTTGGCTCTCCAGGCCTCGGCGTCGTCCCAGAACGGGTCCGCCTGCTCCGGATTGCGCAGGTAGGCCGCCCGGTCCGATGCGGCCAAAGCTTCTCGAACGGCGGCGGCGACTCCATCTCGGGCCGCAGCCGAGATGTTGATGTTCAACACCCGAGCCTTCTCGGCGAGCGATTCGTCGAGGGTGAAGCTGGTGCGCGTCGATGCCATCATCTGATGTTACCAACTGGTGATGGCATAGCTGATCCCGGTTGAGCCGAGTACTCCCTCACGCCGCTGTCGGGTGGCTGCGCTGGTGGTGCCGTTGGGAGTCGATGAGGCGTCCGGTGGGAGTTCGCCATCGGAATCTGACCTGGTCGGGGTCGGCGGTGTTGGGGTCGTTGGGTTGTGTGGTTGGGGGCTGTGCGGTTCTGGTCATTGTCCAGCCGGGTCGGTGGGTGACCCGGTGGTGGTGCCGGCATAAAAGCCCGAGGTTGTTGATGTCGGTTGGGCCGTTGTCGTCCCATTCGTCGACGTGGTGGGCGTCGCACCAGCTGGCGGGCCGGTCGCAACCGGGGAAGATGCAGCCACCGTCACGAGTCATGAGGGCACGGCGCTGGTGGCGGTTGGCGTAGCGGAGGGTGCGACCCATGCGGAGCGGATCGCCGGAACCAGCGACCTCGAGGGGACGAATCAGCCCAGCGGCGATAATGAACCGCAGGATCTCCGGTGACAGATGGTTGCCGTCGTCGTCGGTGAGTTCGCCGGATTGATCGTTCAAGATGACGACGATCTCGGGTTCGGGGAGTTTGCCGGACCCGTCGGGCACTCCGGAGCCTCGGTCCAGCATCTCGCCGAGCGCTTCTGCGCACGCCTGGGCTCGCGATGGAACGGGAACCTCACCGCCGCTGGCTTCGGCGTCGGAGCGGTAACGGGTGAGGACCCGGTCGGTCTCGCCGTCGATGAGCTTCTTGATCGTCAGCGCCAACTCTCCGACCAACTGCCCGGAGACATAGGTGATGCCGTTGATGGTGGGAACGAGGTGGAGGTAATTGTTCGTTGGGTCGGTGGCAGGGTCGTAGCCGCCGTTCTGATCCAGGCGCTGAGCGATGCCGCGCACTTCTTGGGACCAGCGCTCGAAACCAGCGACCTGGGCGAGGTTGATCAGGCCGGGGAGCAGTTCGGCCATGTCCCGCCAGTTGCGACTGTTGGTGGCTCGGTGGAAGACGCCGACGTGTTGCCAGCCGACCAGGCCGGCTTCGAGCGCATCGGCCAGGGGCTCGTAGCGGGTATGGAGTTCTTGGGCGATCCGAACTCGATCAGAGGCCGACTTCCGGGCCTGTTTGGTGCGGTCTGCGAACCACATGTTGGTGGTGTGCCCGTGCACTGCGTCGCAGATGCCCGACTCGGCGATCTCGGCCAACAACACGCTTTCGCGGTGATCCAACCGAGACCGCTGAGCTGCGATCGCCACCAGCTCGTCCAGTTCCGCAGCACCTTGGGTTGCAGACAGGTCGGTAGTCGTCGGACCCCCGGCCAGAGCCACTTCCAGGTCGTCGTCGCCGCTCGGTTGGCTGAGGTTTGATGTACCGGGGAACATAGTGGTATCGTACACCTGTTCGATTGCCATGCCTAGCAATTTCTTCGCCGGTTTCGTCGCTATCGGGCGGGCTGTGTCCACCGATTCCGGCCGGTCCAGGCGTCGGCTCCGCGTCTTTTCTGGCTGCCGAACCGGGAGCGGTTGCGTAGTCCCCTGCCCGCTGCCATCCTGTTGACATATCGCACAACGACATAGTGACTCGCGTCGACTTGAACTAGTGGAAAATAGAAGTATTGTGATCGGCATGGAGTCAACCAAAATGCAACGCCGGACGATACTGGGCATGTTGGCGGCGACCCCCGTGGTCGTTGCCGCCTGCAGTGATAACGACACGGGCGGCGACGGAGCTGGAGCCCAAGTGGCCGCCGACGTCGTGCCCCAGATGGTGCCGCTGTCGGCGCTGAAGGATGCCGACCCCGGCGAGGTTCACCTCGCCTACGCACCGGCGGTGCCGCCGCCCGCTCAGCGTTCAGAGCCGCGACGCTTCGACGTGCACCTCGAGGTGGTCGAGGGGATGGGCGACCTCGACCCATCGAACAACGTGATGACCGAGATGTGGGGCTTCAAGGTCTTCGGTGACAAGAACAAGACCACCGGCGCACCAGGCCCCGTCGTCCGAGGTCGGGTGGGGGACGTGGTGCGCGTCACGCTCACCAACCCCAAGTCCAACATGCATCCGCACAACATCGACTTCCACGCAGTCACCGGCATGCACGGCGGTGCCTCCGACCTGCTGGTGCCGCCGGGCGAGTCTGCTGCCATCCAGGCCCGGCTGCTGTACCCGGGCGCCTTCATGTACCACTGCGCTGCCGAGGACGTGCCGATGCACATCGCCATGGGTATGTACGGCATGTTCATCGTCGATCCCGCCGAACCGCTTCCCAAGGCCGAACACGAGTGGGCGGTCATGCAGAGCGAGTGGTTTGTCGACGAGCCCGGCAGCGACGGCATGGCCACGTTCAACCGTCAGAACGTGACCGACGAGAACCCCCGCTACGTCACCTTCAACGGCTCGGTCGGCGCCATCGCTGACGACAATGCGCTGAAGATGAAGGTTGGGGAGCGGGCCCGCATCTACTTCGTCAATGAGGGCCTCAACCTCACCTCCAACTTCCACCCGATCGGGTCCCAATGGGATGTGGTGTACCCCGAGGCGGCCACCCATCCCGACAACGTGGTGATCCGTGGGTCGCAGTCGACCTCGGTCGTCGCCGGCGGCGGCACGGTCGTCGAGATGCTCGGTATGACGCCGTCCATGGTCGTGCTGGTGGACCATGCCCTGGCCCGGGCATTCGACAAGGGTGCGATCGGCCACGTCATGATCGACGGCCCGGAGGACCCCGAGGTGTACTCGAAGATCGAGCCGCCGAAGGATGGCGGTGGCGGTGGCGGCGAGGTGGTCACCCCGACGACCGCAGCGGCCGCGGTCGACCCGTCCAAGCCGGTGGAAACCAACGAGGTGACCATCATCAAGGGCGCGTTCGACCCGGCAAACGCCGACCGCGCCTACACCCCGCCGACGATCAAGGTCGCCGTTGGCGACAAGGTGACGTGGTCCAACGAGGACACGATCTTCCACACCGTCGACTCCGGCACCTCCGATGGGTCCAAGGGCGAGCCGGACGGGAAGTTCAAGTCGGGCAACATCGAAGCGGGTGACACGTTCTCGTACACCTTCACCGAAGCGGGTGAGTTCACGTACTTCTGCGAACCGCACCCGTGGATGATCGGCAAGGTGATCGTCGCCTAGGTGGCTGGTGTCTTTCGCGTCGGGGTTGAGGCTCGCGATTTAGGTTCGGGTCTGGCAAAATGGTGCCCATGTTGGGCGATGTTTGGTGTGGGTTGTGACGGTCGGGGTGACTCCCCGGCAGGCTGACGTTTTCCGGTCGACGACCGGGTTCGTTGGTGACGCTGTTGCCGACGATTCGGTCTGGTCGGTGTTGCATCGGGAGTGTCATGTGTTGTTTCCCGATGAGGCGTTTGCTGATCTGTTCCAGGCCACTGGGCGCCGGTCGGTGCCACCGAGGATTGTTGCGGTGGTGATGGTGTTGCAACGGTTTTTGGGGATGTCGGATCGTGAGGCGGTGTCGGCGTTCCAGTTCGATGCCCGCTGGAAATACGCCTGTGGTGGCCTCGATTTTGACTATCCGGGGTTTGCTCACACGGTGCTGGTCGACATGCGGTCGCGGCTTGCCCGGTCGGCTGCTCCGGATCGGATTTTCGAGGTGACGTTGGGAGTCGCTCGTGAGGCGGGGCTGGTCGGTTTGAAACGGGTGATGGACTCAGCGCCGATCTATGACGCGGTGTCCACTCAGGACACCGTGACGATGATCCGTTCCGCGATCCGGGGTCTGCTCAAAGCCGCCAGCTCCGGCCTGGAAGGCGAGTTGCGGGCTGTCCTTGTCCGCGATGATGACTACACGGCCGCGGGGAAACCGGTTTGTGATTGGGACGACCCCCACGACCGGACCGTGTTGGTCGACGCGCTCGCGGTCGACGCGCTCGCATGCCTCGATTTGTTGGACGGCCAGGAACTCACCGGGCCTGTTACTCAGGCTGCAGGGTTGTTGGCGACGGTGGTCGGCCAGGACCTCGAGACCGATGATGACGGCAGGTTTGTGATCGCTTGGAGAGTCGCGAAGGACCGGGTGATCTCCACTGTTGACCCCGACGCGAGGCATGGCCACAAGACCGCAGCCCGGAGCTTCGACGGATACAAGGGCCACATCGCCGAAGATCCTGACTCCGAGATCATCACCGCCACGATCGTCACCCCCGGCAACGTCGGTGATGCTGCGGTCGCCAACGACCTCATCGACGACATCCTCCCCACCGACACCGACACCGACACCGGCGACAGCGACGGCGACGGCGACGGCGACGGCGACGGCGACGGCGACGGCGACGGCGACGGCGACGATGAGGCTGAGGTGCCGGTTGTTTATGGGGACTCCGCCTATGGGACCGGCGGGATGCAACAAGCCCTCACCGACGCGGGTGTCGAGTCGAGGTGTCGAACCCAGCAGCCCGTCAACCGGAACGGCCGGTTCTCGAAAGCCAAGTTCAACATCGACCTCGACGCTGACACAGTCACCTGCCCAAACAACGTGACCGTCACGATCCGTCGCAGCAACGACGGCACCAACGGGACCGCCGCGTTCGGTGTCGTGTGTGGCGAGTGTCCGCTTCGTGAGGCGTGCACCACCTCGAAGACGGGGCGGACGATCAGCGTCGGACAATTCGAAGCAGCGTTGGCTGCCGCCCGGCAACGACAGACCGACAGCGGTTGGCAGGCCGACTACCGGGCAACCCGATCCAAAGTCGAACGGAAACTCGCGCACCTGATGTTCCGCAAACACGGAGGCCGGCGGGCCAGAGTCCGAGGCCAAACGAAAGTCGCCGCCGACTTCGCGCTGCTCGCAGCAGCACGGAACATCGCCAGACTCGGCGCGCTCGGAATCAGATCAACACCCACCGGATGGACCGCAGCAACCTAAAAGACCAAGAGAAACCCCCGACGGCGCCCCCACGCCCCCACCACAGCATCACGACCGGCCCGACCCAACTCCCACCCAGCCCAAACACCCGCCAGCCAGCCCAGCCAAGCGCTGTCACAGCCAGCCCCACCATCCGGCCCAGCCCTCAGGCCACCCCGAAAGACACCAGCCACCTAGGAGAAATACACTGAAGCCCATGGCCAAGCTCTCCCATCATCCGGTGAGCGCATGAACGACCTGCGCAACCTGCCTGGCGACCCCCTCGACTCGGT
>JACDJC010002561.1_pt1 | contig 14107 bp, 11 predicted proteins | sample 7454191 | NCBI WGS metagenome assembly JACDJC01 (sample SAMN14253291, study PRJNA609438) | sludge metagenome | isolation source: sludge after 25d culture with pyrite and EDTA | collected 2018-12-20 | reverse complement strand
TCGCAAAACGATCACGAACGTGGGCTCGCTGGCTTTGCGTTGGTACCGCCCAACGCAGCAATCGGGTCGCGGGCTGTCGCCAGCTTAATGCGCAGCAGGCGCAAGCCCGCGTTCAGTCGGTTTTCGATGCACCCCGGAAGGGCCGTAACTACTTGTCTTGATCCTCGTCAACCTGCCGGATGACGCGACGCTCCTGCTGCACCTCGACGATCTCGCCTTCATAAATCTGCCCGCGGCCCTTTCGCTTCGTGACAATCGTGTGCAGATTCCTTGCCATCCAGACGCCAAACGTCAGCTTTCTCAACCAGGGCAGGACAAGAACCAATCCCAGCGCATCCGTAAGCGGACCAGGCAGAATCAGGAGGATAGCCCCAACCCACGTAGCAAATACGCCCAGCGGGTCCGCGACCGTCGACTGCCCGACTGCATCCAATGGCCGCCCGATCTGAAACGATCCACGTATTCTTCGTAGCAGGTAGACGCCAACAGCAGCCGTACCGATAATCCATGCCAGTGTGAACCAGAACCCGAACAGTGCTCCCATCCCGATGAGCAGTACGATTTCAATGACAGGTAGCAGAGCAATAAGGGATAACGGGTTCACCATCAAAAACCTTCATAGATTAGACGATGCAAAGGCATCGATTTATTTGCATACTTACTAAATGACCTACACGGTCTAAGATCATAGTGGTGTCATGCAAGATAAAATTCAATGCAGTAGATGGAAAAGTCACTCACACAAATTTTGGCCCAACCCGCTACGCTCCGGAATCTCCGTGAATACTTTGCGTCTCAGTCATCTGAAACCGCTACCAACAAAAGGTGCTTGAACCATATGTCCATGTACAAATTACTTAAAACAGTTCTCACCAGCCTGGTGCTGTTTTCATCTGTGCTACTGAATTACAGCGCACACAGCGCAGATCTTCTGAATCCCGAAGAAGCCTTTCATGCTTCGGCCGGGGTAAATGGTGCCAATATTGATCTGAAATTCCATGTCGCCAATGGCTATCATCTTTACCGTGACAGAATTACGATCACCGCGCAGACCGAGTCGCTCAAACTCGGCAAACCTGTCTTACCGGAAGGCGTCATCGACAACGACCCCTACTTTGGCAAGCTTGTTGTGTACAAGAAGGACTTTACCGTCCAGGTGCCGATCGAAGCCAGCCAACCGGGCGAAGCCAAATTAAAGCTCAAATATCAGGGGTGTTCCGACACCCAGGGTGTCTGCTACCCACCGCAGACACAGGAAGTAACGATCAATCTTCCGGCGAGTGGAACACCTCCCGCATCAGCCACATCATCCAGTCTCAGCAGCCTCGCGTCGCTTGGTGGTGATGGTGGACAGCAACCACTTGATCCTGAACAGGCGTTCAAGGCCAGCATTCAGGTAAAAAACAATGAGATCCAGCTTCACTGGGATATTGCCGACAACTACCACTTGTATCGTGATCGCATCAAGGTAGGGCTTGCCGATACCGATGCAAAAATCACCTCGGGCTCCATACCAAACGGCAAGGTCGTTGATGATCCGGGGTTTGGTAAAGTTCAAGTCTTCTATCACTCACTCGACGCCAAAATCGGCATCAAACCTGGCAGTAGCGATTCAGCCATTGTCGTCGCCGGCTCTCAGGGCTGTGCAGATATGGGCCTGTGCTACCCACCGATTGAACATGCCTGGAAGGTAAACTTCAAGACGGGCGCGGTCGAGCCTCTGAACACGGCACCGAAGACCACGCTTGAGAAAGTTGTCAGCTTGCCGAACAGCAGCAATTCGGCTGCTACCAAAGCGCAGCAACCGGCTCAATCGGAAACGGTGCAACGCAGCCAGACGGATGCCATTACCCATGAACTGCAAACCGGCAGTCTCTGGACCATCATTCTCGGCTTCCTGGTGATTGGTCTGCTGCTGGCATTCACCCCCTGTGTATTCCCGATGATCCCGATTCTGGCGGGCATCATTGCAGGCCAAGGCGATAAAATCACGACGCGCAAGGCCTTCGTTCTCTCGGTCGTGTACGTACTGGCGATGGCCGTCACCTACACGGTGGCGGGTATTCTTGCCGGTCTGTTCGGCTCGAATCTGCAGGCGGCCTTCCAGAACCCCTGGATTCTTACGGCATTCGCGGGCATTTTCGTTGCGCTTGCCTTCTCGATGTTCGGGTTCTTTGAGCTGCAACTCCCCTCAGCCCTGCAATCGAAAATCATGCAGGTCCAGAACAACCAGCAGGGCGGCACACTCGTGGGTGTGGCCATCATGGGCCTGCTCTCCGCACTGATCGTCGGTCCCTGCATGGCACCACCGCTGGCCGGTGCGCTGATCTACATCGGGCAGACGGGTGACGCGGTACTCGGCGGCACAGCACTGTTTGCCATGAGTATCGGCATGGGACTGCCGCTGATCATCGTGGGTACGCTGGGCGGCAAGTTCCTGCCGCGCGCAGGGGCCTGGATGGATGCCGTCAAAAATGTATTCGGCGTGCTGATGCTGGGTGTTGCCATCTGGATGCTGGAGCGCATCATTCCGGATATCGCGGCTCAGGCGCTGTGGGGCATTCTGCTGATTGGCGCAGCGGTTTACCTGAGTGCAACCGACCCGCTCAAGGAGGCAGCATCGGGTTGGTCTCGACTGTGGAAAACGATCGGTGTCATTCTGCTGATCTGGGGCTCGTTGATTTTGGTCGGCGTAGCAGCCGGTGGCAAAGGCAGCGTCTTTACGCCACTGGCGGGCCTGAGCATGGGAGCGCAAGGCGGCAGCGCTCAGCCAACGGCGGCCCTGTCGTTCACCCGCGTCAAGAATCTGGCCGACCTCAACACGAAACTCGCTCAGGCCAAGGCCAAAGGCAAGCCTGTCATGCTGGATTTTTATGCCGACTGGTGCGTTTCATGTAAAGAGATGGAGCACAACACCTTCAGCGATCCCACTGTCATTGCCGGCTTGAAACCTTTTGTCTTGCTGCAAGCGGACGTGACCGCCAACAACGCGGATGACAAGGCGCTGTTCAAGCGTTTCGGCGTGCTTGGCCCACCCACCATTGTGTTTTTCAACGCTAAAGGTGAGGAACAAAAAGCCCAGCAGGTCGTGGGCTATGAACCACCCCAGACGTTCATGAAACATATCGAGGCAACGAGTGCGCCGTGAGGTGACAGCCACCAACTGAAGTGGGCTGACTCTTGCAAAGTCGCCCAGAATAAGAAACACAGAAAAACCCTCAGCTTTTATGCTGGGGGTTTTTGTATTTTGAGCGTAAAATCGAAAACGGGTTAAGGCCGATCGGTTCCATCGTCCAAGTAGGATCATGGCGCAACTAAAGAACAGAATAAGAGAACGAATTCTTTGATTAATGCGGCTACCAAAACAAAAAATGATCGCATGATTCGTTTTTTCACCCGTCCGCTTGCTATTAATCTTCTGCTGGGCTTACCGGCTCTGATACTTTTGATCTGGATCGTGATCAGTGAGTACCAACAGTTCCAGCAAACCACGCTCAGCACCAATCAAGATGCAGACCGTGCCGCCGCGGTGTACGCCAGCCAGATTCATACTCGGCTTCTGACGCAATTTATCGAACTCGAATTCATCGGTACCAATCTGCTCGATGAAGAGACCGATCCGACTGATCTCTCACCAAGAACTGTTCGCTCCCTTAAGCGGTTCATGGATATCCATCCGGATTTTTACGCGCTGAACATCCTTTCTGCCGACGGTAGCAAAATCCTCTGGTCATCCATCAAGCAAAGTCAAAAACCCATCGTTGAGGCGAATCAATTCAATCCTTTGGAGGGGCACCCGGATTTTCTGCTGGGTGAAAGTAAGTTTGCCACTCGCTTCGGCGGCTATTTTCTTGCGATGCGTTACCGCGTAAAAAATCCCGATGGCGGCGTTCGCTTTTTTGTCGGCTCACCTTATCGACTGACTCATTTGATGGCATTCGATCTAAAAAACGCACCGTGGGTCTTTCGCATAAAAGACACGCGCTCCAATAAAATTCTGGGGGAATGGCGCGATGGCGTAATTTCCACCAACGATGATCCCTCACCCCTTGAGACTCAGAACCGGGCGAAAGTCATTGGCACACCGCTCTGTGTCGATGTCTATGGTGCAGCCGATCTCGCCTGGCAACGTTATCAGGCAACGGCATGGCAACGCTGGATTCTTGAGTTCAGTCTGATGCTCTTCCTGGGTGCCGTTTCACTACTCACCCGACGCCTATTGCATGAACGAGCGCACGCCAATCAACACTTGCAGCGGTTCTCCCAGTTCAATCGGATGCTCGCCGAAATAAACCAGGTGATCGCAGATGCCGAGGATGAAAACCAGCTTTTCGAGCAGATCTGCAAGATCGGCATCGATGAAGGGCAACTTGCACTCATGTGGGTTGGGCGACCGGATGAACAGGGTGTTTTCAAATTTCTGGCCGCGGCGGGCAGGACGGAGTTTCTGAATGGACTGCGTTTATCAATCGACCCGGATCACTACACGGGTCAGGGTTTCTGCATCCAGACCTGGAACAGTGGCCGGCCATTTTTCAGCACCGACCCCAGCATCTCTCCGTTTCCCTGCGAGTGGCAAGAACGCGCACGTGCTTTTGGTCTGTGGGCAGTAGCCAGCTTGCCGCTTCGACGAGATGGTGAAATTCAAGCCTTGTTGGTTGTCTACTACCCGGAAGCCAGAGACTTAACGGAGTTCCAGCCGCTCTTCGAGGAACTTGCCGAAGATATTTCGCGAGGGCTCGATCGGCTGGAGCTCATAAAACGTGAACGCATGAGTTCTGCCTTTAATCGGGCCATTCTGGATAATTCATCCGCTGGCATCATGTTGCTGCACAACCGCATCATCAAATTCGCCAACCAGCGCTTGGCCGACTTGATCGGTGCCGCCAGTCCACAGGATCTGGTGAACCGCCCGACGCGTGATTATTACTATCGCCCAGAAGATCAGGCACACCTGCTCAAACTGATTCCAGAAGCTTTTGCCAAAGGTGAACAGGTTCACTTCGAGGCCCAGTTTCGACGCGTAGACAATGGGGAAATTCGCTGGTTTAGCCTGACAGGACAAGCATTCAACCTACCGGGTTTCGATGAAACCTGGATGATCACCGACATCACGGAGTACCACGAAGCCCTCAGCCAGCAACGCCTTCTGGCCTCGGCCCTGGCCGCGATCCAGGAAGGTGTCGTGATCACCGACAACCAACAGCACATTATCTACGTCAACGCGGCCTTCACCGCTCAGACTGGGCTGGCGCTGCCGGACATCCAGGGCGCCTCTCTGGCCGATCTTCTCGGCCACCACAGTCCGAACGACATCAGATCCGTGGTTCAGAAAATCCAGAACGAAGGCAAAAGCTATCGAGGCCAAACACCGATCAAACAGAAAGATGGTCGAGAATTCTGGAGCTTGATGACCATCAACCCCGTCATCAACGAATCAAACCAACGAACCAATTTTGTCTGCGTCCTGCGGGACATCACCGCGATGCGGCGACTCAATGAACGCCTCGAATATCAATCCCTGCATGATCCACTCACCCATCTGCTGAACCGCAGAGCGCTGGAAAAAACTCTGGAGGAGCGGGTCCATCAAGCCCGGTTGACGAATCAGCCTCTGGCTGTAGGCATGCTTGACCTCGACGATTTCAAGCCAGTCAATGACACCTATGGCCATGAAGCAGGCGACCGGTTGCTCAAGTTAGTATCTCAACGCCTTTCAGAACGTTTGCGCGAACATGATGTCCTGGCACGAATCGGCGGCGACGAATTCGTGATTATCATCGACTATCTTGATGATGGTAATCTCGCGCAGCAGCTACAACGGATACTTGAACGCCTGCACGAAGCCATTGAGACTCCGTTCGAGATTGAAGAGGAACAACTGGCTTGGGTAGGCATGAGCATGGGCGTGGCACTGTATCCCGATGACGGCGCAGAGAGCGACTTGTTATTGCGGCGTGCGGACGCGGCGCTCTATCGAGCCAAAACACATAAGCATACGCAAGGTCTCTGGTGGCGGCGCTGGATCGAAGAGAGCAATTCAGCCAAACCGCTGAATCCATAACCCATCATCGGGAAGCGGAAAAAAACACGCCACCGAGCTGACTTGATATCAGGTCACGTCCGTGCGGACAATCAACACCACTGCTTCTGCCGCGATACCCTCACCCCGACCGGTAAAGCCCAAGCGCTCTGTCGTGGTGGCCTTGATGTTCAGCGCACCGACATCCATCTGCAGAAGATCGGCCAATCGCGTCCGCATAGCCGGGATATGGGCACTCATTCGAGGCGCCTCGGCAATGATCGTCAAGTCGGCATTGCCGATACGCCATTGGTGTGACCTCAAAAGCGCATGCACACGGGCCAGCAGATGCATGCTATCAATCCCGAGGTACGCCGGATCCGTATCCGGAAAATGCTGGCCGATATCCCCCAAACCCGCCGCACCCAACAGCGCATCGCAAAGCGCGTGAATCAACACATCACCGTCCGAATGGGCCTTGAAAGCCCGATCGAACGGGATACGCACCCCGCCGATCATCAGGTGGTCGCCCGCCTTGAACGCGTGCACATCAAACCCATGCCCGACCCGCCAAGGCACGGACTGGAATGACGACGGTTGTTGCTCGCTCATAACTGCTCCGATCTGTTTATTCTGGAGTTGCCGTATCGCCAACCCAGGCTGACTGGAAGGCGGACTGGGCCTGCAAAATCAATCTAGCCAACGGCAAATCATCGGGATGCGTGATCTTGAGGTTATCGGCATGTCCTTTCACCAACAATGGTTTCATGCCGACATGTTCCATCGCCGAGGATTCGTCCGTGAGGATCACACCATCCTGATGAGCGCGATCCATTGCCGCAGCCAAAGGCCCCAGCCTGAATGCCTGGGGTGTGAGCGCATGAAACACGCCGTCTCGCGGCACGGTCATCGAAACACAGTTCCGCTCATCCGCCTGTTTCAGGGTATCCCGCACGGGTACCGCCAGTAAACCACCCACATCAGAACCACGTACTGCTTCGAGCAGCTTGTAAACATCGGCGGGTCGAACACAGGGACGCGCGGCATCATGCACCAAGACCCAACTTTGCCGGTCAACCGCCTGTTTGCCGGAAAGATAGTTCAATGCGGCCAGCACGCTATCTGAACGGGTGGCACCGCCTTGGGTGAAGTGGAGCGGGAACGCCGAAAAAGAAGCCAGAAGCTTCGGCGTCAGTTCATCACCTGCTGCCAGTGCCAGTACAGCCCCTTTGATTCCGGGCAGGCCGATGAAACGAGACAGGGTGACTTCAACCAGAGTCCGCCGATCAATTCTCAAATGCTGTTTGGGTTGATCGGCGCCCATACGCCGCCCAGCACCGGCGGCAGGCAGCACCAACCACCAATCATCGATGATCGAATCATTCGGGGATAAAGACGACGAAATCAAAGAAACTTGAGCCCAAAAATCAGTGTGCGCTGGTCACGGGATTGACCGCCGTTGCAGCCGCACCCTGTCCCGCTCCGGCTGGCGACGCCGATGGATTGGGTTCGGGGTTCCCCGACAGGGTTTGCGGTGCAGTCAGCGTATTGGGGGTGATCTGTTCGGTTTGAGCATCTTCAATGACCTGGTAGAAGGTCTCATTCGGCCCGATCATCCCCAAATCCAGACGAGCAAGTGCCTCAACGGTGCCCAAACCCGTCTTGAGATCATCCACCTCAGCGAGCAACCGTCGATTACGTTCGGTCAATGCCTCTTGCGTTTGCAGCATGTCCGCCAATCGGGCCTGCTTGTGCCAAAGCTCGGGTAGCGAAGACTCACCGAACCAGAGCCGCCACTGAAGGCTGCCAAGAATGATCAGCAAACCTATCAGCAAAGATTGGCGGATGGCTCGATTCATATCGACAATTCGTGGTCGAATGATCTTATGCGCGACGGAATACGGCAACGCCCGGGAATGTGGCGCGTGATCCCAATGCTTCTTCGATCCGCAGAAGCTGGTTGTACTTGGCCATACGATCGGAACGGGACATGGAGCCGGTCTTGATCTGACCGGCATTGGTCGCCACGGCAAGATCGGCGATGGTGGTGTCTTCCGTTTCACCCGAACGATGCGATACCACGTTGGTATACCCGTTTTCCTCGGCCAGGCGCATGGTATCGAGGGTTTCAGTCAGGGTGCCGATCTGGTTGACCTTGATCAGAATCGAATTACCGATGTGCTTGTCGATACCTTCGCGCAGAATCTTGGCGTTGGTGACGAAGATGTCATCACCCACGAGCTGGACCTTGCTCTTCAAACGCTCGGTCAGCAGCGCCCAGCCGTCCCAGTCTTGTTCGGCCATACCGTCTTCGACGGAGAGGATGGGATATTTGCCGACCCAGTCCGCCAGCAGGTCAACCATTTCGGCTGAAGTGTAGGCGCGGCCTTCTGCCGTAAGATGGTACTTGCCATCTTTATAAAATTCGGAGCTGGCAGCATCGAGCCCGATGAAGACATCTTTGCCCGGCACAAAACCGGCCAATTCGATGGCTTCGATGATGATCTGGATTGCCGCTTCGTTCGAAGGCAGATCAGGTGCAAAACCGCCCTCATCGCCTACCGCCGTGTTCAAACCACGGTCGTGGAGCACTTTTTTCAGCGTGTGGAACACTTCGGTGCCATAGCGCAGCGCTTCGCTGAAGCTGGGTGCGCCCGCAGGGATAATCATGAATTCCTGCATATCCACCGAGTTGTCGGCGTGCGCGCCACCGTTGATGATATTCATCATCGGCACCGGCAGGGTGACACCTTTGCCTTTGCCCAGGTATTCAAACAGTGGCTTGCCCGCCGCCGCCGCACCCGCATGCGCTGCGGCCAAAGAAACCGCCAGAATGGCATTTGCGCCTAAACGGGATTTGTTCTCGGTGCCGTCGAGCTTGATCATCGCCGCATCAATCGCGGCCAGATCGTTCACATCCATGCCCTTGATCGCAGTGGCAATTTCACCATTGACATTGGCCACCGCGCGGGTAACGCCTTTGCCGCCGAAACGGGATTTATCGCCGTCGCGCAGTTCGATGGCTTCACGTGTACCTGTCGATGCGCCCGAGGGAACAATGGCTCGTCCCACGAAGCCGCCTGTCACGTGGACTTCGGCCTCAACCGTGGGATTGCCGCGGGAATCGATTACTTGTCGGGCACGCAGGCCTTCGATGACTGTCATGTGGTCTCTCCAGATTAGTTCAGTATTCAAGTATGTGTTGGCTGCATGACACCTTGGCGACATGCAGCGGGAAATGGGGTTTACCGTGTCATCAATGCCTGTTCGGGGAAACCGGCACCCTTAACCAGACGATCGATCTCCACCAGGGTATGCAATAGATCGGCCATTTGGTCGAGCGGCCAGGCATTCGGCCCATCGGACAAAGCCTTGGCCGGATCAGGATGTGTTTCCATGAACAATCCCGCCACACCGGCGGCAACGGCAGCCCGCGCCAACACCGGGACAAATTCACGCTGGCCGCCCGAACTGGCACCCTGCCCGCCCGGCAATTGCACCGAATGGGTCGCGTCGAACACGACCGGCGCACCGGTTTGGCGCATCACGGCGAGGCTACGCATATCGGAAACCAGATTGTTGTAGCCGAAACTGGCACCGCGCTCACAGACCATGATCTGGTCGTTACCCACCGCACGCGCCTTATCCACCACGTTGCCCATATCCCAGGGCGCAAGGAACTGCCCTTTCTTGATATTCACCGGCTTACCTTGACGGGCGACGTTCTGGATGAAGTTGGTTTGTCGGCACAGGAATGCGGGTGTCTGTAGAATATCGACAACGGCGGCCACTTCATCGAGCGGCGTATCTTCATGCACGTCGGTCAACACCGGCACACCGATAACCGATTTGACGCGCTCCAGTATCGCCAAGCCATGCTCCAGACCCGGACCACGGAAACTCGCACCGGAAGAGCGGTTGGCCTTGTCGAACGAGCTTTTGTAGATGAACGGGATGTTCAATTGCTGGGCGATTTCCTTGAGCCTTCCTGCCGTTTCCTGCGCCAGCGTTTCCGACTCGATCACACAGGGGCCGGCGATCAGAAACAAAGGTTGATCCAATCCCACCTTAAAATTCAACAGATTCATTCGGCAACTTCCTCATCGGCACCACCGGCACGCTGCGCTAATGCGGCCTGGATGAATGCGGTGAACAGGGGATGACCGTCGCGCGGGGTTGAATTGAATTCCGGGTGGAACTGGCTGGCAATAAAGAACGGGTGCTCAGGCAATTCGATGGTTTCAACCAGATGGTTCTCGGCAGAGAAGCCGGAGAAGACCATACCGGCCTCTTCGAGCGTTTTCTGGTATCCGTTATTGAATTCGAAACGGTGGCGGTGACGCTCGCTGATTTCCGTCTTGCCGTAGGCCAAGGCCGCGCGGCTGCCCGGGGTCAACTCGCAACGCTGTGCCCCGAGACGCATTGTGCCGCCAAGATCGGTTTTTTCGTCGCGCAGAATCAACTCACCGTTCTCATCCCGCCACTCGGTGATCAACGCGATCACGGGATGGGGGGTGTCCTTGCGGAACTCGGTCGAGTGCGCATCAACCAGGCCCGCGACATGACGGGCATACTCGATCACGGCCACCTGCATACCGAGGCAGATGCCCAGATACGGCTTGCGGGATTCCCGAGCGAAGCGGACAGCCGCAATCTTGCCTTCGACACCGCGCTCGCCAAAACCGCCCGGAACGAGAATCGCATCCATCATCTCAAGCACGGTTGTCGGCTCGCGCTCAAAACGCTCTGAATCGAAGTAGTGGATATTCACCCGCGTGCGGGTTTGAATACCGGCATGCAGCAAGGCTTCGTTCAGGCTCTTGTACGCATCCAGCAGATCGACATATTTACCGACCATCGCAATATCCACGATGCGGTCGGGCTTGGTTTGCGCCTCGACGACACGATCCCATTCGGTCAGATCGGCAGAACCGGTCTGGATGTGCAATTTGCGCAGGACGATTTCGTCGAGTTTTTGCGCGTGCAGCAAGCGCGGTACGCGGTAGATCGTGTCGGCATCCACCGAAGAGATCACGGCATCGAAATCGACATTGGTGAACAGCGCAATCTTGCGGCGTTCATCGTCCGGCAGGCTCACTTCCGAACGGCACAAAAGGATGTCGGGCTGGATACCGATGGAACGCAATTCCTTGACGGAGTGTTGCGTCGGCTTGGTCTTCACTTCGCCTGCGGTGCGAATATAGGGCACCAGCGTCAGGTGCATGTAGATTGCCCGCTCGCGGCCCAACTCCACCCCCATCTGCCGGATCGCCTCAAGGAAAGGCAACGATTCGATGTCACCCACCGTGCCACCGATTTCAATCAGCGCCACGTCATAGCCCTTGCTGCCTTCCAATACGCGTCGCTTGATCTCATCTGTGATGTGCGGGATAACCTGCACGGTGCCACCGAGATAATCGCCGCGCCGTTCTCGCCGGATCACCGACTCGTACACACGGCCGGTGGTGAAATTATTGCGCTTGCCGACCGGACTGCGCACGAAGCGCTCGTAATGCCCCAGATCCAGATCGGTTTCCGCGCCATCCTCCGTGACAAAAACCTCGCCATGCTGGAAAGGACTCATCGTACCGGGATCGACATTGATATAAGGATCGAGCTTGAGCAATGTAACGCGCAGCCCACGAGACTCGAGCAGGGCGCCCAGGGAGGCTGCCGCGATACCCTTACCCAGAGAAGAGACGACGCCACCGGTAACGAACACAAATTTGGTCATAGAAGAACCATCAGTAATGAATGCCTAAAACGAAAAAGCCAACCAGAAATTCATGCAAAGCGGCGAGCCCAATGCGCGCAAAAAGGAATCGGCGGCAAAATTAACCAGGACGGCAAAGTTGATGGACTGGCATCATAAGACATTCGGCCCTCAAGAACAATTTGCACCACCCGCAAAACCGGGAGCCTGTCGGACTTGAGGCTGACTATTCATCTACCTATTTCCAACGGGAAGATTCTTAAATTTATTTATGTCTACATATTTTTTATACTATGGTTTTGATTAGACTGACTCATTGGTTCATCGGGAAGACCTGATCCGCATGAAATTCAGGCAGAAGGCAACAACTCGGCACCCTGTGGCAGCACAGGGCGATGAGTGAAGTTGACTCACAATCATCGGTTTATGGCATATATAATTAACTGGAAAAATCATTAGGTGACTACTATTATGCTTAAAGAACACGCAACGATGTCGGACGAACAGATTGCTCGCCTGCTTTTCGATACGTCTCGCATGTGGCGCTCCCAGCTCAATACCGTACTGGCGGAATACGACCTCACGGCATCAGCATGGTCCGTCATTCGCGTGTTGCGTGATGAAGGTCAGGGTCGAACCCAGAAAGAACTGGCCAGCGCCCTGGCCATTGAAGGGCCGACACTGGTCAAACTGCTCGACAGCCTGGAGCGTCTGAACTGGATCGAGCGCCGTGTTGCGCCGACCGATCGCCGCGCGAAAACGATCTGGCTGATTGATTCGGCACTGCCGCAAATCAAGGAAGCCGACATGAAACTCGGCATGGTGCGGCACAGCATTCTAGAAGTGCTTGATCAAGGAGAACGGGAAGACTACATCCGTCTGATGAGCAAACTGAAACATAACCTGGAGCAGATGTGTCATGAATCAAACAGCGAAGGAGACGAAATCTGAGGCCCCCTTAAACCCGCCTCCCGAGCCTTCTGCTGCTCCTTCGGATGACTTTAACAAAGCATCTGAAACTCAACGACACAGCGCACCCACTCCCAAGTCGAAAGCCTCTCGGCACCGCCTGTTCCTGATTCTGTTTTTCCTGCTCCTGGCCACCTGGCTGGGATTGGGTTATCTGCGCTACAACCAGCAATTCATTTCGACCGAAGATGCGTTCATCAACGGCAACCAGACGCAAATCGGGCCCGAAGTATCCGGTCTGCTTCAGACTACGCCATGGCAAAATAATAAAGACGTAAAAAAAGGCGACGTGCTGTTCACGCTCGACCCCACGCCCTATCAACTCGCGGTGGATGCGGCAAAGGCCGGTTTAAGTGCGGCAAAGCGCGAGCAGCAAACCGCCGACGCAGCGATCATCACGGCTCAGGCCGAGCTCCTGCGACAGGAAGCAGCCGCCCAGCAGGCTCGTGATCATTTGTATCGGTTGACGAACATCAAGAACAAGCAATTCGTGTCCGAACAGGCGCTTTCTGATGCCCAATCCGCTCTGGCAGTAGCCAAAGCCGCCGTTGAACAGGCTCGTGCGCAACTGGATCAAACCAAGGCCAGCGCAGGCGCCAGCGGCTCGGAGAATGATCGAATCAAGGCGGCCAAGGCCCAGTTGTCGCAGGCGGAGTACAACCTGAGCCAAACTGTCGTGCGCGCGCCCATGTCCGGCCGACTCGCCAATTACTCGATCGAACCGGGCCAACCCGTCAGCGCCCATCAAACCGTCTGCTCGATCGTGGCCACAACCGGCCTGTGGGTAGACGCCAACGTCAAGGAGACGGAACTGGGAGAAATCCGTGTGGGGCAACCGGCACAGATCGAGTCCGATATCTATCCGGGACATGTATTCAAAGGACACGTGCTTTCGATTGCGGCAGGGGCAGGCAATGCCTTTTCGCTGCTTCCGCCACAAAATGCTACCGGCAATTGGGTCAAGGTCACCCAGCGCGTGCCGGTTCGCATCGTACTGGACGACACCGATACGCAGCACCATCTGCCCATCGGCACCAGCACGACGACCCGCATCGAACTGACAAAAAATCCTGAAAGTTTCGTGCAGTCACTGCTTGGCGTTATCGGGCTCAGTGGACTCGTGACGCCATCCAAAGCGAACCCGCACTAGAGCCGAACAGATCAGCCCCAGCCATGAGCAAATCCCCCCCTCTATTCGATGCAAGCAAACTGACCGCCTTCGAGCGCGTGATGATCACGCTCGCCGTGATGGCGGCCACCGTCATGCAAGTGCTCGATACGACCATCGCTTCGGTTGCCCTGCCCTATATGGCCGGTGATCTGGGGGCTTCGCCCGATCAGATTTCCTGGGTACTGACCAGCTATCTGGTGGCTTCCGCGATCATCATGCCGCTCACCGGCTA
>JACDJC010002558.1_pt1 | contig 14121 bp, 11 predicted proteins | sample 7454191 | NCBI WGS metagenome assembly JACDJC01 (sample SAMN14253291, study PRJNA609438) | sludge metagenome | isolation source: sludge after 25d culture with pyrite and EDTA | collected 2018-12-20 | reverse complement strand
GCGCCACTGGTGCCCGTACACCGGGCCGAGGTTGCCGTTCGGGTCGGCCCATTCGTCCCAGATCGAGACGCCGTTGTCCTTCAGGTACTGGATGTTGGTGTCACCCTGCAAGAACCACAGCAGTTCGTGGAGGATCGATCGCAGGTGGCATTTCTTGGTGGTGACGAGCGGGAACCCTGCGGCAAGGTCATAGCGCGTCTGCCAGCCGAATACCGAGAGCGTGCCGGTGCCGGTGCGGTCGTCTTTTTGGGTGCCGTGCTCAAGCACGTGGCGCATCAGGTCGAGATAGGGTTTCATGGCTGAGTAAGCTTAAGGGCGGGCGGGGGCGCCCTGAGTCTGCTGATTATCGTTGAATACGCTTGCGCTCTGAACCCCGTCGAAGAATCCGGCGAAGCGGCTCGCGGGGGCCTGACCGTAGATGTTCCAGAACGCAATTTCAAAGTCGGCGTCGTTCTGCACCGCAAGTACCAGGCTGCGGAAGCGCGCCTCGTCATTCGCCTTCAGCCAGCCGACCAGCAGCATCGACTGGCGGTAGAACTCATACACGTTGAGCCTGGACGCGGCTGCGCGGTGGCGTTTGTCGAAGGTGTCGCGTAGCGTGAGATTGACCCGCCGCCCATCGCGGATCGCCGCGAAGGCCTGGGCGTCGGTCGCGTATTCGGCACCGCCGCCGTCGGCGGTAAGCGAGGCCCAGCCCTCGTGAAACCACACCGGCAGCGTGCTGTGATAGTGGCCGATGCGCTGGCCCAGGTGCAGGTGGGCCAGTTCGTGCGTGAGCAGCGCGGCCAGCCGCTGGCTTTCGCGGCGGTTGAGATTGGGCGACAGGATCAGGCGGTTGTCCGGAACGACCGCGGCGGACAGTCGGGGCGTCCGCACATAGCGCTTGAAGCAGGCGTCGCTGCCGCAGACGTAGACCCGCGGCGGGTGCGCGAAAGGCAGGTAATGCGCCGCCTCGACCCGCGCAATCGCAGCCGGCAACGCCACCGCCACCCGTGCACCGTAATTCTCATGGCCAGGTTCGACCCAGATACGGGCGTCGCCGGCCAGCGGCGCGAAACTGTCGATCGGGCGCAGCGCCCGCGGATCGCTTACGGTGAGCGCGCAACCGTGCAGCATCGCCAGCAGCACGAGCAGCGGCCACCGATTCATGGGTCGAGCACCTGCCAGCGGCCGTCGACCAGCCCTTGCAGCGGCGGGTACTGCTTCTTGTACGCCATCTTGCGGCTTTCGGCGATCCAGTAGCCGAGATAGAGATAGGGCAATTCCAGCCGCTGCGCCAGTTCGATCTGCCACAACACGCCGTAGACGCCGAGGCTGTCCTGCTGGCGTGCGGGATCGAAGAAGGTGTAGACCGCCGAAATGCCGTCGTCGATCTGGTCGACCAGCGCGATCATCACCAGTGTGTCGCCGTCGCGGAATTCGACCATCACGCTGTCGACGTTGGACGACAGCAGGAACTGCGTGTACTGCTCGGGACCGTCGCGATCCATGCCGCCGCCGGCATGGCGACTGCCGAGGTAGGCGCGATACAGTTCGTAGTGTTCCTCGCGAAAGTCGAGCGGCAGAAAGCGTGCGGCAAGATGGCGATTGCGCTTGAGGCAGCGGCGCTGGGTGCGGTTGGGGACGAACCCCGCGACCTCGACCCGCACCGGTACGCAGGCACGGCACGGCTCGCAGTGCGGGCGGTAGGTGAACTGGCCGCTGCGACGAAAGCCGGCGCGAATCAGCGCGCTGTAGGCATGACGGTCGATCAGGTGGGCGGGGGTGGCGACCTGCGAACGCGCGCGCCGGCCCGGCAGGTAGCTGCAGTCGTATTGCGCGGTCAGGTAGAACTGGATGCGCTGGAATGGCGGTTCAGTCGGGTGCATCGAAATGCCAGGGGCCTGAGAGATGCGGCAAGTTTACCAATTCCGCCAGCCGGGCCGTGAACGCGGTGCGCGGCAGCGTGTGCGCACCGAGGCTGGCGAGATGCGGGGTTTCCATCTGGCAATCGATCAGTCCGAAATCCCATTGCTGCAACTGCTGCGCCAGCCGCACCAGCGCCACCTTGGACGCGTCGGTCTGGCGGCTGAACATCGATTCGCCGTAGAACATCCGGCCGACCGCCACGCCATAGAGTCCGCCGACCAGCACGCCGTCGTGCCAGGTTTCCACCGAATGCGCGTAACCCGCCTCGAACAGACGGGTGTAGGCCGCCACCATCGCCGGCGAAATCCAGGTGCCGCTCGCACCCTCGCCCGGCTTGGCCGCGCCCAGATTGCCCGCGCGCGGCGTGGCGCAGGCGCGCATCACCTCGACAAAGGCGCTGTCGACGCGCAGTTCGAAGCCGCCGTTGCGGATCCGTTTGGCCAGCGAACGGGTGATCCGGATCTCGCCCGGCACCAGCACCATGCGCGGATCGGGGCTCCACCACAGGATCGGCTCGCCCGGATTGAACCAGGGGAAGATACCGTGGTGATAGGCGTCGAGCAGCCGTTCCAGCGACAGATCGCCGCCCATCGCCAGCAGGCCGTTGGGCTCGCGCAGCGCGGTCTCGACCGGGGGAAAGAGCGTGGTTGCTGATGCTCCAGCGGCGTTACCAATCACGGCCTGCCCCTTGCAGGTGAAATGTGGCGGCGGGGCGACATTCGCTCATGCCGCCATGGTAGCGGATTCGAATGGGCTTGCATCTGCAAAAGTAGTTATATTATGATATACATATCTTCAATGCTGCTATCGCGCTCCCGGCACGATTAAACGGTCGCGAGGCCTACCCGCCTCGCTTCGTATAATGCCGGTTTAACGGTTTGGCGCTGACGCCTCATCAGCGCACTATCAAGCCAGGCACATCGCAGTAGGGAAGTTATGGCTATACCAAACACGACGTCGACACATTCCGGATCGACGCTGCGGCCACAAGCCGCCGCGTCAGACTCGCCAACCTGGCCATCCAACCCGATGCCCCGGAACAGCAGTCGCGGTTCTGCGTACGACGCCGGCGATGGGTCCGACCTCTCTCCCGGGCTCGTCGCGTATAGCATCCTCCTGCGGGGCGGTTCGTGAGCGACTCTCCTGGGTTCACGGACGCCCCTTTTTTTTCGGGCCCGTCTTCCCCAGGCTGTTTCCACTGCGGCTTGCCGCTGCCGGACGGCGCACACTACCCGATCCAGTTCGACGGCCAGACCCGGCAGGCCTGCTGTCACGGCTGCCAGGCGGTGGCCCAGACCATCATCGACAGCGGCCAGGGCGCGTATTACACCCATCGCACCGCGCTGCCCGCGACTCCGCGCGAGGCCGAGGCCGAACTCGCGCAACTGGGCCTGTACGACCTGCCTGAAATTCAGGACAGTTTCGTCCGGGTGGAAGCGGACGATGTCCGCGAAGCCGCACTGATCCTGGAAAACATCGTCTGCGCCGCGTGCATCTGGCTGAACGAACGCCACCTCGCCGCCCTGCCCGGGGTGCTGTCGGTCGAGATCAACTACGCCACCCGCCGCGCGCGGGTGCGCTGGGACAACAGCCGGCTGCAACTGTCGGCAATCCTGAAAGCGGTATCCGACATCGGCTACATCGCCCACCCCTTCGACCCCGGCCGTTCCGACGACATCTTCAAACGCGAGCGCAACACCGCGATCAAACGGCTGGCGATCGCCGGGCTGGGGATGATGCAGGTGATGATGTACGCATTGCCGACCTATACCGCCACCGACATGACCGCCGAGATCCGGGTGCTGATGCGCTGGGCGAGCCTGGTGCTCACCATCCCGGTGGTGGGCTACTCGGCGTGGCCCTTCTTCATCGGCGCCTGGCGCGACCTCAAGCGCCGCACCCTCGGGATGGACGTTCCGGTGGCGCTGGGAATTGGCGCCGCCTTCGTCGCCAGCGTCTACGCCACGTTCTCGGGGCACGGTGAGGTGTATTACGACTCGGTCACCATGTTCGTCTTCCTGCTGCTGACCGGGCGCTTCCTCGAAATGAACGCGCGCCGCCGCGCCGGCGCGGCGGTCGAGGAGCTGGTCAAGCTCATCCCCGCCGCCACCACCCGGCTGCCCGACTGGCCGGCACGCGACGAGGAACAGGTGCCGGTGGTGCGGCTTTCAGTGGGCGACCATGTGCTGGTGCGGCCCGGCGAAACCCTGCCCGCCGACGGCGTCGTGGTCGAAGGCGACAGCGCGGTGAGCGAGGCGATGCTGACCGGCGAATCGCTGCCGGTGTCGAAGACCGTGCACGCGCGGGTGGTCGGCGGCAGCCTCAACCAGTCGAGCCCGCTGGTAATTCAGGTCGACCGGCTCGGCGCCGACACGCGGCTGGCGTCGATCGTGCGCCTGCTCGATCGCGCGCAAAGCGAAAAGCCGCGTATCGGCCAGCTGGCCGACCGCGCCGCCGCCTGGTTCGTCGGCCTGCTGCTCTTGATCACGGTGCTGATCGGCCTCGTCTGGTACGTCGTCGACCCGTCGAAAGTGCTGTGGATCGTGGTCTCGGTTCTCGTCGTCACCTGCCCCTGCGCGCTCGGTCTGGCGACCCCGGCAGCACTGACCACCGCCACCGGTCGGCTGACCCGCCTGGGCTTGCTGACGACGCGCGGGCATGCGCTGGAAACCCTGGCGCGCGCCACCGACCTGGTATTCGACAAGACCGGCACGCTCACCCATGGTCAGCTGAGCGTGCGCCGCATGCTGCCGCTGGGCGGGCGCAGCGAAGGCGAAGTCGGCGCGCTCGCGGCGGCACTCGAGGCCGGTTCCGAGCATCCGATCGCACGCGCAATCCGCGAATCGGCGAACCCCGCGGTAAGCGCCAGCGAGATCCGCAATACACCGGGGTATGGCGTCGAAGGCACGATCGACGGCCAGCTTTACCGGCTCGGCTCGCCGCGCTTTGCGGCCCGCAGCGAATCGCCGCCCATGCCGCCGTCTCAGGGCGGTGAAGCGCATCCAGACGACGGCCACGAGCATCCGGAAGGCGGGCATACAAGCTGGGTGGCGCTGGGCGACGAAGCGGGGCTGATCGCCTGGTTCGCCCTGGCCGACACTCCGCGGGCGGACGCCGCCGCGTCGCTCGCCGCGCTGCAGCAGCTAGGACTGCACCTGCATCTGCTGTCGGGTGACGGCGAATCGGCAGTGAAGGCCATCGCCCGGCAGCTCGGCATCGCCAAATGGCGTGCCGGCGCGCTGCCCGAAGACAAGCTCGCTTACGTCAAGGCCCTGCAGGATCAGGGCCGCATCGTCGCGATGGTCGGTGACGGCATCAACGACGCGCCGGTGCTGGCCGGCGCGCAGGTGTCGATCGCCATGGGCGAAGGCGCCGACGTCGCACAGGCGGCGGCCGACATGGTGATGCTTGGTGGCCGCCTCGCCACGCTGGCTGACGGCGTCGCGCTGGCCCGCAAGACCCAGCAGATCATCCGCCAGAACCTGGGCTGGGCGCTCGGTAACAACCTGATCGCGATCACCGCCGCGGCACTAGGTTACGTCAAACCGTGGATCGCCGGCATAGGCATGTCGGCCAGTTCGCTGCTGGTGGTGCTGAATGCGCTGCGCCTGTCTGACTTCCGTAACCCGACTCCGCCGGCGCCGGCGCCGGCTGAAACACGCGTGCCGCTGGCGACCACACCGGCTGCATCTCGCAGCGAGAGCCAGGTGTCGTGAATCAGCGATTCGGCTGACGCCGTTGCCGCACCACCTCGAACGCCGCCACCGCCAGCGCGGCCGATGCGTTGAGCGACTCGATCCGCCCCGGCATGGGGATCTGCGCGCAGCGGGTCACGGCCTGCAGCGTCGCGGCCGACAGGCCGCCGCCCTCATTGCCGACCACCAGCGCGGTCGCTCCCGACAATTCCAGCGCATAGAAATCGACCGGCTCGCCCAGCGCCAGCGCGACGCTGTCGCCGTCGAACCGGTTCAGCCATAGCGCCAGATCGACGTTCTGCTGCAATGGCAGGACGAACTGCGCCCCCTGCCCGCCGCGCAGCGCCTTGGGCGACCACGGGTCGTGGCACGCCTTCGACAACACCGCCAGGGTCGCGCCGGCTGCCGCACCGGTGCGCAGCATGGCACCGAGATTGCCGGGATCCTGGATGTCTTCCAGCACGATCACCAGCGGCGTCGCATCCAGGGCGGGCGGGCTGAGCCATGCCGCTTCCGCCAGCAGGCCGGTGGGCGTGGTAACGGGAGCGAGTTCGGCGAACAGCGCATCGGGCAGTACCACGCGCTTGGCCGCGGGGCAGCGGACGGCCAGCGGTTCGAGACGACTCGGTTCGAACGACGCCGCGCGCACCAGGGTGTGCGGCTCGCCCCCGGCGTCGAGATAGGCGGCGAGGAGGTGCTCGCCGTCGAGCAGGGTCATCTGCGCCTCGCGGCGCGCACGAGCGGAAGCGGCGAGTTTTTTCAGCCGCCTGAAAAGCGGGTTGTCGCGCGAGCTGATCGGTGTTTCGAGCATCGGCCGATTATCCGCGATTCATCGCGGCAGGCGTAGACTGGGCGCATGCGCATCGCCCTGATCACCCCGTATGGCCGCCAGCATCGCAATGGCAACTGGCACACGGCCGCGCGCTGGGCGCGTTTTCTGCGCGAGGCAGGACACACGGTACGGGTGCAGGTTGAATGGGATGGCCGCCCGGCCGAGTTGATGCTCGCGCTGCACGCACGGCGCAGCTACGCCTCGATGCGCGCGTTTGCCGGGAAGTATCCGAGCCGGCCGCTGGTGCTGACGCTGACCGGCACCGACCTGTACCGCGACATCCATGAAGACGCCGACGCCCAGCAGGCGCTGGAATGGGCGCATCGCATCATCGTGCTGCAGGAACGCGGGACCGACGAACTGCCTGCGCACCTCGTCTCCAGGACCCGGGTGGTTTATCAGTCGTCACCCGACATCACCCGCACCCGCACCCGCCCGAACACCTTCGAAGTACTGGCGATCGGCAACCTGCGCACCGAAAAGGACCCCTTCCGGACAGCGCTCGCAACCGCCTACCTGCCGGTGGATTCGCAGATTCAGGTGACGCATCTCGGCAGCGCGCTGTCCGAGGAGATGGCCGAGACCGCGGAAATGGCGCAAACCAAACTGCCGCGCTGGCACTGGGCCGGCGAGGTGCCGCACAAGACCGTGTTGAAGCATTTGGCGCGTGCACAGCTGCTGGTCATCAGCTCGGTGATGGAAGGCGGCGCCAACGTGATCTGCGAGGCGCTGGCCGCCGACGTTCCGGTCTTGGCCTCGCATATGCCCGGCAACATCGGCATGCTGGGCGCCGATTACCCCGGTTACTTCCCGGTCGGCAACGAGCGGCAACTGGCCCGGCTGCTGGCGAGAGCCGAAGCGGATCCCGGTTTCTACGCCGAACTGCTGCGCCATGGCCGCCTGCGTCGCGGGCTGATGCGGCCGGAGCAGGAAGCCAGCCGCTTGCGACAGGTGGTGGCGGAATTCGAGCAGACCGCCGTTTGAAGCTTCAGCCTTCGGCAAACAGGATGCCGAACATGCGCGCCCGCTCGGCCGCGCTCAAGCCCTGCAGCACCTGCACCGCCCGGCGCGCGACCCGTTCATCGCGGGTGATCGAATATTCGATGGCGAGCGCACGCCAGACGTCTGCCAGCGCCGGATCGGTGGCCTGCAGCTTTTGCAGCGCCCGGGTCACCCCCGCCTGGCCCCTGGATCGATAAAAAGCCAGCCCCAGGTTGTGCCAGGCCTGGATGTAGGCGGGATCGATCTCCACCGCCGCCCGGTACGCCAGCATCGCATCCCGCGTGCGTCCGCTATCGCGGTAGGCGTTGCCCAGATTGTTGCGGGCAAACACGTCGCCAGGCGCGATCCGCACATTCTGCCGATACGCGTCGATCGCTTCGGCAAGACGCCCCAGTTCACCCAGCGCCCGCCCCTGCACAAACCAGGCAACGGGGTCATGTGCATCGACCCGGGACCAGGCCTGTCCCCATGCCAGCAAGCCCGGCCAGTCGCCGCGTTTTTCCAGCGCCTGCGCCTGCTTCACCCACTCGGCGGGGGAACGCGACGCCAGCGCCGCCTCGTCGCCGTCGAGCCCATACGTCTGCGCGCCCGCCGCCACCGGCCCCGACAGAGCCAGGCAGGTCCACAACAGCGGCAGGACAAGGCGAATCGTCATGGGGCGGGAACCGAAAAGATAGCGGAACAACGACGCCCATTTTACGTCGTGCTTGACGCATCGCTTATGCTGTTTGCCTATCTACCCACAAACTCAGCCATGCACGCCACCGAACACTTCATCCCCGGCAAGGACGCCTCGCTCGAAGCGTCGATCGCCACCCTGCAGTCCAAGCTCGCGGTGCTGGGCTTCCACATCGAGGAACGCTCCTGGCTCAATCCGGTGGAGGGGGTGTGGTCGGTGCACCTCCGCGACCGTGATTGCCCGCTGCTGTTCACCAACGGCAAGGGCGCCTCGCAGCTGGCGGCGCGGGCGAGTGCGCTGGGCGAATATTTCGAGCGTTCGTCGACCAATTATTTCTGGACCCATTCCTATCTGGGCGAGACGATCGCCAACCGGGCCTACGTCCACCACCCCGACGAGCGCTGGTTTGCCGTCGAAGACGACGCCTGGCCTGACGAGCTGCTGACGCCCGAGCTGCACGATTTCTACAACCCGGGCGGCGGCGTACGCGCCGACCAGCTGATCGACCTTAATTCCGGCAACGCCGAGCGCGGCATCTGCGCCATTCCCTACCAACGGCTCACCGACGGCGAAACCGTCTATTTCCCGGTCAACCTGATCGGTAACCTCTACGTCAGCAACGGTATGTCGGCCGGCAACACGCTGAAGGAAGCGCGCACCCAGGCGCTGTCGGAAATCTTCGAGCGCCACATCAAGCTGCGCATCATCCACGATGCGCTGTGCCTGCCCGACGTGCCCGAAGACGTCATCAACCGCTACCCGCACATCGCCGCCGGCATCCACGCGTTGCGCAGCGCCGGTTTTGGCATCCTGGTGAAGGACGCCTCGCTCGGCGGCCAGTACCCGGTGATGAACGTCACGCTGTTGCATCCGGGCGATCAGGGCTGCTTCGCCAGTTTTGGTGCGCATCCGCGCTTCGAGGTGGCACTGGAACGCGCGCTGACCGAACTACTGCAGGGCCGCGCGCTCGATTCGCTGGCAGGTTTCCCCGCGCCCGGCTTCGACCCGGCCGAGATCGCCGACCCGCAAAACCTGGAAATCCATTTCGTCGATTCCAGCGGCGTGATTTCCTGGCAGTTCCTGCGCGACACCCCCGACTTCGACTTCGTCGACTGGAATTTCGCCACCACCACCGAAGAAGATTACGCGTGGTCGGTCGATGCACTGCACGCCGAAGGACACGAAATCTACATCGCGGACTTCGAACATCTCGGCGTCTACGCCTGCCGTATCCTGGTGCCGGGCGTCTCAGAGATTTATCCGATCGAGGAACTCGAATTCGAGAACAACAGCGTCGGCAACCTGATCCGACCCGCGCTTGCGCGTCTGCCCGAGCTTTCCGATGATGAATGCGCCGAGATCCTGGAGCTCATCGTCGAACTGGAATTGGCCGACGACCGCCTCGTCAGCGTGCTGATCGGGCTCGCGCCCGACGCCGATTCGCCCTGGACCGACTTGCGTATCGGCGAATTGAAATTGCTGCTCGCCCTCGCCCTCGGCGACGACGAAGCGATCCTCGAAGGCTGCACCTGGATCGCCCAGTACGGCCAGCGCAGCGAAGCGCGGTTAAAGGTTTACCGCTGCATCGCCAACCTCGTCCAGCTCGGCGATCCCGACCCCTTCGAATCCGCACTGGCGCTAATGTACGGCCGCGAGACATTGACGCAAGCCTTCGCGTTGTTCAATCAGGACGAACGCTTCTTCGGGCTGACCAAGCTTGGTAGCGACTTCGAGGGCAGCGTGATCCACCAGCGCCTGCTGGATGCGTATCGCAAGGTACGCGGCTAGAGCACCCGTCGATGAAAATCCCCAAGCGCCTCGAACCCCTGCTCGAAGACGGCCTCATCGACGGCGTCGTGCGCCAGCTCATGAGCGGCAAGGAAGCCATGGTCTTCGTCGGCCACTGCGGCGACGACGTCCGCTGCGCCAAAGTCTACAAGGAAGCCAACAAGCGTAGTTTCCGCCAGGCCGTCGACTACACCGAGAACCGCAAGACCAAAAACAGCCGCCAGGCGCGCGCCATGGCCAAAGGCAGCAAATACGGCCGCGAAATGCAGGAAGCCGCGTGGCAAAGTGCCGAGGTCGACGCGCTGTATCGGCTCGCCGCCGCCGGCGTGCGCGTACCCACGCCGTACAACTTCTTTGAGGGCGTCCTGCTGATGGAACTGGTGGCCGACGCCGACGGCAACGCCGCGCCGCGGCTCAACGATGTGTCATTCACCGAAGCTGAAGCCCTTGCCCATCATCACAGCCTGATCCGGGAAGTCGTGCGCATGCTGTGCGCCGGCGTCATTCACGGCGACCTGTCCGAGTTCAACATCCTGATCGCTGCCGACGGCCCGGTGATCATCGACCTGCCGCAAGCGGTCGACGCCGCCGGCAACAACCACGCCCAGGCGATGCTGACGCGCGACGTCAACAACCTGCGGGAATATTTTAGCCAGTTCGCGCCGGGGCTGTTGACCACGCAATACGCGAAGGAAATCTGGGCGCTGTATGAACATGGCAAGCTGCTTTCCGAGACCGAACTCACCGGCCGCTACGAATGCACACTGCCGGAAGTCGACCTGCAAGGGGTGATGCGGGAGATTGACGACGCGCGGGAGGAAGAAGAAGCGCGGTTGTTGCGCTTGCAGGAACTTGCTTGAATCACTACCGGTTGATGGCGTAACCCTACCAAAGCAGGCTTATGCGGAGGTAAGTTGAGGGAGCCTTTGGCTGCTATTCTCCCTTGCTAACTAGCTCTTAATCATTCTCTCCAGAGCACTTACGAGTGCATCAATCGAGTTTCGCTTGTGTCCATTAAGAGAGTTTTTCGGATTCCGTGCGATTGCGCTCGCAACAACATATTTTGTTCTCGCGGCTACAGAATCCGTGAACTGCTTTCCTTGATCCAAAAACGTCGTTCTTACCCGTTGAGACCATTTTCCTTTACCTCGAAATTTTTTCGACGTAAGGTCGACACCCTGGTCAGCAAGAACGGCATCCTTATAGACATCCAATTCGATACAGTCCTCGAATTCGGCGTCGACCATACCATTACAGGTTGTGAAAGTACAATTCGCGACAGATATTAGGCTGTCTTTATCGGCCTTTGCATACGCTGTTCTGCCAGCTTCGTCATTATCGAGAAGCGTGTGTGTTGCACACAGCGAATTCTTCAGCAGCGAGAGCTTGTACGCCAGATTCCCGGCTCCACCAACTGGTTCAATTATTAGAAAATTATTTTTGAGTGCCCGGCCAATTTTTTCACTGAGTGCCGGCAATAGAGCTCTTAGCGCCAAAGCATCCTCTTCCCCCTCTACGACAAGTGCGTAATTCGCATGTGTGAGATTATCGGAGGCCTTAATACCGAGCAAATCACGAATTGAAGCGATGTTCTTTGCTGGTGTGGCGGCACCGTCAGTGACGATGATGTTGGATTTGACGTTAAGTCGATCAACAAAAAGCGGATTATGTGTCGTGATTATGACTTGGCTTGTTTTTGCAATCGACTGAATGATGTCGTTTACTTGGTGAATCGCAGCCGGATGAAGATGTGACTCCGGTTCTTCAATGGCAAGTATCGAAGCGCCGCTCTGTGCATTTTTGCTTTTCAGAAGGCCCAGTGCTGCAAGGCTCTTAACACCGTCGCCTTTGTATTCTAGGCTGGTCGCTGTTCCATCATCTACGACCACATTAACGTTTTGCCTAAGGGAATACCTTCGACTTAGCTCGGATATCTCAAGCTTTACAGATTTTATACTCGGAAGGAATTCTTTCAGTGGACCCTGAACTCTCGCCGCAAGTTCATCAAGGATTGGTTGCTGGAGTGCAGCAATAGTTTCAAGAGCTTTTATGTAGTGGTCGTCAGTCTCGAGTGCCCGCAATTCTTGCGAGAGCATACGGCCGATTAGCTCAATAGTCTCACCATCTGTTCGAATAGCAGGGATATAGTTAAAGTAAATCCGGTCGGCGATGAATCGAGCAATCGCTGCAGATTTTGAGGTAAGTGCTTTAGTGCCTTTCCCAGATTTAACTAAACGTATTGTCGGTTCTTGGTCCTTCCCGATCTTGATCTCAAGTGGTAGTGAACCATTAAGGTTGGTTCCAATCTCCTGCTTAAATTCTATGCATTCCGCGTCATCAAGGAGAAACTCAAGCTTTAGAATCGTCTGGGTTGCAGATCGGCGATTCTGGAACTGAATAGGAAAATCTCTCTTCCATATGTAGGGTTCAGTTTCGCTAATCGACATTCGACGAATTCTTTTTATCTCCGACCTGGCGTGTTGTTGGAGAAGAAGCATCGCAGCTTCAAGCGCACGTAGAAGATTTGATTTTCCCTCGTTGTTTTTTCCAATTAGAACTGTGACATTTGAAAATGCGATCCGATGAGCGTTTGTAATACTGCGGTAGTTGGTGGCCGAAAAATTGACGAGTCGCACTTTCTACCTCAGTAATAAGTGAAAGAAGCACAAGGGAGGATCAACATTCTTCCCATACATTGATTGGCTCAGCCGCCCCGCTGCCGCGCCGTCTCATACAAACACAGCGCCGCCGACACCGAAACATTGAGACTTGCCACCGTCCCACCAATCGGGATGCGCGCGACCTGATCGCAGTTCTGCTTGACCAGGCGGCGGATACCCGTGCCCTCGGCGCCGAGCACCCAGGCGATGCCGGTTTTGCAGTCGATGCCGGACAAGGGTTGCTCGCCGTCCATGTCGGCGGCGATAACCCAGATGTTGTGTTCCTTCAAATCTTCAATCGTGCGCGCGAGGTTGGTGACCATGATGTAGGGCACGGTTTCGGCTGCACCTGAAGCAACCTTTTCCACCGTGGCGTTGACGCCGACGGCGTTGTCCTTGGGCGCGATGACGGCGTGTACGCCGAAGGCGTCGGCTGACCGGAGGATCGCGCCAAGATTGTGCGGGTCGGTGACGCCGTCGAGGATGACCAGCAGCGGCGGGCCTTCGATGTTTTCCAGTACCTCGTCGAGTGACTGCGTCAGCGCAATCGGCTTGACCCGGGCGACGACGCCCTGGTGCTTGGCAGTCTTGCCGACCAGTCGCGTCAATCGATCCGCTTCGACCTGCGCCAGTTTGACGCCGTTGTCCCTGGCCTGATGCACCAGATCGCGAGCGCGTGCATCGCGGCGAGTCAGGTCGAGGTAGATTTCGAAGATGCCGGACGGGTCCTGGCGCAGGCGTGCCAGGACCGGGTGAAAGCCGTAGATGAGCTTTTCTGCGGCGTGTTTGGCGGCAGGCTTCTCGCTCATTTCTTCTTGCTTGCCGTTTTGGCTTTCGCAGGTTTATTTTTCGACCCCCGCTTTTCGAACGCAGCCTGCATGTCGAGCGCGGAGTTTTCCTGTTCGACCAGGCTGAAGTCGATCTTGCTGGTTTCGATGTCGGCCCGCATCACCTTGATCCGCACGCGGTCGCCGAGACGATATTTTTTCCCGGTGCGTTCGCCGAGCATCATGTGCTTGGCCTGGTCGTAGTGGAAGTAGTCCTGACCGAGTTCGGACACATGCACCAGACCCTCGATGAAGATCTCGTCGATTGCGACGAACATGCCGAAACTGGTCACCGCACTCACGGTGCCGTTATATTCGTCGCCGATGCGGTCGCGCATGAAGTAGGTCTTCAGCCAGGCGTCAACGTCGCTGGTGGCGTCGTCGTCGCGGCGCTCGGTCATCGAGCAGTGCAGGCCGATTTCCGCCAGGCCCTTGGCGGGCAGCTTCTCGCCGGCAAGCACCGCCTTGATGCCGCGATGGATCAGCAGGTCGGGATAGCGACGGATCGGCGAGGTGAAGTGGGTGTAGGCCTCGTAGGCCAGGCCGAAGTGTCCCTTGTTATCGGGGCTGTAGATCGCCTGCTTGAGCGAGCGCAGCATCACGGTCTGCAGCAGACCGTGGTCGGGGCGGTCCTTGATCTTGTCGAGCAGCGCAGCGTAATCCATTGCATGCGGCTTGTCGCCACCGCCAAGGTAGAGGCCGAATTCGGCGAGGAAGCCGCGCAGCGCGG